>ERZ837910.3097-NODE-3097-length-18882-cov-3.192171_pt1 | contig 18882 bp, 10 predicted proteins | sample MGYA00519940_ERZ837910 | MGnify/ENA primary metagenome ERZ837910 (study PRJEB31850, sample SAMEA3708825) | human gut metagenome | biome: human gut; feature: human-associated habitat; material: faeces | place: China | collected 2014 ... | reverse complement strand
TAGGGTAGTATAAATGAGCCTGAAACTGGCATATATAACCATAGAATTCATCGATACCCCGCTTATCCGGTGTGGAACAAGAGCCTTCATAACCACCTGCCCACTTGCCGAAGACTCCCGTTGTATAACCGTTCTTTTTCATAATCTCAGGAAGAATGATATGATTTTCATCGTATGGTTCCTGACCGACAACGGTAAATTCGTCATTAATCCCGTATTTCACGGTTGGAACTCCCTGCCAATACTCTTTATTTCCGCGCACATGGGTGTGTCCTGTATGTTGCCCCGTCATCAGCGAAGCACGGGAAGGGGCGCTCACCGGACTACCGGCATAGGCTTGGGTAAACAGCATGCCTTCGGCTGCCATACGGTCTATGTTAGGCGTTTCAATGTATTTCTGTCCGTAACATCCTAAATCCCCGTATCCCATGTCGTCGCAGAGGATAAAGATAATGTTAGGTTTGGAATTCTTGTTTGCCGCATTGGCACACAAAGCAACAGTAGCCAGCAGGCCTGTTCCTAAAGTTATAACTGTCTGTTTCATACTGAATTGTATATTCAAATTAAATATCTATGTATTCCGGGCGAATGATTATTCGCCCCTACAAGCGTTGTCACAATACGTGTAGGGGCGAAAAATCTTTCGTCCGCCAACACAGCGTAGCCACTTGTAGCCCGTAGCTTGTAGCTCGTCACTTACTCACTTGTTCTTCTCCCCGAAGTCTTCCTGTTGCTGCTCCACTTCCTTCAGCCTCTGAGCATTTTGCTCTTTCAAAAGCTGTTCCTGTTCCAACTCCGCAGCCGATTTTGCAGACGTTCCGGCAGCTTGCAAAGAAGATGAACCGGCGATCAGCGCAGCATCTTTCTCCGAATAAACCAACGGACGGGCGGCAGAATAGCTTTCTAATTCTAATACAGCACTTACAGGCATCTGCGAACCTTCGAACAACACACTTGCCGTTATTTTTATCTTACCCGGCCTCAAAGTGGACTGTATCAGCACCGGAGCCGTCCCCCACTTCACCGGAGCGGGATTTGCCAATATTCCGGCATCACCCAGAATACGTCCTTCGCCTTCCACATGAAACTTCACATAGTAGTTGTTCAAACGTTTGATATTCCCGTTCTTATCGGCTATGGCAGCTACTACAGTGACAAAATCGGAACCATCGGCTTTCAGGTTCACATTCTCATTATCCACCCAAAGCAGCACTTTTTCCGGACGACGGGCGGGATGCACTTCGTGCGTAGCAACCACTTTACCGTCTATCAAGCCTTCTGCCCGCAGGAATACTTCATCCTGCTTTTTCTTACGTGACATTGCTTTATCAGTCATGAAATCGTAGACATCGGGGAAAGTGATGACCGGCGAAGGCATGCCTTCTTTAACTACCGGTTTATTATAAGTATAAGTCTTTCCATCTTTCAGGAAGGTGAGGCGCACTTCATCGCAATTGGAAAAAACAGTCACATCCTTGCCGGAGAACGGCGTCATCTCGTGAGCAATATAAACCATCGGGCCGGTTTCAAAAAGACGTTCCTGCTTCTGGGGTGAGCGTTGTGCCTTGAACATATAATAAGAATACTTGGGCTGGCGGAACACATCCATCAATCCGCCATAGAACGGATCGGGATGATAACCGCGCTGATGGTCGAACGAGTGCCACAGGCAGCCGCCCACATGTTGGCGGGGAGTGCGGTAAAGGGCATCGTAACAGGTATATGTATAAGTGGGGTTGGCATAATGTTGCGCTTGGATAAGCATAGGCTGTTCTCCCCAGTTGCGGGCTACGCGGCTGGGAGAGTTATGCGAACTCCAATCATCCACATTATCACCCCATTCACGGGTAAAGTAGGTTATTTTAGGATTGGCATTCTTGTCGCCCCACGACTTGCCATCGTAAGAGGGATGTGTAAAGAGTATCGGGAAATGCTCACGTCCACGTGCACCGCTATCACAACCGGAATAACAATATGGATAAGGATATTCCTGGTCTACAATATCACGAGTGTTCTTAGCGAAGTCCTCCGGATACCAGGTTTCATTGAGGATAGGTTCCCACATCCACACACAAGCATGGTTGCGGTCACGCCGCACAAGATTACGGATATCGCTATATACACGTTGTGCAAATTCGGGAGCATCATTCCAGAACTGCCAGCCGGGGGTATTGACAATGACAAACAGCCCAAGCTCGTCGCATGCATCCATGAAAGCCGGGTCTTGCGGACAATGGGCGTTACGGATTACTTTCATTCCGGCATCACGCAGTTTCTTTGCATCACGCCAATGAATACTGTTAGCAACGGCATTGCCTACCACCGCAAAGTCTTGATGACGGTTAGCGCCAATCAACGGACTTTCATAAGGTTTGCCATTCAGCCAGAAACCGTCCTTGCCCTTAAACTCTACACTACGGATACCGATACGGCGGCGATAACCGTCCACCACATTGCCTTCGCGATCACGGATGCGTACGATCAGATTATATAAGGTGGGAGTTTCCGGACTCCACAGCATCGGGTTCTTTACTATGAGCTTATCTTTCGAGGTAATAGCCTTCCCTGGCCGTATCTGAATCTCATCATTCAAGAAAGCAACCTGTGTACCATCCGGTTGCTGCAACTCATATTCTACAACGCCCGTAAAGGCTTTACGGCTGTCATTGCGCACATGCGCCTTCAGTAACACTTCGGCTGAGGCATCCGACACCTTATCATAAGCCACAAACAAGCCACCGCCTGCTACTTCGTTCTCAAAGTTCGGGTCAGTGATAAAGACCGGATTATGGGCTATCAGCCAGCAATCACGATAAATGCCGCCGAAATAGGTAAAGTCAAGCACATCCTGCGCCTTTCCGGGGGGATAGGTCTTATCATCGCTGTTATCCGTCCACACGGCTATCACATTATCCTCTCCCCAGTTCAGTGCATCAGATACATCGACCACTACAGGCAGATAACCGCCAAAATGTTCGGTCAGCAACTTCCCGTTGACGAATACCTTACTCTTTCCCATGATGGCTTCGAAGTGCAGGAACAGTTTCTTCCCTTTCAAAGCATCTGCGGGGGTGAAGTGCTTGCGATACCAGACTTCTCCCTGATAGTTGATGCAGCCGCTGGCTTCCGTAGGCAGATATTCAATGCCATTGGGAAGGGAGACTACCGTCCATTCCGCATCATTAAAGTTCGCAGCTTCAGCACCCGTAACGGCTCCTTTGTAAAAGCGCCAGGCAGGATTCATGGAGAACACTTCACGCCCGGAATTGGGCAGTTGGAAGAAACCGGCAGTAGAAAACTCAGGTTGGTGAGATGCCTGCACAGCACAGCTGGGAATTAAGAACAAAGCGATCAGAATGAAATGAATGATTCTCTTCATATAGTATTATTTTTAGGTATACATGACTCGATGCAATGACAACAGCCCTCGACATCCGGTGCAAAAATAGGGCAAACCCTCTAAGATAGTATTACAATAATCGCTATTTTTAATCCAATTTTATCTAATTGTCATTTAGAAATAAAATAAATGCTACCCAAACAGTTATATCAGACAGATCACATTCTGCCTGATATAACTCTAACTACAAATCATTCTGCTTTTACAATTCGGACACCAAAGATTCTTCCTATCATCTTTTCCTTATGAGATTGAAAAGAAACACTGACCTTGTCTTTTTCCGAAGTATATTCAAGGGGAATATCTATTATTCCAGCTGAACCGGAATTTACGTCCTATAAGCTCACCCACAGCCGTATCTTTTCCCCGCAGCTTATGTTCCCTTTCCGGTTCCATTTCACCTAACTGTATGAAGTCAACCGTTCTCTTATTCAACTCTTCCTGTTCCCGGAGATAGTTCCGGTATGCCTATTTCTTTTTCAAAGCACGAAAATCATGAATACGATGGAAAGTCAGGTAATTGGCATCATGTTGTCTCGGTGGATTTCCTGTTTTATCCCTCCACGCCGTGCGGGAGACGAAAATGATATCCTCTCCATCAAACTGCCAGTCAACATATTGAAAGCCATACAGCTCCGGATGTCCGCACGTCAGTAAAGTATCTTTAATACACCATTCCTTCAGGTCGTTTGAGTACATCAGCACCTGTGTATTACGTATCCCTCCATTGTCTGCCCCGGAACGATCTTTCTGTAATACAAAGTTAGATAACGTCCAGTACTTCCTGCTTTTCTTATCGTAACGAATGGTGAACTTCTTTGAAGCACCCGGCAATCTTATAAAGTCTGTTAGAGGATCAAATGTCATCGTCCTCCCGTCTGCTGAAACCGAAACCATCGCAGCCAAATCATCCGGGTTATAAGCTACCCGCAGAATATCCTTCACTTCCCCTTTGGGAGTGACTACGGCATTGCCTTCCAGCCATGCCGTAGCCCCTTCTTTCCAGGAAGAATCATACTTGATTTCATTACTAAAAACCCACTGTGCCGCATCCAGCAAGTCAGCCTTGCAGGAGATAGAAGTCATCAACGCAGAAAAAGGTCCCCACCCCCAGGCCTGTCCCATATTCTCCATCGCACGCCAGTACTTCCCTTTATGACGAACCACCGGAACGGGTGCGCAATGATAAAAGCCACGGCGAATAAGACCGGACTTTTCGTCTTTGGGGTCTGTCCATGTACGCCCGTAATCCAATGACTTACGGACTACAAAGTCACCGTATCCGATCGTTTCCCTGGGCCTGATACCTATCAGATATAATTCTTCGCCACGGTTAAACAACGTAGCCCAGGTCAGGAGTTTTAGCTCCGCTACCCGTTCCCAGGTATTTCCACGGTCTTTGGATATATAGACATACGTATCTGACAGTTTATTACCAAAGTAATCATGCGAAGCTATATAAGTGCCGTCCGGCATAATAACGATACTCGGTGAGCCGACATATTCATGGGTGATTGCCGGTGCATTGTGTATCACCACTCCGGGCGGGTTTATATCATATTCCTGAGCCATACCCGCAGAGCATCTCCACACAAGCAACAAGCTGATTATAATAACTTCCTTCAATCCTTTCATTCTCATAATTACTCACATTTCGCAACACGTGCATTATAAACCGCCCCTGTCCAGTTACCGGGTACACCTTTAAAACGAATGGTTATCTTCTCCTTATCTTTCCAGAAATCTTCGGGTAACGGATATACCGCTTCAAAGAATTGACCGGGTTTGTTCCGATAAAGATGTTGCCTTGCCAGAACCTTACCATCTACATAGATATCAAACTCTAAATGTGCCGTTTCATCCCCCCAATAAGTGACACGTAAGTCCTGAGGAACATCCGGCAAAACTTTCATGTCGAACTCAAACCAACCGCCAATCCAGGCAGCCCGCCACTTCTTGCGATGTGAGATTCCGGTACCTATGTCCTTTCCACGCAGGTTATGATCCCTTTCTGGCTGCATTTCACCCAATACGACATAATCAACCGTTAGCTTATCCAAATCCTGTAACCGCTTCAATTCATTCTTGTAAGCCTCCTGCATATCTTTCCACTCTTCTGTGGTAAACAAATCCCAATAAACCACATAGTGCTGATGATGCATCGCATAGAAAGGAATCAATGACACATCTTTCGGTTCTCCTACACCTTTTGTCTCGAAGCGCAGAGGAGAATCGGACACTTTCTTCAGCCATTCACTGACCGGTTTATTATTATTCACCAACACGGGAATATCTTTCTCCATATCAGGCTCTTCCTGTCCTAACTCGCCTGCCAGTAAAACAGGTCCGTAGAAAAGCCCCACCCGCTTCTCATTATCGGGCATTGCAACCGTATAGAACTTAATCCCGAAAGTTATTTCCAGCTTGTCGTTATCTTTCCACTCCCGCTCTATAGAAACATAATTATTGCCGGAAGCCTTCAACGAAACAGATTTCCCGTTGACTTTAAGGGACATTGATTCCGCCCATTCGGGATAGCGCAAGCGGAATACGACGGACTGTGGCATTTCTGTCTTTACCGTCAGAACTGTTTTATTGGAAGAAGGTATATCCGTATCCTGCGTAACAATCAGATCACGGGCAGTCCAGGTCAGCCGGGAAGGGATGAACAGATTCACAAAAAGACTGGAATCACTTCCTTCGGAATAGATAAAGTCACCATACTTCACATGATTTTCCATACCGGAACCACTGCAACAACAGAATGACTGGAAAGGAGACAAATAACCTTTCTTACCTCCGGATATTAAGGGAGTATAATAGGTACACATTCCATCATCAGGATTCTGGGAAGCCAGAATGTGATTGAACACAGCTCTCTCATAATAGGCACTATACTCGGGCAGTGACTGCCAGGAAAACAAATGCCGGGTCAGTTTCAGCATATTATAGGTATTACAGGTTTCCGTATTGGAGGTACTCAACCGTTCATTCAGCTTCCGGGGAGTTCCAAAGTGTTCGCCATCACTGTTTCCACCATTCACGTATGAATGGTTATCCACTACGGTATGCCAGAAAAAAGAAGCTATCGACGAGTCGCGTTTACTTCCGGTCAGTTCATACAGACGTGCCGCTCCAATCATTTTAGGAACCTGGGTATTGGCATGTTTTCCTTCCAGGTCGTCAACTCCTATCGCCAAAGAGTCCATAATGGCTTTATGATTGTCAAAACGCTGTGCCAGGAGCAGGAACTTATCATTCTTTGTGTATGCATATAAGTTAGCCAATGCCTCATTCATCCCCCCGAATTCACAAGCCAGCACTTTCTGCATTTGATCTTCGGTAAGATGGTAGAATGTGCCATACATCCAGTCAGCCAACTTCTCAGCTATGCGTAATGCCTGTTCACTCCGGGCATACTGATAAGCGTCAATCAGCCCAGCCAGCACTTTATGCATCACATACAGAGGCACCCATCCACCATTCAGGTCGAAACCTTGCGAGTAGATATTTCCGGCTGAGACTTCCGCAAAGATTTTCTTTCCACCCGGTGTCGCTGCAAGGTAGCCATTACCGTTCGCCTGTTGACAACTATCCAGTTCATTAATAATATACTCCAATTTCTGCAAAAAACGCTCGTCTCCCGAAGTGGCATAGTACATGGCACAGGCTGACATATAATGTCCCAGCGTCTGTCCGGCTACTCCCAGACTTTCCCATCCCTCATATTTGGGAGCTTTAGGAACCAGCCCGGCTTCCGACCGGAAACCACTAAGAAAGCGGTCCGGTTCCAGTTCCAGCAAATATGCAGCTTCCTTTTCTTCTGCGTGTTTAAAAGGCCCCTTAGTTATGACGACCTCATTCATTTTAAATGGCTTTGTCGACAAAACCGGAGTATCTACCTGTCTTGCCACTTGCTGACAAGACAGAAACAGGCATAAAACAAGTCCGCCACAAAAGTATTTCTTGATATTCATGATATTACATTAGTTAGTTGGTTTATTTACTGCGAAGCTCATACATTGTTTCTCCTACCGAACGTGCCGCACGTACCAATTCCCAGTTGGGGGCATCATATACATTGATAAAGCCTATCTGATAATTCTCCCCATCTCCGCGTCCGGTCACAGCCTGGTCATTATACTGGAACCAGTGTGTTCCTACCAGATAAGGATTGGTCACGGCATCCTGCACATAGTTTATACAAGTCTGCCCTGTTCTCCTGATTTCCCCCATAACGCAAGCCGCCATGCAGCAGTCCACGGTCCAGTCCGCCAAAGTGGAACTCTCCGATTATCATCGGGAAATCGAGATTCCTGGAGGGGTGAAGGGAATAGGCTGAATAGGTATATCTGTTGAAGCTCACGATATCACAGTATTTGGAGGCGATATCCACAATCCATTGCTGCACCGGATTACCGGCAAAATCTCCATAGTTGAAACGACATCCCAAATACAATTTGTCGGGTGCTTTAGCCTTCAATGCATTCTTGATACAACGGAAATAAGCATTGGCAACATGAGCGGTGAAATCCACCAGATCTTCTTTGGCTCCTGCATAGCAAGAGTCACTCTTCATCCAGTCATCCCAGGTAGCAAAGTCACTTCCCCAAGTACGGTTCAGTTCCGCCAACGACGCATATTTCTCAACCAGCCGGTTTTTAAATTCTTCTTTTGCATAAGGATATCTGCCTTGTAATGTCAAAGTAGCCAGATACGTATTATCTCCCCAACCAAGTTCATTATCCACAAAATACCCTATACACCATTCATCTTTGGCAGCGGATGAGTGGCCCAAAGTCTTTTCAACCCCTTTCTGGAATTCCGGTGAGAAGGGATCCTGAATGAAGTGTCCGTACTGCGTATGGATTACTGCCGTGTAGGGAGTCTTTTGGGTACGGATAACGTCCTCATTCGACCAGTTGGCAATGGTATTGATATTCCAACTTCTCAAACGGCGGTTTGCCTTATCAATCATCTTTGTCTTATAGTCAGTTCCCCATTTCCGGTACATATTCAGTTTCCAATAAGAAAGTTCTTTCCTGCCATCCCGTTCGGAGACAAAAAGGGAGGAATCAACATCGGCAGGAAGATTTAAAGAACGATAGAACTTCTCACGTCCCCTGATATTCGTTTCATCACCACCCGCCACACAAGTGATGCCATGAGACCAGAACAAATGCCCCAGCGGGTCAACCAGCCACCATTTGCCCTGATACTTTTCTACGCGGAAATGTCCGGTAGCTGTCAGTTTGGGACCGTCGGCCCAACCACCATACATATCCCAACTATTATTACCCGGATGTTTCTTCATATCCAGCTCTTCTTTCTTATCCGCTTTTATGATATCGTTCACACCGGATATCTTTCCCGGATAACGGGCCGGAATATATTGACCGAATTCGTCTACGAACGGAAGCAAGGCTTCATACTCTTTGCCCGAATATTCTTTGTAAGGCACAGCCAGCGTGATGTTTCTGATTATCACCTGGTCACCCGGCTGTATGCGCGGAAAATCCAATGAGAACTTATAGATAGACTCTGGACGGTAACCGCACCACAATCTTGTGGCTCCACCGGGTAAGCCGTTCATCTTGGGAAACAGTTCTAACTGCTGTTTGGAATATTCCTTGCGTAAAATTAGGGTTTCAACTTTCCGTGTACTTTTAGCCGGAACGTACGCTGCTCCCGTACTCCAATAATCACCATCCAGATGGCACTCCACAAACAACTCGTGGTCTGCCAGATTCTGAACTTCGCAGACCAGATGCACAAAAGGAGAAAAGTCCCAGGTTTCCTTTCCCGAAAGAAAAACCACACCCGCACCTTTCTGCGTAGCCGTCCAGTGCAACGCCTTTCCCTGAGATGACTTTTCAAGTCCATAAGTTTCCACAGTGCCTTTATTCAGTATCTCTGTAAGTAATTTCCCGTCGTTCCGTTCGCCTGCCCACATAATTGAGCATGCCAGGAGAATAGCTATCGATAAAAAGAATGTTTTCATATTTATTATTTAAATAGTTGCTTCAGATTAGTTTAGTTTGACGCATTGGGCAGATAGAAATCAAAAGGAGTATCTCTATCACAAGTCATCACTCCCGCCCCGTTCACCTTCAACTCGGCTACTTGTATGGAAGAACGGCGATAGATATAGGGCAATACCCCGGCCTCGTCCAGTTTACCCGTTTCATCACCCCATCCACCTTCTTTCTCCCAGCCCGGATGGGTGAAGTAGAATACATAAGCTTTATCTCCGGCGACTACGACTCCCGGATGACTGGCCCGGACATTATCATCCTTACGCTCCCCTTTCTTACCCAAAATGACGCTTTGCTTTTCCCACTTCTCCGCATCTGCAGAACGGTATACCCCGAAGCCATTCCATTGGTCAATCAGCATCCAGTAATATTGTTTGTAACAGAAAACAAACGGAGCTTCATGCGGAACGTCACCGATAGTAATGCCGGGGACATTCTTCCAATGATACAAGTCATCGCTCACAGCCTCTACCGTATAGCCTATACGGGAGTTTTTATACCACATTCCCCACTTTCCGTCAGGTTTCTTATAAACCGTGGCATCCAGCAACGCATCATTATTCGCCAAAGGAATCAATCCGCAAAGTTTCCAGTCCCATAGGTTTTTACTTGTATAATGGGCTATCTTGCCAATGCCCGACCAAGACTCGTGTATGCCTCTGATATAAGTGACAAACAAATGGTATACTCCTTTATCGTACACTACATGGGGAGCCCAGAATGTATTTTTCCCACGTTCAAACTCCAGATCCAATGCACCGGCATATTCCCAGTTCTTCCCGTTGTCCGTACTGACCGCCACGCCGATACTGGTACCATAACACCAGTTTGTTCCTTGCGTGGAAACATTGGCACGACGATTGGTATAAAACATATACCATGCTTTCTCCTGTTCATTATATATCACCATCGGATCTGCCGCTCCGTCATGAATCGGGTCTCTGAACAGAGGAGCTTTAGGTATTCTCAATACTTCCTTTGCGGCCGATTGGGCTTCTGCATCTGCTATGATACCCAAAGTCAGTCCGCATCCTATCATGAGCATCAACAATAATCGTTTCATCTTCATATCGTATATCTTAGTTATTCCTTATGAGTTCTAAAAGAGGTTGCCGGCAATCCTTCCTTATTATACAAGTTCACGGCAGGATTAGAATCCCATGCATGCCTTGCCGACAATGGTTTCAAGACAGTATCACTCCATACAAGGACATCATCGCCATCAATAATTGCTTTTGCAGGAACATACTTACGGTCTTCACCGGCTACTTCAAACGTGCGCAGTTCCTTGCCATCCTTACTTATCAAGCCACTTCCAGTACTTCTGAATTTCAAGCGTATCTTATTCCCTTCTATTTGATAAGAGTCATAGACCGGTCCCTGGAAGACGCCGACACTATCTTTATAAACCAGCTCTTTGGCACGCAGATATAAACGTTCGCCCACCGGTTTCTTATTGTTCGGATGAATATCATAAGGATCACCCACATCTATCGAAACAGCCATCCCGACATTAGGCAATTCGAGAGACTCGGCCTGAGCTTCACGGAAATATTGGCAACTGCCGCCACTGATATTGGGTAACTGCACAAATAGGAACGGGAGATAACCTTGCTCAAAACGTATGCGCCAGTCGGTAATCATTGTCGGCTGCAACTGGTTATGCTATAACAGCTGACCGGAATTTCCTTCTCCCTGATACCAAAGGAAACCACGAATGCCGTATGGCAAAAGAGGTGAAATCTTGGTATTGTACATACAGGTTACATTATTGGAATATCCTCTTCCCACAGGCAACTTCGGTTCGATTTCACCATTGTACTTCCACTGACCTTTCAGGGAAATACGCACCCGGTTATCAGCCGAATGCAAATAGGGATCACTCGCCTCATCACCCAAACGCCCATTACCCCATTCCGACAACAGCCTTACGGCAATCACATTCTTACCTTTACGAAGCAATCGGGCAGGAACACGGTAACTTCGCACCCCGTCCCATCTCTCACGTCCCACTTCTACTCCATTGAAGTAAGTGACATCACCGGTCATAACCTTTCCCAAATGCAGAATCAAATCCTCGCCCGTCGCTTCCTTGGGAAGCGTGACTTCTTTTCGCAACCAGAGCAACTGGTATCCTCCCAAACCTACCCGGGGCGGATATACAGGATATGCTTCTTCCTTCCAACTTTTATCGTTGAAAGAGAGTTTATGAGCACCCAGCCTCAAGCCTGCTTGCGTAGTCTGAACTATATTTTCACGCTCCTTATCTTTCTCAACCCCCAGCTGATGGAGAGCAGCCCAGTCTTCATCACTCTTATAAACTTCTTCAATCACCCTGTTCTTAAAAGCCGGAATCGTATAGAGCATCTCGGCACTAATCCACGCCTCGCAGATCGTACCACTCCAGGAAGTATGTATGATGCCTACAGGTACTTTCTTATCTAAATGTAAAGCACGTGCAAAGAAATAAGCCACGGCTGAGAAGCCTTTTACTGTTTCCGGTGTGCAAACCTTCCATTCACCTCCGGTCAAGTCGTCATGCGGAGTCCTGCTTACAACCTCAGGAGTGCAAAATTCACGGATATCAGGATAGTTGGCATCCTTAATCACCTCTCCGGCAGACAGGACGGCACCTACTCTGTAATTCATATTCGATTGTCCGGAAGCCAACCACACTTCACCCACCATCACATTGTCGAATTCCTGTTTCTGTCCGTCACAACTCACGCTCAATGTATAAGGGCCGCCCACCTGCATCGGCTCCATCCTGACCAACCATTTACCAGTTTTATCTGCCACAGTAGTATATTCTTTCCCATCAATCCCGATCCTGACCTGCACACCGGGAGGTGCCCATCCCCAAACAGGAGCGTAGATGCCCTGTTGAAGCACCATATTGTCTGAGAATATACGGGCTACTCTCATCGAAGACTCTTGTCCGCTTGCATGCTGGCAAAGCATCGACAACAACATCATCGAAAAGAATAAAACCGAACTAATACGTTTGTATGTCATAATCCTATATTTTACTTATTATACCTATCTTGCTTCCTAAAAAAGAATCCGAAGAGGCCCTCTTTTTACCTCGTACATATCTACTGAATTCCTGGATTCTTTGGATTATAAATCCGGTATAAATGTTCCTTTTTGTTTCTTAGGATTGAAACAGTAATTTCAATCCTAAGAAACTGTTATTCCACAGGCAAGAAACTATTGTTCCAATTAAGTGGAACTGTAGTTCCAATGAGATGAAACAAAACACCACTCTTATTCCGTATTTATCCTGCGTTAGAGGCCTCTCCGGAGACTATTACTTCCAACCGGGATTCTGAACCAGTTTAGAGTTTTTGTATATCTCAGCTTGTGGAATCGGGTAGAAATACATACTATCATCCCAAGTACGGTCGGCAGTCACGCTGTACTCAAAAGAGAGTCCTTCACCGGCCTTGCTGATAGAGACGCGTTTAATCTTCGTTGTCTCCGAACCGATTTTCCATCTGCGGATATCCCAGAACCGATGATCTTCGAAAGCCAGCTCGGCCATCCGTTCCTTTCGCAAAGCCAGACGGAACGCTATCTTCGACGGTACATCTTCTACAGTCAGCGCAGCAATTCCCAAACCGGTTCTGCCGCGTACCATATTGATGGCAGTCCGGGCTGAAATATTCAGCTCTTCCGTAACTCCTTCCGGACCATAGGCTTCATTCATAGCCTCAGCATAAATCAACAGTACCTCAGCGTATCTGAACAATGGTATAGAATGACGGGCAGTAGTCGTATTATTGGCCGTCAGGCTCACATTGATATTGACAAACTTACTCAGATAATAACCGGTCTTTGTTGCTCCCTCCTGCGGCAAGCCGTTGAGACCATTCGGCAACACATCCACTTGTTTGCCATAAGCTGTATTTCCACCATGATAAAGTACGGTATAGGCCAGCCGCGGGTCTCTGTTGGCGTATGGATTCGCCTCGTCCATTTCCTGTCCTTCTTTCATATCATACGCGTCTACCAGGTTCTGTGTAGGACAGTTACCACTCTTTCCACCTTCTAGGCCAATGGGAAAGTTCAGTTTCTCCAGTTCGTTGGTATCACCTATTCTTTTAATCAAAATCATTTCCGCAGCCTTGAAGTTGTCAGGCCCCAACAGTTGGTCGAACGGAACCAAAGATAAGTTCCAACTGCCGGAAGCGTCTATAATCTTCTTGGCGGCTTTTGCAGCCTCTATCCATTTATCCGGGTTGGTCTCAGCATTCGGATTGTTCAATGGGCTTGCAGCATACAACAATGCTCTTGCTTTCAGCGCCAATGCAAAGATTTTGGACACACGGCCGGTTTCATTGTCATAGTCGGCATTATAAATGGCAGGCAGTCTTCCATCTTCGGCTACTTCGTCACACTCTCTGACTATAAAGTTGATGACAGTCTGGTAATCAACCGGCTCCTGATTGTTCGCTTCCTCTTCCGTCAGGACTTTAGTTATCAGCGGGATTCTGTTATAGCGCTTCACCAGTTCGAAATAGTAATAAGCACGCAGGGCTTTCACTTCCCATTCCAGGTTCCTGTATTTGCGCATCATTTTGGCATAGTCCTTTTTAAATTCAAACTCTTTCCAGTCCTTACCTGTCCCATGCTCCAGGTAATCATTACAGGCACGGATGCCTCTGTAATAATGTCCCCATCTATCATCTATCGAACGCAGCGCACTCCAACTTCCGTCATAGTAGCGGTGAATGGCCGAAGTGGGCCACACGTACTCCGCTTCGTCGCATCCTGCAGAGCGCAAGGCTCCACCCACATCCGACAAAGATCCCGGAAGATAGGCATAAATGCCCGTCACAAAGTCTGTATTAGACCAAGTGGTATTAAATAGTTTATGCTGGTCATAGTCTGAATTCTCATTGTAATCCAGAAAATCACTGCATGCGGAGAAGAATACCATCAGAACTCCTATAAGAAATATATGCTTTTTCATAATCTGTATCTTTTAGTTATAATTAGAAACCCAGCGAGAAACCGACCTGTACGGAGGCGGGAATGGGATGAGAGGTCCCCATTGATTCGGGATCACATACGTCCACGTGGTCAAACAAGATGAAATCGGATGCTCTGACGTAGAGTTTTGCCGACTTCAGGGGGGTGGTCGCCAACAGCTTCTTGGAGAACTTATAGTACAGTTCAGCATGGCGCAGCTTCAGGAAAGACTTATTGGTGAGCCACACCGTGTTGCTATTGAAGTTATTGGCATTGGTTCCCTGCGAGAGTCGCGGATATCGGGCATTTGGTGTCTCGGTCGTCCAGCGGTTCTTGTAATAATGCTCCGAGATAGACGTATTCCCGGTCAAAGGCCAGAAGAGACTGGAAGTGCTTGCTATGGCGGAGTAATTGCCAGTTCCCTGTATCAAGGCGTCGATACCCAGACCTTTGTACTCCACGCCCAGACTCACGGAGTAATATATCTCAGGAACCGAACCGCTATAACCGATAGCTTTCTTATCAAATTCGTCTATGATATCATCGTTGTTCAAGTCTCTGAACTTGATATCGCCCGGTTTCACGGTCGACATATTCTGCTTCGGGCTGTCGGCTATGTCCTGCTCATCTTTGAAGTAGCCGATGGCCTCGTAGCCGAAGATTTGTCCGATAGACCTCCCTGTAGCTTTCATCCATTCATAAGGAAGGTATTCTTCGCCCATTTCAATAATCTTGTTACGATTGAAGGTGAAGTTTCCGCCTACATTAAAGCTGAAATCTTTCAGTTCCTTATGATAGTCGGCAGCTATTTCGAGGCCTTTGTTCTCTACCTTTCCTATGTTTTGATAAGGATTGGTAGCACCCAACACAGCTGATATATCACCTGAGGTAACGAGCATATCCGTCCTCTTCTCTTTGAAGAGTTCGAGTGTGACGTCGAGAGATTTAAGAAAAGACATATCCAGTCCCAAGTTGGCTTTGGCCACCTTTTCGTAGAGCAAGTCGGCCGTAGGCAGGCGTCCCTCTCCCAACCCACTGGCACCGTTGTATTCGCCACCCAGGATGTATCCGTTTGCCCAGCCGTATTTGCGGTTCCACATCAGCGCTTCCGGTAGCAGGTCGGTGCCCGTCAACCCCCATGAGGCACGCACCTTCAATAAATCGAGGAAAGAAACATCTTTCAGGAAACCTTCGTTGGAGGCCACCCACGCAGCCGAAAGAGCCGGGAAGTTTCCGAAACGTCGGGATGGCGGCAACAGATTGGAGCCATTGTGCGAGAAGGCAACGTCGGCAATGTATTTGTCGGCATATACATAGTGTACGTGTCCCAGCAGGTTGATGCGGTTGTGCGTGTTGTGCTGTCCGGTCAAGATGGTTTGTTCTCTTGAAAGGGCGAGAGTGGCATCCAGCTTATGATGATTCCACGCATTGTTGTAGTTCACCCTTCCCCAAAGGTTGAAGCGGCTCCATTGACGGCCCAATGAGGAGTCGAACGTAGCTGAGGTACTTTCTCCCTTCAAGGTATAGTCTTCTGAAGAAGAGGGATGAGAGACATTGGGAACGGAATATGCATATTTCATTCCGTAGTTATCCCAATATTCACCTAAGTTATCGTAAGCTATGCGCACATCAGCCGAGAGGCCTTTCAGCAGCATGCCCAAATCTTGTCTGATGGCCATATCGGCAAACAACATGCGCTGGTGACTGCGTGAATAGCCTTTGGCAACAACCTCTGCCAGCGGATTCCGTGTCCACACATTGCTTCCGCCCCAGTCTCCATAAGGAGTCTTTATAGGAAACGCAGCAGCAGGGGTATTGTAGAGCATGCCCATCAAATCATTGGCTACCGGATACGGTCTATTATGCTCTGACAACATTCCATTCATTTTGAACGACAACAAGGTCGATTTAGTCATGTCTACATCAATATTGGTACGTATGCTCAGCTTTGAATATTTGTATTGCGACGAGTAATCGTCCACAATATTGTCCGGCTTGACGAAACCTTTGTAGGACAAATAATCAATAGAAGAGAAGTAGCGCACCAACTTTCCGCCACCGCTCAGGGTGACGAATACATTGTCGGTGGAACCGGACTTGCTGAGCACCTCGTCCATCCAGTTCACATTACCATAGTGCGGATCGTGGTTTTTAATTCCTTCCAGTTGGGTCTGGTCGTACATGGGGCTCAGTCCATCATTCTTCATAGCCTCATTCATCGCTAGCGCATAGGTATATCCGTCGGCAAATTCGGGCAAACGATTCAGCATATTGAAGTGATGTTCGTAGTTGACATTAATATCAATCTTCTTCTTCGAGCCGGTTCTGGTAGTCACCAGCAGCACACCGTTGGAACCGCGCAAACCGTACAAGGCTGTGGCGGCAGCATCCTTCAGCACCTGAACGCTTTCTATCTCTTCTTTGGTTATCATGCTCAGGTCTCTTTCAAACCCATCTATCAGCACCAGAATGGAATTGTTGCGGATAGAGTTGAGGCCACGAATAGAAACAGAGGGGGCGTTCTCCCATATCGTACCACCATTTTGCAATACAGTAAGTCCTAATCCTTTGCCGAACAGAGCATTCAGAGGATTCATGGCAGCGCTTTTCATCATTTCATCACCGGTTACTTCTGATATGGCCGCCGAGGATTCCCGGGCTTTTACTGTGATGCCATAGCCTAAATTCAGAAGCCTTTCCCCCTTGGCTATAGTTGCACTATCTTGTTGTGAATATGCACTCAAGCAAGAGAACATCAATGCACAGATAACTTTATATATATTTCTCATAATCTTTATAATCTTTAAAGTGTGATTTACCAGCAGGAGTTTACCAACCGGGGTTCTGAGTGAGATACCCCTTGTTCATCTCTACAAATGGGAAGGGAGACAAATACCACTTGGGAGTAAAGAAAACCGTTCCATCTTCACTATCCTGTATGAACCTCTTCCTCACAGCAAACTTTTCGTAAGAATAGGTATTGTTGTCTCCACGGCGAATGCGGAGGCCGTGTAATCTTTTACGGAAAGCTTCCGCCTGCTTCCATCTTATCATGTCATAGTAGCGCACCTCTTCGGCTCCAAACTCACGGGCACGCTCATCCAGAATCTCCTTGCGCATCTCATCTTGCGTGAGCCCTTGCTTCAGGCCGGAGAGGTTGACGCGGGCACGTACATAGTTCACATACTGGTAAGCATCGCCAGTGTGGCCTGCCTCATTCAATGCTTCGGCATAGCTTAAGTAGATTTCCGCCAAGCGCAGATAGGGCCATTGGTCTTGTTTACCGCCCATGTGTTCTTTATCTAAGATAAATTTATAGATGTTGAAGCCTGTGAAGGCTCCCCCGTCACCGGCCAGTTCATTGGCAGGACCTTCACGTCCGCCAATCCATAATTCGGCCGGATGATCCAAGCCGAATTCTGCATTATTCACCAGGCAGTTTTCGTAAAGGCGGGGATCTCTGTTAGCAAACGGGTCAGCGGCTATATAGTGATCCTTGTTCTGCTCATCCCAGAATGAAGCGTCAAACGGAGTTCCATCGGCATAAGGGAAAAGATTGACGTACTCTAATACAGGAGTCACTGCCCCATATGAGCCATAGGACTGAAGATAATAACAATTGCTATCCCAATACCAGGACACCGTGGCACGGGCACGTGTATCTATCAGCAATTCTCCGTTGGCTCTCTTGAAGTAAGCATCCTGATAGGCCTGCCGCGGATTGGCCGGGTTCTTCACCAGATCCCAAGGATTGCCTTCTTGCTGATTGCGGGTCATAAACAAATCACAGGCATCTATCACATCGTCCCACAAGGACATATCTTTGCCACCAAACCACACATGCTGTTCAGTGACCGAGGCCGTGGACGATTCTTCGGGATAGTAGGGTTCACTATCATTGAACAAGGGGCTTGCAGCGAACAATAAGATTCTGATTTTTAGTCCCAGTGCGGCAGCCGAAGTAAAGCGTCCGGCCCACTGTTCCTGCTCACCGGATTGCAATGCCCAAGGCAGAACGGAAAAAGCCTCGTCGCAAAGGTTGACAATGAATTGCATGGTTTCGCGAGCAGTGGCACGTGGCAATTTAAAGTTATCGTTCGGGTCGAAGGCCTTGGTAACCAACGGAAGACCACCATAATTGCGGTACATATCGGCATAGTGACAAGCAATTATCATCTTAGCTTCTCCTTTCAGACGCTCTTTCTCCTTATCATCTATATTGGGGGTTTGAGCGATATTTTCGATAAAAAGCCAAGCTTTGCGGATACCTGTCCACTGGTCTTCCCCATTAGAATAAGAATAAACAGCTGATGCATAATCGGAAGTGGCATTAAACTGACCGGAATAATACAAGCCGTTGACGCCATCCCAACCCAGTCCGCTGGTGAAGCAGTCCGTCAATGCATCGACGGCTCCCATCCCCATTCTGTTACCCTTAGCGCCCCAATTCAGCGGGCGTCCGTAATACAGCGA
>ERZ837910.3088-NODE-3088-length-18956-cov-8.778636_pt1 | contig 18956 bp, 15 predicted proteins | sample MGYA00519940_ERZ837910 | MGnify/ENA primary metagenome ERZ837910 (study PRJEB31850, sample SAMEA3708825) | human gut metagenome | biome: human gut; feature: human-associated habitat; material: faeces | place: China | collected 2014 ... | reverse complement strand
GCGGAGCGCGACGGGCGGCTTTGAGACCGTATTTCTTACGCTCTTTCATTCTCGGGTCACGGGTCAGCAGGCCGGCAGCCTTCAGGGGCGCACGGTAGCTGTCCTCAACCTGGAGCAGCGCACGGGCGATGCCGTGACGGATCGCGCCGGCCTGGCCGGTCACGCCGCCGCCGGTCACGGTGGCTTCGACGTCGAACTTGCCCATGGTATCGGTCGCCGCGAAGGGCTGACGAACGATGAGCTTCAGGGTCTCGAGACCAAAGTAGTCATCCAGCGGACGGCCGTTGACGGTGATGCTGCCGGTACCGTTCGGGAACAGGTGCACACGCGCGACGGAGGACTTTCTGCGGCCGGTGCCATACATATAGGCTTTCTTGCTCGTATAAGTTGCCATGTTCTATTTCCTCCTTCTCAGCGATCCCAGACTTCGGGCTTCTGTGCCGCATGGGGATGCTCGGCGCCGCGATAGATCTTCAGGCGCTTGAGCTGCCACTGGGCAATGGTGTTCTTCTGCAGCATGCCGCGCACAGCCAGACGCATAGCCAGCTCGGGCTTGTCCTTCATGAGCTTCTTGTACTGCGTCTCGTGCAGGCCGCCGGGATAACCGGAGTGCGTGCGGTAGTACTTCTGCTCGAGCTTCTTGCCGGTGAGCACTGCCTGCTCGGCGTTGATGATGATGACAAAGTCGCCGCAGTCAACGTGCGGGGTGTAGTCGGTCTTGAGCTTGCCGCGCAGCAGATCGGCAGCGAGCGCTGCGGTCTTGCCCATCGGCTTGCCGGCTGCATCCAGAACGTACCACTTGCGGGTGACGGTGTCCTTGTTCAGCAAAGTAGTGGACATATTCGTGCCTCCAATTAGAATGTGTTGAAAAACATTTTGACATTTTTCAGGCGCAAACGTAGAATAGGTCTCGCATTCGCGCTTATCTTTTATACCACAATCATCAAAGCCTGTCAACGGAATTTTTATTTAGATATATCTTTGCTCTCAAAAGCTCCGTTTTACTACGTTTTACGCTCGAATTCGCAATTTCTATTTTCATTTTGGAGGCTGCTTATGAACGACCTGAATGCGTTCACCGGTCTGGTGCGCCGGTGCGTGGAGGATTATGACATGATCGCGCCGGGCGACACCGTCGCCGTCGGCGTCTCGGGCGGCAAGGATTCGCTCGTGCTGCTCATGGCGCTCAATGAGCTGCGCCGGTACTATCCGAAGCCGTTCACGCTCGAGGCCATCACGGTCGAGCTCGGCTTTGACGGCATGGACTTCGCGCCGGTGGCGGAGCTGTGCGATACGCTCGGCGTGCCATACACCCGCCTGAAAACGGACATCAAAGAGGTCGTGTTCGACGTGCGCAAGGAGGATAATCCCTGCTCCCTGTGCGCGAAGATGCGCCGCGGCGCGCTGTGCACCGCGCTCAGCGAGCGCGGCATCACGAAGCTCGCGCTCGGCCATCACTTTGACGACGCGGTCGAGACGTTCCTGCTCTCGCTCGTGTACGAGGGGCGCATCAGCTGCTTTCAGCCGGTGACGCACATGACGCGCACGGGCGTGGATCAGATCCGTCCGATGCTCTACGCCGGCGAGGGGCGCATCGCCAATCTGGCGAAGGCGCTGGCGCTGCCGATCGTCGAAAACCCCTGCCCCGAGGACCGCGGCAGCAAGCGCTACGAGATCAAGCAGTTCATCCGCACCATGAGCAAGACCTACCCCGATCTGCGCAGCAAGGTGTTCGGCGCCATCCAGCGCGCACCGCTCGACGGCTGGGAAAAGGCGCGCTGACATTCTCAAATGCGACATAGGACAAGCCCGATGGGAAATCCCATCGGGCTTGCGGTTTATTCGATGATGCAAAAACGCTTACATTCAGCTTCCGTATTTAATTGTCTTATGAACATAGAAGTACTTATAGTGGTTCGATGAATACGAGACCGAGCACGTTACAGAGCACTTCACATTCAAACCGGCGTTCACTCCAATACCGCCAGACACAGTTGTTGTCCCATTATTGAAAAAGTCGCCATTTACATAGTATTCGATGGAATTTGAGCTACGCAGCCATGCGTTAACCTCTCCCCAGAATTGCTTGGAAATTCCATTATAGGATCGCACTAACTGAATCGAATAGATAGAGTTGATATTGAAGAAATGACCGCCCTCACTTGTGGCGCAATAAAAGTCCAAGTACGGCTGGTATTCGTCCGTCACATACAATCTGGCAGTGAAGGAACGATAAGCATTGCTGCGGGCAGCCTGTGTCTGCATCGTATCCGGGAGCATACGCAGAACTTCATCATATGACATATCCGCATTTTTTTCCATACGCGCGATCATTTCAGTAAACGTCATAGGGTCGCTTACGATCACATCTGGATTGGAATCCAAATCATCCAGAGAAATCGTCCCCGAAACTGCAACTCCGGCAGTATCGGCAGCCTAAACGGGAATAAACAGGACGGAAAACACAAAAACCAGTGCCAAAAGCATGGAAATTCGCTTTTTTATTCTTTATCCTCTTTTTTCAGTAACAAGGCCATACCCCACGCAGAGAGAATAATGCCTCCCATACGCACAGACGGAATGATTTGCTCGAACCGAATGTCCCAATACCTGTAATCAAACAGCTTCTCTTTTGCGGCCAGAAGTACGCGGAAGCAGAAATCCGGCACATACGGTGCCAACAGAATCAGTACAAGTCCAAGTATAAAGAGCGTCAGAATTTGCTTGCTTCGTTTTTTCATTTGCCACCTCCTGCAGCTGCACAATATTTCTGGTTGACGAAGTTAATAATTGGAAGTGCTTCCAGTTCCACTATACCAGATCCTATGCGATTGTCAAGGAATTTTTTACACACATTATCATGCATTTGTCTAATTTCTGCACACTCCGCAGTGAAAGCGCCACGAAAAAGCGACAACAAGCCCGATGGGAAGATCCCATCGGGCTTGTGTTGTTGAAATGAAGTCTCAGAGGACGTTCTGGCAGAAGCGCATGATGATCGTAGCGGTCTGCGCACGGGTGGCATCACCCTTCGGCTGAAGGGTGTCCACGCCGTTGGAATTGCCGACGCCGAGGATCATGCCCTGTGCGACCGCCCAGGACAGCGGCGTGCGGGCATAATCGGAAATGGAGCTGTAGTCCGGATAACCGGTCAGGTCAGCGGTATCGTACACGTCCAGATCCAGAACATTCTTGGTGTAGTTATAGAGGATGGTCGCCATATCCTGGCGCGTAATGGCATCATTCGGGGAGAACGTGGTGGGGCTCGTGCCGTTCACGACACCCTTCTCGAACGCCCAGTTGACCGCATCGGCAGACCAGCTGTCGGTCACATCGGTGAAGGGGCTGGACTTGGCAGCCTTCGGAGAACCGGCCTGACGGTAGAGCATCGTCACGAGCTGTGCGCGCGTGGTCGTGCCGTTCGGCGCGATGGTCGTCGCGCTCGTGCCGTTCAGGATGCCGTTCTGGATGCAGTAATCCAGACCCTTATGCGCCCAGTTGGTGTAGGCGGGCATATCGGTGAAGTGAGTGCCCGGGCAGACATGTGCACCGGTCGAGCTGCTCACCGGGATGCTGTTGAGCATCTTGGCCAGCTCGAAGAACTTTTCCTGCAGCATGGCGTGCGTGGACTTCTGCATCTGGCCGACCATGTTGATGTGGTCGGTGTTGTCGATCTTCTCGATGTAGTTCCAGACGCCCATCTTGGTGCCGGCCTTGAAGGTCATCTTGCCGTCAGCGCCGACGCCGTAGTTTTCATTGTACTTATCCGTGGAATTCTCGTGCGGACGGATCGCGGAGCGGACGGAGACGATGCCGTCATTCTCCCACCAGTCCGGCGTGATGTTCACATGGCCGACCGCGTAGTTGACGTGTCTGCCCATGTAGGTGCTGCTCTTGACCATCATCGGGTTCATGCTGGCATTCGGCAGATAGTGGCCGGTCAGCGGTTCACGATGGGTGTTCGAGCAGGCGACGGAGAAGTAATAGATATCATCCTGCGCCTTGGCATAGCCGTTGAGCACGGCTGCGCCGTCGACGTCAAGGTCATAGACGCTCAGGTCGTTGGTGTGCTGCGTCCAGATCTTGCTGTTGATCACACGGTTGAAGTAGCTGAAGTAAGACTCGTTTGGCTGGCGCACCAGACCCCACTGATCGAGCTTGAAGTCCAGGCCGAAGTTGTTCTCATTGACATTGGTGCCGGTAACCGCACCGATGATGCCCATGGCATACTGGGCCAGATCGCCGATGTTCTGATAGACCTTCGTGTCATACTGGCTGCCGTCGTGCGGCGTGCAGAGCGTCGTGATGCTCTCGATCCAGTGGCGGCACTCGCCGGTGAACAGCGGGCTGATATCACCGCCGCGGCTGGCGTTGCGCTCATCGGCATCGCCGTTTTCCAGCAGCTGTGCGAGCATACGGATCGTCTCGCCGCCCATGCTGTGGCCGACCAGATGCACTTTCAGCTCACTGTCGGGGTTATTCAGCTCCGGCAGAACGCCCGGGAACGTGCGGCCATAGCGCGCATGGCCGTTGGTGGCGGAGTGGTATGCGCCGTAGTCGACCGTGCCGCCGACGAGGTAGGCATACAGCTCACAGGCACGGTCCCAGTTGCTGGCAACGGGGCCGATGGACGGGGTGTAGACCTTGTAGCCGGCATTGTTGAGAATGTCGCGCAGGCTGCTGAAGCCGCCCCAGTAGTTCAGGCCGAGCACTTCCGTGCCGCCCCAACCGAACAGGCCGTGCACCAGCACGATCGGATAGTGGTTGCCGCTCGCCGACAGGAGCTCCGGCAGATCCGCGTCCGTCAGTTCGTCAGCAGAGGTCGCACGATCGGACTCGAAGTCCGTCGTATCGGCAACGCTTGCTGCGAAACCGGGCATGCAAAGCACCATCGCCAGAACCAGAACGGTGGCGAGCACTCTGCTCCACGTTTTCTTCATGAAAAATCCCTCCAATAGATTTGGGACAGCATCGAAATCTGTCCCCTTTTTATGGTTACACTATATTGCCGCTGCGAGAAATGCACAATCCCCACTGCGGTACAAATGTAACACTTTTGCACATTTCCCAGCGCTTGATGAAACACACGTCACCATTGTGTGCGCCCAGATACAGAATGCGTATGGACAAAAAAAGCCTGCCGTCCGTGGGATACGGACAGCAGGCTTTGCACTGCGGGATCAGATCATAATGCCGCGCTTTTTGGCCTCGAAGGTCAGCTCGTCGCGGAAGTCGGGGTGCGCGATGGCGATCAGCTGGCGGGCACGCTCGCCAAGGCTGCGGCCGCGCAGATGCGCCACGCCGTACTCGGTGACGATGTAGTCGACATCGTTCTTGCTCGTCGTAACGACGGCGCCCGGGGTGAGGATGGACTTGATCTTGCTGATCGTGCCGCCCTTGGCCGTGGACGTGAAGGCGATGAAGCTCTTGCCGCCGCGGGACTGGCAGGCGCCGCGGACATAGTCGATCTGGCCGCCGGAGCCGGACATGTGCTTCGTGCCGACCGACTCGGCGCAGACCTGGCCGAAGAGGTCAACCTCGACCGCTGCGTTGATGGAGATCATGTTGTCGTTCTGGCAGATGACGTCCGGATCGTTGACGTATTCGACCGGCAGGATCTCCACGGCCGGGTTATCGTCGATATAGTCATAAATGCGCTGCGAACCGAAGGCAAACGTCGTGACGGTCTTGCCGCGATGGATCTGCTTTTTGCTGTTGTTGACCGCGCCACACTCGATGAGCTCGACCATGGAGTCGGTGAACATCTCGGTGTGGATGCCGAGGTCGTGCTTGGCCTTGAGCGCCATGCCGGTCGCGTCCGGGATCGCGCCGATGCCGAGCTGCAGGCACGCGCCGTCCGGAATGCGCTCGGCGATGAGGCCGCCGATCGTCTTGCTCACCTCGTCGAGCTGGACCGGCGGCAGGACCGGCAGATCGTGGTTATACTCCACGATGGCGTCGACCTGCGAAATGTGGATCAGCGAGCCGCACAGGCCGCGTGGCTGGCGGTCGTTGACCTCGAGGAAGATCCGCTTGGTCTTGTCGAGCATGGCGTCGATATACGAACCGTTGAGCGCCAGGCTGAAGTAGCCGTGGCGGTCCATCGGCGCGACCTCGACGCACACGGCGTCATAGTCGTACTCCGTGCGGATGCGGGTCGGGAAATCGCGGTAATATGCCGGGATGATATCGGCATAGCCGGCGTTGACCGCCTTGCGCGCCGCGCTGCTGGAAAACCAGCTGTAGCCGGTCATCTTGCCGGCCAGCGTGGGGTCGGTATAAAACTCGAACGGGTACGCATCGAGCAGGGCCTGCACCTTCACGCCCGTAATATCGCTGTTGCGGATGCGCTCCGCGATTGCGGTCATGATGGCCGGTGTCTGCGAGGTCGCCGTATCCATGCCGAGCAGCCAGCCGGACTGCACCTGCTGGGCAATCTTATCCGGCGTCGTCAGCTTTTCCTGATACATCTTCTGATAGTCTGTCATAATTTGCTCTCCTAAAACAAAAAATATGAACACATGGGTATAAATAATATACACGATTCGAAAACGTAATTCAAGAGGGCGCGCGTCCGTTTTGCGATCCTTGCAAAAAATCCGTCACATTTTCAGGAAAATGAGAGGTTTTCTCACGTGAGAAAGTATGATATGATATTGTGAGATTTGTTTGAATTCTTAAATGAATGGATCTTTATCCTCTATTTTTCATGCGGCTCTCATTTCTTCCGGTTACAATGAGCAATGTCGCATCATGCGGCGGGACGCTCCTGCCAATTCAAAAAACAAGGAATGATACGACAACATGACGATCACGATTGTCTGTGATATTCTGGGCGAAGAAAACAATGGCACCACGATTGCCTGCATGAACCTCATCCGCTTCCTGCGCGCGCAGGGGCACACGGTGCGCGTGGTCTGTGCCGATCAGGACAAGGCCGGCAACGAGTGCTTTTACGTCGTACCGGAGCTGAACCTCTACCTGCTCAACCCGATCGTGGAGCGCAACGGCGTGACGCTGCCGCGCCTGGACCGCTCCCTGCTCGAGGACGCGATCCGCGACTGCGACGTCGTGCACACGACGTTCGTGCTGCAGCTGTCGCACACGGCGGTGAAGATCGCCAAGGCGTATAACAAGCCCATCACCTCCAGCTTCCACTGCCAGGCCGAGAACGTCACGGCGCACTTTCTGTGCAAGGATCTCGATGCGATCAACCGCGGCGTCTACCGCGCCTGCTACCAGATGGTGTATCAGTATTCGGACATCATCCATTACCCGACGCAGTTCATCCGCGACACGTTTGAGGCCGTCGTCGGCCCGACGAACGGCCGCGTGATCTCCAACGGCGTCAACAGCATGTTCACGCCCGGCCCGGCCAAGCGCCCGGCGGGACTGGAAGGCAAGTTCCTCATCGTCTCGACCGGCCGCCTGTCGAGCGAAAAGAATCAGGAGATCCTCATCAAGGCCATCGGCCGCTCGGCCCACCGCGAGCAGATCCACCTGATCCTCGCCGGTGAAGGGCCGCGTGAAGAGCATTACCGTCATCTGGCCGACAAATACGGCGTCGACATGGAGATCGCGTTTTTCTCACGGCAGGACCTGCTGAATCTGCTGCGCTGCGCCGACCTCTACTGTCACCCCGCCGAGGTGGAGATCGAGTCCATCGCCTGTCTGGAGGCCATCGCCTGCGGGCTGGTGCCGGTCATCGCCAACTCCCCGAAGAGTGCGGCCAAGGCATTCGCGCTCGACGAGAAATCTCTATTTAAAAATAAGGACCCCGAGGATATGGCCGCCAAGATCGACTACTGGGTCGAGCACCCGGCCGAGCGCGCGGACTACAGCCGGAAATATCTCGAGAGCGGCACGCAGTTTGAACAGCAGAGCTGCATGCGCCAGATGGAGCAGATGCTCTTTGACGCCGTCGCCCTGTGCGGTGAGCCGACATGAGCCGCAAGACCATCTATTATCACGACCCGCTGCACGACGACTTCGCGCCGACGAACGGGCACATCCGGCCGAAGCCGATCGGCGCCGACTTTCCTTATGAGCACCCCAGCCCGGTCTGGCAGGCGCTCGCGTTCGTCGTCTACCGGCTGATCATGACGCCGTTTCTGTTTTTGTACTGCAAGCTCGTTTTCGGCCTGCGGATCGAAAACCGCAAAGTGCTGCGTGAGCTGCCCGGCGGCTATTTTCTCTACGGCAACCACACGAACACGCTGGCGGATGCCTTCATCCCGACGCTGCTGGCGTTCCCGCGCCGCGCAAACATCGTCACCGCGGCGGACACAGTCTCCATTCCGGGCGTGCGCAACATCGTGCAGATGCTCGGGGCCGTCCCGCTGGCCGACACGATCGATGGCACGCGGCAGTTTCTGGCCGCGATCCACCGGCGGCTCGAGCGCCGCCAGGCCGTCATGATCTACCCGGAGGCGCACATCTGGCCATATTATAATGGTATCCGCCCGTTCCCGGACACAGCGTTTGCCTATCCGGTGCGCGAGCAGGTGCCCGCCGTCGGCGTGGTGGTCGTCTACCGGCAGCGGAAGCTGCTGCGGTTTCTGCCGCCGTGCATCACCGTCGTTGTCGGCGAGCCGGTCTATCCGGACGCATCCCTGCCGCCGCGCAGCGCCCGCCGGGCCCTGCATCAAAAAGTCTATACATTCATGTGCGATACCGTCGCCCGGCGGCACAGCTATGCGCACATCGAATATCTCCCCGCACAGGACACACAACCGGCCGCGCAATGACCGCGCCGCACGACCAGAAAGGTGGGATCCCGCTTGGCACATTTGACCGAAGCCGCCATCCAGGATGCGTTCCTGAAGCTGCTGTCCGAGCAGCCGTTTGACAAGATCACCGTGACCCAGCTCGTGGACGAGTGTCAGATCACACGCCGGACGTTTTACTACCATTACTCCGATCTGTACGAGCTGCTGGACACCATCCTCCACCGCGAGACCGAGCGCGCGCTCGATGAATTTGAGGCCACCGGCAGCTGGGAGGAATGTATGATCTCCGCCTCCCGCTTCGCGCGCGAGCACAAGCGCGCCGTGTACCACATCTACACCTCCTCGCACCGTCTGGAGCTGGAAAAGCATGTGGACCGCATTTCCGGGGAAATGATGCGCAGCTATGTGGAGGCACAGGCCCACGGCTTGCGCGTGAGCGAGGCGGACAAAAAGCTCGTGTGCGACCTCTACCGCTTCGGCATCACGGACATTTTCTACGAATGGCTCGAAAACGGGATGAAAGAGGATCTCGAGGCGCAGATCCGCCGCCTGAGTCTGCTGTTCACCGGCAACATCCGCGCCTCCCTGTCCCGGGTGCAGATCCCGGCCGAATCGTAACCATCCCCGGCGGGCACAGCAGCGTGTCCGCCGGGTCCATTTCACCAGCAAAGGAGATTTGTCATGCCGATTCTCGATCATCTGGAGCCGCGCGCTGTCTTTTCCTGTTTTGAGCAGCTGTGCGCCATCCCACACGGCTCCGGCAACACGAAAGCCATCAGCGATTACCTTGTTCGCTTCGCAGCCGAACATCAGCTGCGCTGCATTCAGGACGCGCACAACAATGTCATCATCTTCGCACCCGGCACGCCGGGGTATGAATCCGCCGCCCCGGTCATTCTGCAGGGGCACATGGACATGGTCTGCGAGACTGCGCCGGACTGCACGAAGGACATGGCCCGCGAGGGGCTCGACCTCTTCGTGGACGGCGATACGATCGGCGCACGCGGCACAACGCTCGGCGGGGACGACGGTATCGCCGTGGCCATGGCGCTGGCGATCCTGGCTGCGGGCGACATCCCCCACCCCCCGCTCGAGGTCGTCATCACCGTCGATGAGGAGACCGGCATGCTCGGCGCGGCCGCACTGGACGCCTCCGTGCTGAAGGGGCGCACGATGCTCAACCTCGACTCCGAGGACGAGGGCGTGCTCACCGTCAGCTGCGCCGGCGGCAACGTGTCCGTGTGCACGCTGCCGGTCACGCGCGCGCCGTTTTCCGGCACAGCGCTGACCGTGACGGTCGGCGGTCTGCTCGGCGGCCACTCGGGCGCAGAGATCGACAAGGGCCGCGGCAACGCAAACCTCCTCATGGGCCGCGTGCTGTACGCCGTCGGCGCGCGCACGCCGCTGCGGCTCGTCTCCGTCGCCGGCGGCCTGAAGGATAACGCCATCCCGCGCGAGAGCCGGGCTGTCATCGCCGTGGCCGATGCAGCAGCCGCGCAGGCGGCGATCGCAGACATGGACGCCGCGCTCCGGCACGAATACGCGGCCGCCGACCCGGATGTGTCCGTGCGCGTTGACGCAGCCCAGGCGCAGCAGCCGCCGATGGACGAGGCGTCCACGCAGCGCGCCGTGTGCATGCTCTGCTGCCTGCCGAACGGCATTCAGGCCATGAGCCGGGACATTCCGGGTCTCGTGCAGACGTCGCTGAATCTCGGCATCCTGACGACGGATGCGGACACCGTGCAGGCGTCGTTCTGCGTGCGCAGCAGCGTGTCCACGCAAAAGGAGATGCTCGTCGCGCGTCTGCGCTGCCTGATGGCGCAGCTCGGCGGCACGGTGGCCGTCTCGGGCGACTACCCCGCGTGGGAATACCGCAAGGACTCGCCTCTGCGCGAGCGCATGGTCGCGGTCTTCCGCGAACAGTACGGCCGCGATCCGAAGGTGGAGGCCATCCATGCCGGCGTCGAGTGCGGACTGTTTGCCGGGAAGCTGCCGGGGCTCGACTGCGTGTCCTTCGGCCCGGACCTGACGGAGATCCACACCTGCCGCGAGCGGATGCACATTGCCTCCGTGCAGCGCGTCTGGCGCTACATGCTCGAGGTGCTGCGCCGCTGCAAATAAGCAAACATGCAAAAACCGCCCTGCACCGATCGGTGCAGGGCGGTTTTTCTGTTGGGATGTTACTTGCGCAGTTCGTGCTCGTCGCTGCGCTTGCGTGCGGCCACAGCAACGATGCCGGACAGCGCGACGAGCGCAATCATGTTCGGCAGCACCATGAGCTGGTTGAACATATCCGTCAGCTCCCAGACCAGATCATTGGACAGGCAGGAGCCGAGGAAGATGAAGATGATGGCGATGATGGAGTAGGCAAGGTTCGCCTTCTTGCCGAAGAGATAGTTGACATTGATGCGGCCGAAGAGGTTCCAGCCGACGATCGTCGAGAACGCGAAAAACAGCAGGCAGATGGCCACGAACGCATTGCCGAGCGTATCACCGAACACGCTCGAGAACGCGAGCTGCGCCATGTTCGTCTTGGAGATGCCGTCGACCGCGCCGTGGGCCAGCGGGCCGTTGCCGGCGTAGAGCGTGGAGATGACGACGAGCGCCGTCATGGTCAGGACGACGAACGTGTCGATGAACACGCCGATCATTGCGACCGTGCCCTGCTCGTGCGGGCTCTTGACGTTGGCCAGCGCATGCGCGTGCGGCGTGGAGCCCATACCGGCCTCGTTCGAGAACAGGCCGCGCTTGGCGCCCTGGCTGATGGCCGTCTTGAGCGCATAGCCGATGCCGCCGCCGATGATGGACTGCGGCACGAAGGCGTACTTGAAGATCATGCCGAAGGTCTCCGGCACGTAGCGGATGCGGGCAAAGAGCACGATCAGGCCGCCGACCAGATACAGGCAGGCCATGACCGGCACGATCTTCTCCGTGACGGAGGCGATGCGCTGCACGCCGCCGATGAAGATGAACGCCGCGATGGCGGAAACGATCAGGCCCATGACCCAGCTCGGGATGTGGAACGCGTTCTGGCACGCCTCGCCGATGGAGTTGGACTGCACCATGGAGCCCATGAAGCCGAGCGCCAGAATGATCGCGACCGCGAAGAAACCGGCCAGGAACTTGCCGAAGCCGTTCGGGAACGCGCGCTTGATGTAGTACACCGGGCCGCCGAGGACCGTGCCGTCCGACTCGACCACACGCGTCTCCTGCGCGAGCACCGCCTCGGCATAGATCGTCGCCATGCCGAAGAACGCGATGATCCACATCCAGAAGATCGCGCCGGGGCCGCCGATGAGGATCGCGCCGCAGGCGCCGACGATGTTGCCGGTGCCGACCTGCGCCGCGACGGCCGTCGCCAGTGCCTGGAACGAGCTCATGCCGGATTTGTGCTTCTCGCCGTTGAGACTGAACTCGCCGAAGAAGCGCCGCCAGCCCTCGCCGAAGCAGCGCACCTGCACGAACCGCGTGCGGATGGTGAAATACAGACCCGCGCCGAGCAGCAGGATGATCAGCACATAGTCTGACAGGTACATGTTGATGGTCTGCACAATTTTGAGTAAAGTGTCCATGTTGTTTCTCCCTCTGCATTGAATTTTTGCAAAGCAAAAAGCTGCCGGTCGTTTTGACCAGCAGCTCCAGAGAACAAACAGCGCTTGAACGCCCGCACATGTCGGGCACCCGCTCTGTCCTTTTGCCTGAGAGATTCGGCTTTCGCCTTGCACCTTCGGCACCCGCTTGGCGCGGGATTCTCCAGAGTTCCTCCGCCTCCAGTCTCAGCCGAGCCGATCCTTGAGGTTTCGACGGATATTTATTTGATTGCGTCGAGTATTATTACATACACACGCAGGACTTGTCAAGCCCCAACTTCAAAAAAAGTTTACAAATTGCCGGTGCCGTACATCAGCGCCGTGAGCGCGACGACCGGAGCCGTCTCGCACCGCAGGATGCGCTCGCCCATGGAGCAGATGTGCATGCCGAGCTTGCGGGCCATGTCGGCCTCGAACTCGGCAAAGCCGCCCTCCGGCCCCGTGATGATGGCCGCCGATGCGATCGGGGACGCCGTGTGCTCGATCGCGTCGCGGATCGTCTCACGCTCGCCGGTCTCGTACATGAACAGCGGCAGATCGGTGTGCAGCGCGCCGTTGAGCACGGCGACGAAGTCTGCCTCATAGCGCACCTGCGGGATGATGCCGCGGCCGGACTGCTTGGCCGCCTCCTCGGCAATGCGCTGCCAGCGCTCGAGCTTCTTTTCCATGTTCACCGCCTTGGCCACACAGCGTGTGCAGGAGAAAAACACGATCTCGGCAGCGCCGGCCTCCGTGCACTTCTGCACGAGAAAATCGCTGCGCTCTCCCTTCGGCAGGCCGGCAAACACCGTCGTGCGCACGGTGGGCTCTGCCTTGCACGGCACGACCTCGATGACCTCGGCCTCGGCCTCGTGCTCCAGCGTCTGTACCAGGCGGCACTTATAGTCGCGCCCCGCGCCGTCGCAGATGACAATGTCGTCGCCCGCGCGCAGACGCAGCACGCGGATGTGGTCGGCGTCGCGGCCGCGGATGATCGCCCGGCCATTCGGGAAATTCGTACCTGCTATGAAAAATCGAGCCATAATGGTCGCCTCCGATGCCTGATCTCTGCCGTGATTATGGCACACTTTGCACGTTTTTGCAAGCCGGGCCATAGCATGATGTGGGGGTATGGACGATGCAGGATTCCGTTTTTCTTGACAACCGCACATTTCAGCGCGTCTGGCAGCGTGTAGCGGGCAGCATGGACGCGCCCGTGACCACGCCGCCGGAAGCCGACACGCTGACCGATCTGCTCGCCGAGTGCATCCGCGCCAAGGCGGCCGGGGCTGCGTTTTACACAGCGCTCTCGCAGCGCATCCGCACCGGGCGGCAGCAGCTGCTCGGCATCGCGGCGCAGGAGCGGGCACATCAGAAGGAGCTGCAGGTGGAGTATTTTCTGCGCACGGGCGAGCGCTGCGTCCCGCCCGCCGCCTGCCCGCGTCTGGGCACGGCCGCGCAGGATCTGCGCTGCGTCTATACGCAGGAGCTTAAGCTGGCGGAGCGGCTCGGCGCGGCGGCGAACACCGCGCCGGCCCCGCTGCACCAAACGCTGGCCGCCATGGCGCAGCAGGACCGCTGCCACGCCCAAGCCGTGCGAAACCTGCTCGCCTGTCTGCTGAGCTGAGACAAATCCGCACAAAAAATGCGTTTCTTTCAAAATGGTACTTGACTTTATGACGAATCTTGATTATAATGTGCAAGCTGACAACTTAAAATGTAAGCAACCCGAACAGAACGTGGAGAAGTCGCGTAGCCTGGTCGAGCGCGCACGATTGGAAATCGTGTATACCCCACAAGGGTATCGAGGGTTCGAATCCCTCCTTCTCCGCCAAATAAGAACCGTAATTTTGATACAAAGCGTATCGGGGTTACGGTTCTTACTTTTTGGCAAAAACGGCGTGTTTGCGGCACTTTTGCACCCAGCGGCCCCAAAAGAAAACCCGGCCAGGTTGTTTTCATGGTCGGGTTTTTGCCTTTGCGTGGGCTTCGTGGTCCTCGTAATCGTTGAAAGAGCGTAAATCGTTGAATTACAAGGGCAATCGTTGTTTTAGTGGGGTATTCGTTGAATTACAGAGATAATCGTTGATTTACAGCATTCCCTATTGATAAAAGGTGCGGGAATTTATAATGTGGTCTCGCTCAAGTCGCTGCCTTTTTCAGAATCTCAAAGGCTGCCTTGATTTTTGCCGCCATCAATTTTCTGCGCTCAATCAGGAAACCCTCGTAGACCATATTTTCCCAACCGTGAGGCAGAGCGTTCTCCTCTTCCATAACACGGATCTGCTCGTCAGACAATCCGGCGCAGACAATCGGATAATACACAGACGGAGCATCATCCAGGATGTCCATGTTGTCCTTCCAGTCAATGAATGCGTAGTTTGCCATCTGGTTAATCTTCGCATCAGAGTATCCTTGGGACTTCAAGCAAGCCTTTGGGAAAAGATGATGCTTTCCCAGAGACTTGCGGTTACCGTCTGTTCCGGGCTCGAACAGCTTTGACACAAGCAGATTGCTCTTGGAGAAGAGGATTTTTGCGTTCATAATGTTCAGCGATGCCACATAGGCATTCCATGCATTATTACCTCGTCCCGAAACAGCCAGGCCCTCCGAACCGACCAGGGTGATGTCAAAGTAGTCATTCGTCAAACGCTCGTTTACTCTGGACAGGATGAACTCCTTGTACTCATCCAGAGTTTTGAGGCTTTTGATGGTATTCAGATGGTTTTCCACCGTAGACTCAAAGGAGCCCGTGTACAGCGAAATGAGCGAAGCGTAGAAGAACCACAGCGAGGTAAGGTGCATATTCTCGTTATACGATGCATTGAAGCGGTGCTTCGCAATCAAATACAAGGCATAGGTGTAGAATATTGCGTTGCCAGACAGAATCAAATCCCCGGACAAATAACCTGCGTTCATGATGGCTTTGATAAACTCATGCCAGCTGTGTACATCGAGGACATCCGGTAGTTTCTCCTTGAGAGTATTGAAACGCTGAATACGAAGATTATCATCCACGGCACCCTTTTTATCAAAGTCGGCACCTCGGAGCAGTTTATAGCCATACTTCAAACGTGCTCTGTCAAATGCATATGCCATAACAACGCGGATGACATCCTGCGCTGACACGGTGGTCAGCTGATTGTAAGAGGTCGTTCTACCTTTTGCCGGAGCGGTGGAGTCTTTGCTGAACTGCTCAATCTCACGACGCCCATCATCCCAATACAAGGACAACAAGGTGAGGATGAAGTCGTTCTGTTTCAGAGAAACACCACCAGAGTTTACACGGACGAATATTTCAGAGACATCCTCTTCCTCTGCGGTGGACTTTATGTCGAACACAGGAAGCGTATGGCTTTTCAGATTGACCACACTGTTGATGCGATCCGCAATTAAGCCCTGTTCTTCATCTGTAAGCTCGGACCCTTTGGTGGATCTATAGTCACCCAGTTTCTTGATGAAATCACCGATGAACTTAAAGGTGTTCGTGGAAGTGAACAGGTCACTAATATTATAAATCCATTCTGGGTCGTTCTTCGTGGCCTGGTAACCAACCTCAAATTTGTTTTGCAGCGGGCAATAGGAGATAACAATACTCTTTTCATCGAACTTTGAGTTGATAACCTTCTTGCCCTTCATAACGGCATAGAGCGAAGTCAAACGCTGCTGACCGTCAATGATGACTTCTTTGGGTGAGTCGTAGCTATGGGCATCGACACCGATGGGTTTTTTCTTATCAAGAGACGGACACTCCCACAGCATAAGGTAGCCAATAGGGTAGCCTCTCATCATGGAATCGAATAAGTCACGCACCTTTGAATCTTTCCAGATGAAGGGGCGCTGCAATTCCGGCAGTCCGAGTTCGCCTGTGTCGATCTTTTCTATAAGCTGATTGACCGTCAGCGTTGTATTACTGAATATTTCCGGCATGGATTACTCTCCCTTCATTTTCAGGAATCCCTGCTTGAAAGCATCCGGGAAGATGAATGTCTTTTCGCCAATACCAAAGGTGACACGTATGTGTTTCTGCGCTTTGTCAATCTTGGTGACCGCACCTTCTCCGAATGCTTTGTGCAGAACAATGGAGCCATCCTTAACATCGGGTGCGACAAACTCCTCTTGCTTGGCTGCCATTTTCGCTGCAGCAGAGGCAGCAGGCTTGACACCATACTGCGCGGTAACGGAGGGTTTTTCAACAGCATGATGATTCATAGATTTTTTGAAAGCCTCCCTGCTATTCGACGCGGAGCATCCGATAGCCGATTCCGATGTGCGTTTGTATGTATTGCTGCCCGTCTTTTCCGCGTTCCAGCTTTTTGCGCAGGGTCGCCATGAACACCCGCAGAGAAGCAATATCGTTTTCCCAACTGCTGCCCCAAATCTGCTGTGTGATGTAGGTGTGGGTCAGAACCTTGCCCACATTTTTTGAGAGCAGACACAACAGCTTGTATTCGATGGGTGTCAAGTGCAGTTCTGCGCCGTCAAGATATGCGCAGCCTGCCGCATAGTCGATTTTCAGCGCACCGTTCGTAAAAATCGGAGATTCCTGCGCTGCGTCTGTTTTCATCAGCGACAGTCTCCGCTGCGTCACTCGCAGCCGCGCCAGCAGTTCATCCACGGAAAAGGGCTTGGTGAGATAATCGTCCGCCCCAGCATCCAGCGCCACGATTTTATCAGAATCCTCTGTTCTGGCGCTGATCACAATGATCGGCATATTTGACCACAAACGGATTTTTCGGATGATCTCCACGCCGTCCATATCTGGCAGTCCCAAATCAAGCAGCACAATGTCCGGTTTGTGAGACAGCGCCTCCATCACGGCGCTTGCGCCGTTTTGCGCAGAAAGATACCTGTATTCATGGGTTTTCAGCGTTGTTGTGATCAGATTACGCACCGGCGTATCATCTTCTACAACGAGGACGAGTGGCTTATTCATTTAGGTTCACCTCACTGAGCGGTACTGTAAAGGAAAAGATGCAGCCATGCGGCGAATTTTCTTTCAATGTCATTTCGCCATTATGGGCATGAATGATGGCTTGGCAGAGCGTAAGCCCAAGCCCAAGACTTCGGCGGCTGTCGCCAATCGGATTGCCCCCGGTAAAGAACATTTCAAACACATGTTCCTTCAGTTCATCTGGAATACCGGGACCGTTATCGCTGACACATATTTCGGCCATATTTTCTCGCGGGATTGCCGTGATTCGAATGTTCGAGCCAGCCGGAGTATATTTGACTGCGTTGTTCACCAAGTTGATAAGCACCTGCATAATGAGTCCCGCATCCACCCGAACCAGCAGCGGTACATCTCCGCAATCCACTGCGATGTGATGTTCTGCGGACCTTCGGTCAATATGTCGGAGCGATTCCGATACGATGTCGTCCACGACCTGATCAGAAAGGTGCAGTTTTACGCTGCCGTCCGCAATTTTTGTAATGGAAAGCAAGTTCTCAACCAGTCCCGTCAGCCATTGTGCATCGTCATAAATGTCCGTAAAAATTTGTTTCCGTGTCTGCTCATCCAACACGTCATAGCTGTGCAGCAGCGTATCTGCGTTGCCGGAAATCGAGGTCAGTGGTGTCCTGAGATCATGAGAAATCGAACGCAAAAGATTGGCGCGAAGCTGTTCGTTCTTTGCAAGAACGGCAGCTTCTTCCTTTTCTCTGGCATTTCGCAGGTTATCCAGCGCCAGAGAGCACTCGCCGAGGATGGAGAACAGAACGCTGGATGTAAATGCGTCAGGCTGCGTTTGCTTTTCCATCGGAATCCCGACAACACCGTAAATCTGCTGCCCGGTACGGATGGCAAGATACAGCCGTTTTGCCTTTGGAAAGTTTTGCGTCGTTGCTCCGGCGCGCTTGCGGTTTTGCCAGACCCATTGAACCACGTTCTGTTCCCGATCGGTATCTGGGATGCTGTATGGACTACTTCCGTCAGCCGGATAAATGTTCCCATCCAGCAGAGCGTTGCCCTGTGCCGGGTAAATCAGAACGTCTCGCTGCATGAGCTTTTGTATCTGCGTCGCGGTCATCCGATAGACCTCCTCCGGCGTTTCCGCTTTTTGGAGCTGTCTGTTCATATCAAAAAGGAGCTTCGTGCGATAACCGTCCCGTGCGGATAGCTGTGCGTGGGCTTTGAGCTTGGCCGCAAGTGTACTTGTCAAAAGTGCAGCCGCGAACATGACGGCAAAGGTTATCGGGTATTTGCTGCCATAGGCTGCCAAAGACAGCCGGGGCTCCGTCAGAAAATAATTGAACAGGAGGACACTCAAAAAAGCGGACAGCACACCGCAGATATATCCGCTGGTAAAAGTGGAAGTCAGAAGTACACCCAGCAGGTAAACCATGATGATATTGGCATTTGCAAAGCTGAGCCGCAGAAAAATCCATCCGATGACCGTCGTAACTGCCAGAATTCCGATGGTCAGAAGTAGTTCCCGGGCGGTCGGAAACGCCGGGCGGATAGTAAGCGGCTGATTTCTGCGGCAGTTCTTATAGGCTTCCACATCCGGAATAATATAAATATCTACCTCCGGTGCAAGCGTAATGAGCTGTTCTGTCAGCGTCGATTCGCTCCAGAAATGCCGCCGCTGTATGCCGCTTCGTCCAATCACAATTTTGGTCACATCAGAGAGCCGCACATATTCCGCGATCTGTGTTG
>ERZ837910.3082-NODE-3082-length-18972-cov-3.965322_pt1 | contig 18972 bp, 12 predicted proteins | sample MGYA00519940_ERZ837910 | MGnify/ENA primary metagenome ERZ837910 (study PRJEB31850, sample SAMEA3708825) | human gut metagenome | biome: human gut; feature: human-associated habitat; material: faeces | place: China | collected 2014 ... | reverse complement strand
GAAAGCATATTCTTTATGGAAGGTAACGTGCTGAAAGAAAATGCAATATCAGGATACTGGGGTTCAAACCGGGACGATGGGTTTCCCATAGTCAGGTTTGAACCCGCTTCAAAAGCCTTATTCTCTGCGGTTTTTCCTGTGGTGTAATGCGTAACTTGTTTATCAGTTACGCGTTTTGAAGAACTTGTCTGTTTAAGAACGGATGAATTTTCAAACCTGTATAAAACACCAAATTGATAACAACGAGTTCCTTTTTCTTGGCGATACGCTGTGGTGGATTTCCATCCAGCTTTTTTTAATTCTTCTATAATCTTTGGATTGTTAGAAATAGAAGTGTCTGCTAAAAGCTTTCTCATAATGCAAACTCCTTTTATTTCTTAATATGTAATTTCTGCATGGGTCGTAAGCGAAAAAGTATTACTGATTGAAGAGTAATTGTTTATTCTGTCAAAAAATCATACTCAAAGATTATTTAAAATGCGATATTTCAGAAATTAATTGTGATTTGTATAATGTTAGATTGTATAAAACGCATTTTTGTGATATGCTAACAATATATAAATATAGTGTGAACTACTGTTGATAAAGTTGAGGTGGAAAAAATGGCAATTAGTTATAAAAAATTGTGGAAATTGTTGATTGATAAAGACATGATGAAGAAAGATCTGCGTGCAATGACAGGAGTCAGCACCACAACGATGTCTCGATTATCAAAAGATGAAAATGTTAGTACTGAAATTGTGTCGAAAATTTGTTCTGTATTAAATTGTGATGTTGGAGACATCATGGAATTTGTTCCTGATAAAAAAGAGGAACAGTAAGGAGGTACGGTAATATGGATTATTTGTATTCTTATAATGCGTCTTTGACCAGAGAACCGTTTCTTTTCTATGAAATGCGTGCTACTGCAAAGCTGATGACAGAAGGAATTTATGATGATGCTATTGTAAAAGAAATTGTAGAGCAGAATCTTTTTCAGTATCCAACGGAAAAATCCATTACACGAATGGCAAAAGCCTGTATTAAACGGCTTCATGAACTGGAAGATGATTCGCTGGTTTCTGCGATTGCGTCACAGCCAACAGATGTAGCAAAACAAATTTGTCTGTATGCGTTAATGAAACAGAGCCGACTGGTCTGGGAATTTATGCTGACAGTTATTGGCGAGAAATATCGCTTAAGGGACATGTCTTTTGGTAAGATAGACTTGAATACATTTTTTATGCGTTTGCAGGAACAGAATAATGCAGTAGCTTCCTGGAGCGATACTACAATAACAAAGTTAAAACAGATTATTGCCAGAGTTCTTGTTGAAACAGAATATCTCGATAATCGGGGGGCAGATCATTTGAATCCAGTATGGTTGTATCCTGTTTTGGAGAATGCCATCAGAAGCAACGGCGATACGGCAGTACTGCCGGCGTTTAATTGCTTTGTGTAGGAGGTAGCCAATGAGTGACATAAAAGAACGCCTGGACAAGGTTCGGGCATTGATCCAGGAACCGGAGTTTCTGGAAGGCAAGGGACTCAGCAATGAGGTGAATATCAGAATCTTTTGTTATGAACCGGAGAATGAAATGGTTGTCCGCCATTTTGTGAATCAGCTGGAAACCGATCAGTCTTTAGATTGCCACTTGATAGTTTGTAATTTATATAAAACATTTCTCTCTATCTGCGATGATATGGATATCACAGATGCGATTCCCGATATGGAAGAAGCTGACGGAAGTGCATATCTTTTGGAGCAGCTTAACTCCGCAATCGGCAATGGAGAGTTCATTGACAAAATCCAGTATGAGCCACACGAACCGGGTAATGTGCTGATGCTGACCGGTGTTGGTGAGGTATTCCCGTTTATGAGAATCCATACATTACTGGAAGCCTTGCAGCCGTATTTTTCAGATGTTCCGATTTTGGTTATGTATCCGGGTGAGTTTGATGGTCGTCATGTAAAACTGTTCAATCGTTTGACACCAAATGATTATTACCGGGCATTCAATGTCATAGATTAAGGGGGATAAAGCCATGATGATTCGAGATATGTTTGCGGATGACATTAACCGCAAAATCAATGGTGTAATTAAAGTAGATCAGGCTGCTGATGATGTAATCGAGCAGGAGTTAAATGAATATGTCATTACCAGAGAATTGAAGAAACACTTCATTACGTTCTTCAATTATTACGGCGATGCCTTCGACCAGCCGACAGCCGATATGGGCGTTTGGATTTCTGGTTTCTTTGGAAGTGGTAAATCTCACTTTCTGAAAATGCTCTCTTATCTTCTGGAGAACAAAGAAGTTAAGGGCATTCGCAGTGTAGAGCGTTTCCGGAAAAAGTTTGAAGATGATCCGGCAACCTTTATGCTGATTGACCGTGCTACGAAGGGTCAGACGGAAACCATTCTTTTCAACATTGATATTGAAGGCTTCAGCAATAAAGACAAGACTGCTGTTCTTCGTGTTTTTGCAAAGATGTTCTACAACCATCTGGGATTTTACGGTGAAAATCTGAAAGTTGCCATGATGGAGCGTTATATTGACCAGCAGGGCAAGACTGATGAGTTCCGCAGGGTTTTTGAAGAAAAGAAGGGCAAATCCTGGCTGGAAATGCGCCGTGCATTTGCATTCAACGGCAAGTTCATTATTCCTACTCTGATGGAAGTTCTGGATATGAGTGAGGACGATGCCAAAGCATGGTTTAATGATAAAACCTCCACGGAAATTTCGATTGCACAGCTTGTGGAAGATATGAAAGCCTATGTAGATACTAAACCTGCAAACTTCCGTCTGCTGTTTATGATCGACGAAGTTGGTCAGTATGTCGGCACTGATACCGATATGCTGTTGAACCTTCAGTCGTTGACTGAGAAAATCGGCAGCGAGTGCGAGGGCAAGATCTGGGTGATCTGCACCGGACAGGAAGCCATTGATGAAATCATCAAGGTTCGTGCCGATGAGTTCTCCCGTATTCAGGCTCGTTTCAAAACAAGACTGAGCTTATCTTCTTCCTCTGTGGACGAAGTGATTCAGAAGCGTATTCTGAAAAAGAAACCAGAAGCAGCGAAAGACCTGGTAGGTGTTTATGAGCAGAATGATTCTGTTCTGCGTAATTTGTTCAGCTTCAGCGGCTCCATTTTGGATATTAAAGGTTATTCCGGTTCGAGGGAATTTACAGAGAACTTCCCGTTCGTGCCATATCAGTTCATCATCATGCAGAAGGTATTTGCTGAAATCCGCAAGCACGGAAATTCCGGCAAGCACCTGTCTGGTGGTGAGCGTTCTATGCTGTCAGGCTTCCAGGAAGCGGCACAGAAAATTCAAGAGAAGGATGAATATGCACTTGTGCCGTTCTTCCGCTTTTATGATACCGTACATACTTTCCTAGACGGTTCTATCCGCCGAGTAATCGAGCGTTGCCAGAAAGCTGCCGACAACGGCGATGGCATCGAACAGCAGGACGTAGATGTACTGAAACTTCTGTACTTGATTCGATATATTGATGATATTCCTTCCAATTTGGACAATATCGTGATTCTCATGGCAGACGATATTCGTGTGGATAAGATTATCATGCGTGAAGCTGTCCGTGGATGCCTTGACCGTCTGATGAGCCAGAACTATATTGGCAGAACCGGAGATATTTATAACTTCCTGACCGACGAGGAACAGGATATTCAGCGGGAAATCAGAGATACCAATGTGGATACTGCTTCTATCGTGGAGCGTATCGCTCAGGCGATTTATGGTGATATTTTTAAAACGAGTAAATTTCGTTATGGAAAATATGATTTTGCCTTTGATAAGATGGTAGATGGAATTTCAGTGGGTGTATCAACTGGAGGTATGTGTTTACGGTTCCTGACAGTGGCAACAGATGCCATTGAAAAAACCGATTACCGCCTGATGACAGAATCCAAAGGAAATGAAGCAATTGTTGTTTTGGCAGATACACCTTACTATGAATCGTTGGAATTGGCTATGAAGATTCGTAAGTATGTAAAGCAGAGAAACGTAAGCCAGCTTCCAAAGCCTGTTCAGAAAATTATTGAAAATCAACAAGATAAAGCCGGAAAATATGAGTTGAGTGCCATGACCGAATTGCAAAATGCCATTGAAAAGGCACAGTTTTATGTGGACGGCGAACATCTGGAAATCAAAGCCGGAAATGCCAAGAGTAAGATTGATCAGTCTCTTGAATATCTGGTAGCTCATGTATATAGCAAACTTGATTTAATCACAGAAAATGCAGGCAGTGATGCGGATATTATTGCAATTTTGACAGGTACAGTAACAGCACTTCCGGGTATGGAACCGAATCGTGACGCTGCCTCTGCTATGGAAGAATATCTGGAAATGCAGGATGCAAAGAAACTTCCGACTTCTATGGCTGATGTTCAGAGCAAGTACAGTGCGATTCCATATGGCTGGAAAGAGATCGATATTGCTGCGGTTGCGGCACAGCTCATTTATTCCCAGAAAGTAACGATTAAGTATGCAGGAAATACCATTCAGCCGGATGATCCGAAACTGCCGGATATGCTCCGCAAAAAGAGTGAAATCGGTAAGACTTCTATAAGCAAGAGAAAAACTATTTCCGCTACGATGATGCGTGATGTAAAAGCAATGCTCCGAGAGTATTTTGACATCATGGATGTACCGGATGATGAGGATGGTCTGATTCGTTTTGCAACTGAGAAATTCAGCGAACAGAGAGACTACTATGCTTCTCTGGATGCTCGTTATGAAGGACATAAATACCCGGATCGTATATTGGTGCAGGAAGCGATTCATCTGATGGACGATGTTCTTTCCCAGAGGAAAGATAATATTGCACTGATTGAGCGTGTACTGAAAAAAGAAGATGATCTTTTTGATAATAAAGAAGCTATGAGCAACGGCATTGAGAATTTCTTCAAGACACAGGTAACGGTATTTGATCAGGCAGTACAGTTTGAAAAATCTTTGCGTGACGACCTTGACCGTATTGCGGAAAATGAGGAAGCACACAAGGCACTGAATACGATTCGTTTGATTACTATGGTCCAGACTGGGAGTAAGTTCAATTATAGTCGGATTCGTGAACTGAATCCGTTGATGGATACGGTTCGTACTGCCCATGACAAGATGCTGGAAGAAAAACGTACGGAAGTTCTGGAAACGGTTCGTCAGTGTATGGAAGCAACGCATACGGTTGCTAACGGCGATATAAAGGTATCTCATTTGATTGAAAAATCAGATCGGTATTTCAGTCAGTGCAAAGAGAAAATCGCAGAATTAAAGAGCCTTGCCCTTCTGGATGCCATGTTCCTGCCGATGTGCCAGTACAAGGATGATACGGTCAGCAACATCGAAAGGCTTCTTATGCCTCCGACACAAAAGCCGCAGGTACAGTCGAAGCCGAATGCTTCAGAATCAAAATCGAATCCGGTCAAGAAAAAGGTAGTTCGTGCTTATAGTCGTCAGGTTGTGTTCCAGGCAAAAACCTTACAGACAGATGCTGATATTGATGATTATGTAGAAAAAATTCGTTCACAGCTGAAACAATTGTTGAAAAATTGCGATGAAATTCGGTTAAACTAAAATCATAATAAGTTTGAGGAATTCAGGAGGTTTATATGTGGATCAAAGAGATAACAATTTCAAATTATAAATCGATTCGTGAAATGAATATAAAATTTCAGCCGGGCGTTAATTTGCTGATAGGGGATAATGGAGTCGGAAAAACATCTGTTTTGGAAGCAATCACTGTTGCGTTTGGTGACTTTATGAATGGAATATCAGGAGTGTCAAAAAAAGGAATTTCAACAACTGATGTCAGAATAGATACAAAAATGATTTCAGATGTATCACAGGGAATTGTTCATTGTACACCAATTACGATTAAATCAACATTTGATACAGAAGAAGGAATAAAACAAGGAGAAGTGACCAGACGGGATGAAACTGCAAAGTCAAAAACAAGATTTATTGGGAAAGAGGTTTCTGACTATGCAAATAGAAAAGTAAATGATTTGTCTGAAGAACTCCCTTTGTTTTGCTATTACAGTACATCAAGACTTGCACCGCCTAAGAGAGAAGATTTTGGAACAGCCAGTAAAAATAAATTGAATGACAGAAGGTGTGGATATATTGGCTGTATGGAAAATAATCTGGATATTAAAGCTCTAAAAGCATGGTGTCTTAAGATGGAAATGCTTGCTTTTCAAAGGCAAAAGCCGATTGCAGAGTATCAGGCATTCAAAGAGATAGTAGCGAATTTTATGTGGAAGATGAATGAGCTTGAAGAAAAGCCGGAAGTGATGTATTCAAGAGCATTTGAAGATATTGTTTATATAGAAAACGGAGAAACCATACCGGTTAATTATTTAAGTGCCGGATATCAGTCGTTATTATGGATGGTTATGGATATGGCTTTTCGAATGGCGAATTTAAATCCGGAGAAACTATCTCTAAATCAGTGCGAAGGAATTGTATTGATTGATGAGATAGATATGCATCTGCATCCGAAGTGGCAGTGGAAAATTGTTGAGTCATTACAAGAATGTTTCCCGAAAATACAGTTTATACTTGCCACACATTCGCCTATCATTATTTCTTCCTGTAAAAATGCTGCTTTACTGGAAATTGACCGTGACCAGACAATTTCAGAATTATCGGATGCTTATGCATATTCTGTGGCAGATGTGCTTGCATATCGCCAGGGAAGTTCTGGAATCCCGGACAAGTTAAAAGATTTGTCAAGAAAATTCGAAGTAGAAGTGAATGCAAAGAAATACGAAGCAGCCAGGGAAATTCTTCGTAACATGAAAAGAGAATATGGGGCAGAAAACAGTCTGGTAAAAAAAGGGCGATTTACATTAAGAATGGCAGGGATGAATCTCGATGATTTACATTAAGAAAAGAGAGCCGACAAAAGGTGTGCAGGAAGAACTGAAAGAGAAAGCAGAATCACCTGAATGGCAGAATATATCAGAAACAGATACCGCTGCTATGCGAGGAATTTTTGATCAGTTATCATGTAAAAGAGAAATTCGACAGTGCCTTTTAGAAGAACAGCACTATCTATGTGCCTATTGTATGAGCAGCATTGAGAATAAAGAATTGCATATGTCGATTGAGCACTTAGTTCCACTGAGCAAATGTAAAGAAAAAGTGTTAGATTATCGTAATTATCTTGGCGTTTGCAGAGGTGGAGCGGATCTTCCGCGAAATAGAAGCAGATGTATTTGCTGTGATGCAAGTAAAGGAAATCAAGAGCTTCAAAGTGTTAATCCATTTGATGAAACACAAATGAATCAGATCAGATATTTATCGGATGGGACCCTTTATTATGAACAAAGAGACACCGACAATGAAGAGTATGTAAAATCCATGGAAAGCGACCTGTTTCAGATCTTGAAGCTAAATGGAGAATACGACCAGGCAACAGGAGTGGTGAAACGAGATACAAAGACATCTCTGGTGAAAAATCGAAAAGATGCCTATGAAGAATGTGAGAACTACATATTAGAGTTGTCTGAACAGAGAGTTTTAACGAAAGAACAGTTGGAGCGTGATTTGCAGAATATTTTGGAGAAAGAACATTATGAGGCATATGATGGAGTTCGTATATTTTTATTAAAGAGGGCATACGAAAATTTGAAAGAATAATGAGAAAATGTGTTATTAAATTATTGCCAGTGCAAGATGAAATTATAGTAAAGCTAAGGAGAATTTATGAAAATTACAATAGAACATCCAAAAGTATTTATCTCTTATGCGTGGGGATCGGAAGACTATAGATTAAAAGTACGTTCTTTTGCGAAAGACTTAATGAGTAATGGTATTGATGTTTTACTAGACCAATGGTCTTTGAAAGAAGGCAATGATACGTATGCATTTATGGAGCAGAGTGCAACAGATTCAACAATAACAAATGTATTGATATTACTTGACCCGATTTATGCGGAAAAGGCTAATGAAAGAACTGGGGGAGTTGGAACGGAAACACAGATTATTTCACCAGAAATCTACAATAAAGTTAATCAGAAAAAATTTTTGCCAGTGATTTTTGAACGTGGAGAAAACGGAGAGATTCCTAAACCTCAGTATTTAAAAACAATGTTACATTTTGATCTATCTCAAGAAGAAAAGTATGATTCAGAATATCAAAGATTAGTAAAAAGATTATATGGAATCGAAATAGTGGAAAAACCGGAATTGGGGAAGAAACCAGCATGGCTAGAGGATCGGTCTATTATTCCAACCAAAACACGCAAAGGGTATGAATGCTTAAAACAACAGAAAGCAGATGATATTAAAAAGAATGAATTTCAGAGTTTTTTGCTTGCAATCAAAGAAAAAATAGTGAACTTTAAAAAGGACGAAATTGGAAATAGTTTATCAGTTGATGAGTATATAGAGTTATACGATGATACGAAATTATATAGAGATGATTTTTTATATTTACTAAAATATTCAATTTATGTACCAGAAGCATACAAGATTATAGCGTCTGGTATGGAAGAAATATGTACGGATATCAGAAACAAATATGGATATGAAGGTGAAGTTATGAAAACTTTGCTACATGAAATATTTATTTATGTAATAGCTTTTTATTACAAAAACAAAGATTTTGATGCTTTGTCATATACCTTATCAAAAACGTATTTTGTAGGGAAATATAGATATAGCGAGGCTAAAAGTTTTGATATTTTTTATGATAATAATGAACGGTTAGATAGAGCAGTATCACAAAAAGATGGGAAACAATATTATTCAGGAACAGCTGAGCATTGGGTTAACAACATAAATATGGAGATATGCAATAAGAATGAGTTTGTTTTTGCTGATATTTTTTGTCACAATGCAGCTATTTTTGTTGAAAATTACACGAATAGCTGGTTATGGTTTCCAAAAACATATGTATATGATAATGAAGAATATAGTCTTTTTGGAAAGTTTGCAATTCGTCTAAAGTCAAAAGAGCATTTATGTGACGTAGTTAAAATAATGGGATTTTCAGATATTGAGGCGTTTAAGAAAAAATATATTGAGATCGAAACAAATTTGAAACAAGGAAATTTTCAAGAGTATAGGTATCATAGTGCCTTTGAAGGGGTACCTGTAATATGCCAATATGTTAAATCGGATGAATTAGGAATTAGAAACTAGTAGAAACATTAGGAACATAGATATAGTTCAATAAACTGGAGACGAGTAATGGATAAGAATGCGATTAAAAAATTTGCTGTCTGGGCAAGAACAGAGCTGATCGCCCGTGTTTCCCTGAAAGGTGTGGAATACGGTATCACAGAGGACGATATTGAGGATGCTAATGCGGACAGCGTTGGCGGCAAAGTCCTCACTGCCGATGAAAAGAAACAGCGTCAGGCTCTGATTGCCGAGATTAACGATAAAGGATATAAGCAGGTCATGGAGGAGGTTGCCTACACTTGGTTCAACCGCTTCTCTGCTCTGCGATTCATGGAAGTCAATGGCTATCTTCCTTCCCATGTGCGTGTATTCACGGACGAGGAAAACAACTTTAAGCCGCAGATTATAACCGAAGCTATTCATCTGGATTTGGATGGATTGGATATGGAAAAGGTCTATGAGCTGAAAGATGCAGAAAAGACCGAAGAACTGTATAAATACCTGCTGATTATGCAGTGCAACGCTCTGAATAAGATTCTGCCGGGAATGTTCCAGAAGATTGCAGATTACACGGAACTTCTTCTGCCGGACAATCTGCTCCGTGAAGGCAGTGTCATTCAGCAGATGATTGAACTGATACCGGAGGATGACTGGAAAGATGCTGTCCAGATCATCGGCTGGCTGTATCAGTATTATAACAGTGAGAAAAAAGATGATGTTTTCGCAGCACTGAAAAAGAATGTGAAAATCACAAAAGAAAACATCCCTGCAGCAACCCAGCTTTTCACACCGGACTGGATTGTTCGCTACATGGTAGAAAACAGTCTTGGTCGCCTGTGGCTGGAGGGACACCCGGATGTGAAAGAACAGCTTTTGCCGACAGAGGAAGAACAGTCTGCCTATGCTGCCGGGAACCGTGACCCGGAAGATACCAAATGGCACTACTATCTGGAAGAAGCCGAGCAAGAGCCGGAAGTGCAGGCACAGCTTGCTGAAATTCGCAAAGAATACGCTGCACTGACACCGGATCAGCTGAAAGTCATTGATCCATGCTCTGGTTCCGGTCATATCTTAGCGTATATGTTTGATGTGCTGATGAAGATTTATGAATCCTACGGCTATACCACCCGTGAAGCGGTGGCAAGCATTGTGGAGAACAATCTTTACGGTCTGGATATTGATGACCGTGCAGCACAGTTGGCTTACTTTTCGGTAATGATGAAAGCCCGTCAGTATGACCGACGCTTCTTTAGCCGTGGCATTCAGCCCCATGTATATGCCATTGTGGAGAGTAACCATGTAGATAAATTTGCCATGGACTATTTCTGTAATGGCGATGCGAAGCTCACGACAGCTATGGATACCATTATCAGCGAACTGCATGATGCAAAGGAATATGGTTCTATTTTGACTGTAACACCGCAGGATTGGTCTGTCCTATATGACCGTTTTGCAGAGATTACGGAAGATATAAATATGTCCCGTGAGACGGCATTGAGAGAATTACTGCCGTTGGTGCAGGTGGCAGAAGCACTGGCACAGAAGTATGATGTAGTAGTGACGAATCCACCATACATGGGAAATATGCCCATAAAAATGACGGCATATATTCAAAAGAAATATGAAAATGAAAAATATGATTTATACGCAGTTTTTATTAGGCGAAGCTTAATCTTTGCAAAAAATAATGGAATGATGGCGTTGATTACACAGCATACATGGATGTTCATTTCAAGTTTTGAAAAAATGCGGCAATCCCTAATGAATAAAAGCTATATTTGTCTTTTGCATTTGGGAACAAGAGCTTTTGAAGAAATTGGAGGAGAGGTTGTTCAGACAGCATCATTTATATTAAGAAATACTTTTATTGAGCAAGAAAAAGTAATTGCAGATCGTCTGGTTGATTTTAGTGATGCAGAAGAAAAACGCTTGAAATTTTTGACTGGGGAGAATCGTTATATAACTCATCAAAATAATTTTGGGTTGCTTCCAGGAAAATTGATTGTGTATTGGCTTCCAGAAAAATTTTTCGATGCATTGAAAAGAAAACGCTTTGTTAATGATATAGTTGAAAGAAAAGCGGGAGTTGTAACAGGAAACGATAACTATTTTCTGAGATTATGGTTTGAGCCAGCTGTATCTGATATATCATGGATGCAATGTCAATCACATGAATATGCTAAATATCATATTATGTCAAAAGGTGGAAGTGCAAGAAGATTCTATGGAAATTATGAATATGTAATTAAATTACGAGATTTATGGAATCCATCTAAAACTAATGCCTCCGTAAGACGAGGTGATGCGGATTACTATTTCAAAAAGGCGATTGGATGGTCACAGGTTGGAAATGCTCAGAAAACCTTTAGAAGTGTAGAAAATTCAGTTTGTGGAACGGCGACACCAACAATATATTTGAAAGATACGAAATTATATAATTATGTATTGGCGTTTTTGAATACAAAAATTGCTTACGAATATTTGGTTGCATATAATCCAACCATCAATTTGTTGACAACAGATATATGCAATTTACCATTGATTATTCGTGAAGAACTAATTTCTAAATTAGATGTAATGGTTAATGAATGTATTGAATTTGAGAAAGTCGATTGGGATTCCTTTGAAACTTCATGGGACTTCCAGCATCATCCATTACTTCGTAAAGTGTCTACTATTGCAGAAGCCTTTGAACAATGGAATGCTGAATGTGATGACCGTTTTAATCAGCTGAAAACTGATGAGGAAGAATTGAACCGAATTTTCATTGACATTTATGGCTTACAGGATGAGCTGACACCGGAAGTTGATGATAAGGACGTTACTGTCCGAAGGGCTGATCTTGGCAGAGATGTTCGCTCTTTCATTTCCTACGCAGTTGGGTGTATGTTCGGTCGCTATTCCCTGGATGTAGATGGACTTGCCTATGCAGGCGGCGAATGGGATGCCAGCAAGTATGTTTCTTTCGCTGCGGATAAGGATAACATTATCCCGATTTGTGACGATGAATACTTCGAGGATGATATTGTTGGTTTGTTCGTGGAGTTTGTGAAAACCGTTTACGGTGCAGATACACTGGATGAAAACCTGAAATTCATTGCTGATGCATTGGGCGGCAAAGGTCAGCCGAAGGATGTGATTCGGAATTATTTCCTGAGTGACTTCTATTCTGACCATTGCAAGATTTACCAGAAACGCCCGATTTACTGGCTGTTTGACAGCGGCAAAAAGAATGGCTTTAAGGCTCTGATTTATATGCACCGCTATCAGCCGGACACCATTGCCCGTATTCGTACCGATTATGTGCATGAGCAGCAGGCTCGTTATCGTACTGCTATTGCTGACCTGGAACAGCGTATTGCCAATGCTTCCACTGGTGAGCGTGTGAAGCTGAATAAAAAGCTGACCACCTTACAGGCACAAAATACTGAAATCAGAACCTATGAGGAAAAGATTCATCATCTTGCTGATCAGATGATTTCCATTGCTCTGGATGATGGTGTGAAGAAAAACTATACAATTTTTGATACAGTATTAAAGAAATTATAGTTAGGAGATGAAAAGTTATGGAAATTACGGTTACACTTACACAACGTACAGGAGTTGCATCTGCAATAGCAGAATATGATGGAAATAGAATTACCGTTCTGGCTGGTGGTAAAATAAGCCCAGATTTTGCAAATCATATCAGAGGTGGAAAAACCGCTAAAGCATATCGAGATAATCCAGAGTATGTGGATGAGAATGGTAATATTCTTAAAAACTGTGAGTTTACCAGCCCTTCAACAGCGGCTCAGTTTGTGACGGGGCGAAGCACAAATGGTTATGAGGCTTGGAAAGTTGAAAAGAAACTTAGTCTTGGTCAGTATTTGAAGGATAAGGGCTTGCGTTAATGGGGGTGGCATTTTGAGTGATGTTAGGAGGACAGCATGGATACAGATAAAATAATACAAGATTTAGATCGCAGGTTTGCTGCACCTCTGCCGGAGTTTTATCAGCGTCGAATCATCTTCTGGTACGACGAAGATAAGGAATTTGAGGATAAGCTGGACGAGGTGGTTTTGGAAAATGCAAAGGTGATTGCTCTGACTGGCAATAATGCGTTTTCTGTGAAGAAACTGCTTTCGGTAGATGACTTGACCACAAACTACCTGGTTTACAGTCCTTTAGCATATAACCGCCCGGATGATAACTGGCTTCTGGATGTGGAGCTTTACAGTGAGGAGTTCCGGGCAGACCTGATTTCCATTTGGATGGATGAGATGGGTCTTGCATCGAATCCGGCCATGCGGAAGCAGGTCAAGAATTACCGTGCTTATTTCAATGCGAAAGACCGCCGATTGAAAGTCAGCACACAGAATAAAGTTCCGGCAACTCCGGCACAGCTGCACATGGCTGTCATGGCGGCAATTTGTGGATTGAAAGACGCACAGCCGAATATGATTCTCCGCAGTGTGTTCCGGGCAGGACTGGACTTGAATAATAATGCGGTTTATCAGGATTTTGTAAAATATCATGCAGATGTTGCATTCTGGGCGATGGTTCGCCAGGGATGCGGATTTGTGGAGGAAGAACCAGATATCGGACGACTAGCAATTCATTTGCTGTTGACTGCTGCTACCCGTACCATACGGCAGGAGTACCTTGCCGGACTGGATGGCTTCATTTCCATGCCGCACCAGGCATATTGCTATGATTTTATTTCTGAATGGCTTCACAGTGACAAGGTGAATTCCAGCGAAGCTGGAAGAGAGGGCGGCCTGGGCCGGGACATTCAGCAGTTATATGATGTGGCTCGGTATGTTGAAGATGAAGCCCGTCTGCATCAACGTTTTGAAAAGCTGACCGTGGACGATCTGGCAGGAACAGAATGCTTCCCGTGCATCAACGAAGTGATTCTGACAAAGCTGATGACAGAGATCAGCGACCATATCATTGATGTGGATACGATTACTTCCACCGTTGAAAAGCGGAGAACCTGTGCGTGGTATGAGCCGTTTGAGAATTTCTATGATGGTATCTTGCAAGTGGCAAATATGCAGAGCTTCTTCAAGGAACATTCTGCCGGATTCCATATCGCAGAAGCAAAGAGTATCTGGAAAGAATATACTGAAAGCTATTATCAGATGGATACCTATTATCGTTTGTTCCATCTGAGCTTTCAAAAGAGCCTGGAGACTTCCAATATTTTGCTGGACGATTTATTCAAGCACGTTGTCGATAAGGTGGAAGGACTCTACACGCATTGGTTCTTAGGCGAACTGGGTAACAACTGGTCGGATGTGTGTGCAGATGAAATGGCAACTTACGGCAAGGTATTGGAAGTACCACAGCAGGAAGAATTTTACCGTTCCCGCATTAAGACCTCGGATACCAAGGTGTTCGTGATTATTTCGGATGCCATGCGTTATGAAGTGGCGGCTGCGATGGCAGACCAGCTTCAGAGAGAAACACAGAGCAAGGTTTCCATCAGCAGTATGCAAAGTATTTTCCCGTCTATCACAAAGTTCGGTATGGCAGCGTTACTGCCGCATAAAGAACTGACAGTAGAAGTTCGAAACGATATTTTGACGGTTCTGGCAGATGGTCGGTCTACAGCAAGCACTTATCGGGATAAGGTTCTGAAATCAGAAGATCCGGCGAGTGTGGCTTTGAAATATAATGACATTATCGCTATGAAGCGAGCAGAACGAAGTGCATTGGTAAGAGGTATGGATGTGGTCTATATTTATCACGATACCATTGATGAAGCCAGTCATACTTCGGATACTGCTGTTTTTGCCGCCTGTGATAAAGCGATTTCGGAATTGAAAAATCTTGTGCGAATTATTGTAAATGAATTTGGTGGTACGAATATTTTGATTACGGCTGATCATGGATTCCTTTATACATATAGTCCGCTGACTGAGGATGACAAGGTAGACAAGACCAGCTTTAACGGCATGGATGTGGAATATGGCAGACGCTATGCCATCATGCAGAAAGGTGCACAGCCGAATTATCTGTTGCCTGTGAAGTTCCTGGGCGGCAAAACGGAATTTGATGGATTTGCACCGAGGGAAAGTATCCGTATCAAGATGAATGGCGGCGGCATGAATTTTGTGCATGGCGGTATAAGCTTGCAGGAAATGGTAGTTCCTGTTATTGAGTATCATCATTTGCGTAATGATTCTATGGAATATAAGCGTAATAAACAAAAATATGATACCAAGCCGGTAACGGTGAATCTGCTGTCCGCAAACCATAAAATCAGCAATATGATTTTCTCATTGAACTTCTATCAGAAGGATGCAGTCAGTGCAAACCGTGAAGCGGCTACTTATCAGGTTTACTTTACGGACGAAAATGGCAAGCAGATCAGTGATGTTCAGAAGATTATTGCAGATAAGACCAGCGACAACGGTGCAGAGAGAACTTTCCGCTGCCAGTTTAATCTGAAGTCCCTGAAATACAGTAATACTGCTACTTACTATCTGGTCATTGCAGATGAACAGGGATTGCAGATGCCGCAGCGTGAGCCGTTCCAGATTGACATCGCCTTTGCGGTGGATGAGTTTGATTTCTTTAGTTAATACCGCAGGAGGATAGAAAGATGGAGAAATTTACAGAGGGTGAAAGCACCCGTGAAGAAATAAAGAACAAGCTCCGTCAGAACTTTGACGGTAAGATTGTTCGGAAAGACCTGACAAAGAAAATCAAGGAAGGGGCGAATGTCCCGGTGTATGTCCTTGAGTTCCTGTTGGGTCAATATTGCAGCTCAGATGATGAAACTGTTATTGAAAAAGGTGTACAGAATGTGAAGCGTATTCTTGCCGACAACTTTGTACGCCCGGATGAATCGCAGAAGATTCTGTCCCAGCTGCGAAAGAAAGGCAGTCACACGATCATTGATATGGTGACTGTCCGACTGGATATGAAAAAGGACTGCTTTTTTGCAGAGTTTTCCAATCTGGGAGTTGGCAATGTACCGATTGCCGACGAATACCCGGAAAAATTTGACCGCCTTCTCTGCGGTGGTATCTGGTGTATCGTTCAGTTGGATTATGAGGTTGAGGGCGACAACAACTTTGGCATTGAGGATATTGACGGGAACCCGCTTCGTTCCAAACAGAAAAAGCAGAAAGATATTTCTCCGATCAGTATCCGTAAGCTGACACCAATCCAGATGCCGCACATTGATATTGACGAGCTGAAGCAGGGACGAAAAGCCTTCACCAAGGATGAATGGCTGGATATTCTTCTCCGTTCTATCGGCATGGAGCCGGATGAATTTACATACCGTGAGAAATGGCTGCTCCTGACCCGTATGATTCCATTGATTGAGAACAATTTTAACCTCTGTGAACTGGGACCGAGAAGCACCGGTAAATCCCATCTCTACAAAGAAATTTCTCCGAACAGTATCTTAATCTCCGGTGGGCAGACGACAGTTGCAAACCTCTTTTATAATATGGGACGCAAGACCGTTGGACTGGTTGGTTTATGGGATTGCGTTGCTTTTGATGAAGTGGCAGGTATCAAGTTCAAGGATAAAGACGGCATTCAGATTATGAAAGACTACATGGCATCCGGCTCTTTTGCCCGTGGCAAAGAAGAAAAGGCTGCTACTGCCTCTATGGTATTTGTGGGAAACATCAATCAGAGCGTGGATGTACTGTTGAAGACGTCAAGCCTTTTTGCACCTTTTCCGCCGGAAATGGGAACAGACACAGCATTTCTTGACCGTATGCACTGTTACCTTCCAGGTTGGGAGATACCGAAGTTCCGACCGGAGCATTTTACCGATGATTACGGTTTTATCAGTGATTATCTGGCTGAATTTATTCGAGAACTTCGTAAAGAACAGTATGGAGATGCACTTGACCACTATTTCCGCCTGGGAAGAAATCTGAATCAGCGTGATACGATCGCAGTACGCCGTATGGTAGATGGTTATCTGAAGCTGATGTACCCAAATGGTGAATTTACGAAAGAAGAGTTGGAAGAAGTTATTCAGATTGCATTGGAAATGCGTCGCCGTGTCAAAGAACAGCTGAAAAAGCTGGGTGGTATGGAATTTTACGATGTGAACTTTTCTTATATCGACCTGGAGGATATGTCAGAACATTATGTTTCTGTACCAGAACAGGGCGGCGGTAAGCTGATACCGGACGGTATGTGTAATCCGGGCCAGGTTTATACTGTATCCAGAGGAAAAAGCGGCATGATCGGTGTATTTCGTCTGGAAAGCCAGATGCTTCCGGGAAGTGGAAAGATTGAACGGACTGGCTTGGGAAGCGATTCTAAATGCAAGGAGGCTGTGAATACTGCGTTTAACTATTTGAAAGCAAATGGCAACCGGATCAGCGGCTCAATCAGTACATCGACAAAAGACTATATCATTAATTACCAGGATTTGCAGGGAATCGGTATGACTGAGACACTGGCACTGCCTACGTTGATTGCCCTTTGCTCGATTGCACTGGGAAGACAGGTGGTAAGCAATCTGGCAATCTTGGGAGATATTACAATCAGCGGCACGATGATAAAGGTAGATGAACTTGCAAACACGCTTCAAGTGTGCCTGGATAGCGGTGCAAAGAAGGTGCTGATTCCAAGTACCTCATTTGTTGATTTCGCAAGTGTTCCGGCTGATCTGATGAGCGCATTTCAGTTGATTCCGTATCAAAGTGCGGAGGATGCGGTGTTTAAAGCGTTGGGTGTGGAATAAAGGATAAATCTATGTGATTGTAGTAGAAAGGGGTGTAATAATGGAGAATAATATGTGCATGGTATGTGGAAATAAGAACGCTAAAGTGGAGCAAATTCATGATCCGGTGTCTAAGTTTATAAATTGCCCAGTGTGTGGCATGTATAAAATATCTGAGGAAAATAGTAATTTTAAGATGATAGATAAAAATAAATTGGCATCATTTCTATTTTATAAAGGATTTAAAGAACATACTTTGCCAGGAAATAATGAGAGGCGATACTATACGACTATAGAAAATGAAACTAATAGTGGTGGAATGCCAATTTATATTGATTCATTAATGGTGGATAGCTGGTATCCTTGTACGTTAAGTGAAAAGACAGACAAGATTCTGTTAAAACTGAACGATTTATCGGAATATATGGGCGATAAGATCGGATTAGACAGGGAGGCTCTTTATAGCTGTTTTTTTGCTAATAATGAAAATAATACATTGGATTGGAGATAAAATGAAAAAAGGTGTTGAATATACAGGAGTAGTTACAAAGGTTACTTTTCCTAATAAAGGGGAAGTGGATTGTGGTGAAGATGGAGTAGCATCAGTAAAAGGCACATTGCCGGGTCAGAAGGTTAAGTTTGTTGTTTCAAAGAAGCGTTCCGGAAAGGCTCAGGGAAGATTAAAGGAAATAATTGAAAAATCACCAATGGAAGATGTTGAACCTAATTGCCCACATTTCGGTGATTGCGGTGGCTGTTCTTACCAGACAATGAGTTATGAGAATCAGTTGAAACTTAAGGAAGACATGGTTAAGGGGATTCTTGACAATGCAATCAAAGGAGACTACCAGTTTGAGGGAATACTTGGCAGTCCTGTGCAGTGGGGCTACAGAAATAAGATGGAATTTTCTTTTGGTGACGAGTTTAAGGATGGACCTTTGGCACTTGGAATGCATAAGAAAAACAGTTTCCACGACATTGTAACAGTGGATAACTGCAAGATTGTAGACAGGGATTACAATATTATTTTAAGATGTGTTTTGGATTACTGTGCAAAAAAAGAGTTACCTTTTTATCATAAATTACGTCACGAAGGTTATGTAAGACATTTGTTAGTCAGAAGAACAACTAAGACAAAAGAACTT
>ERZ837910.3071-NODE-3071-length-19007-cov-6.766990_pt1 | contig 19007 bp, 13 predicted proteins | sample MGYA00519940_ERZ837910 | MGnify/ENA primary metagenome ERZ837910 (study PRJEB31850, sample SAMEA3708825) | human gut metagenome | biome: human gut; feature: human-associated habitat; material: faeces | place: China | collected 2014 ... | reverse complement strand
TGGAAGCTTAATTATTCAATTTTGACCCGGTGTCCAGAAAACTGGGTACATATCAGATGCCCTGCCTGCTCTTTTTATTTGTAAATATTACTTTAACTTCGACTCTCTGTGGATGATCTCTTCTCTTCCCGGTCCGTTTGATACGAGTGTGATCGGAACCTGAATCTCCTGCTCGATGGTGTCGATATAGTTGCGGCAAGCCTCTGGCAGATCCTCGTAATTGCGGATTCCGCGGATATCGCAGTTCCAGCCTGGCAGTACCTTGTATACCGGCTTTGCCTTCTCAAGCTTCTGAGTGGTTGGGAAATCCTTTGTTACAACGCCGTCGATCTCATAGCCTACGCACATTGGAATCTCCTTTAAGTAGCCTAACGGGTCAAGTACGGTCAGTGCAACGTTTGTTGCTCCCTGCATACGGCAGCCATATCTTGTTGCAACTGCATCAAACCAGCCAACACGTCTCGGACGGCCTGTTGTAGCACCAAACTCACCCTTATCACCACCGCGCTTACGAAGCTCATCAGCCTCCTCACCGAAGATCTCGCTGACAAATGCACCTGCGCCTACTGCACTAGAATATGCCTTTGCAACTGTTGTGATCTCATTGATCTCATATGGCGGGATACCTGCGCCGATTGCACCGTATGCTGCTAATGGAGAGGAAGAAGTTACCATCGGGTAAATACCGTGATCTGGATCCTTTAAGGTACCAAGCTGTCCCTCTAACAGAATCTTCTTTCCTTCCTTGATTGCCTGATGCAGGTAAAGTCCTGTATCTGCTACGTAAGGAGCGATCATCTCCTTGTATTCCATAAGTGTATTGAAAATCTCATCTGCATTTAATGGATCCTTGTGGTACAGATGAACAAGCATAACATTCTTTAAGGTGCAGATGCGCTCGCACTTTTCCTTTAACTCGTCCATATCTCCGAACAGCTCACTTACCTGGAAGCCAATCTTTGCATACTTATCAGAGTAGAACGGAGCGATACCTGAACGTGTGGAACCAAAGGACTTTCCTGCCAGACGCTCTTCCTCGTAGGTATCCAGTGCTACATGATATGGCATCAGGATCTGTGCACGATCAGAAACCATAATGTTTGGCTTCGGAACGCCCTGCTCAGTTAAGCTGTTCAACTCCTTTACAAAATACGGAATGTTCAGTGCAACACCATTTCCAATGATGTTTACAGTGTGCTGTGAGAACACACCGGATGGAAGAAGATGCATTGCAAATCTTCCATAATTGTTGATAATTGTATGTCCAGCGTTGCTTCCGCCCTGGAAACGGATTACAATGTCAGACTCCTGTGCTAACATATCAGTAATTTTACCTTTGCCCTCGTCGCCCCAATTGGCGCCTACAATTGCTCTTGCCATATCAGTTACCTTACCTTTCTTATACGTTAATCTCTGCTGTCATACCAAGGTCTTCCTTGTTCTTAGCAAGGATTGGATTTATTACTTCTGTGAGGAAATCCTCTACCTGCTCCTTAGAACGTCCTGTGTAACGCTCTGGATTCATGCACTGCTGCAGCTGCTCTTTTGTCAGGTGGAATGTATCATCTGCTGCAATCAAATCAAGCAGGTTGTTGTCAAGACCGTTTACCTTGACATTACGTCCAGCCTCCATGGACAGCTGGCGGATCTTCTCATGCAGCTCCTGACGGTCTCCGCCTTCCTTTACTGCATCCATCATGATATTCTCTGTTGCCATAAATGGAAGCTCTGCCATCAGATGCTTGTGAATTACCTTCTCATAAACAACCATTCCGTCTACGATATTCAGATAAAGATCCAGAATACCGTCAACTGCCAAAAAGCCCTCTGGAATACTGATTCTCTTGTTTGCAGAATCGTCAAGTGTACGCTCAAACCACTGAGTTGAAGCGACAAGCATCGGATTCATAGCATCTGAGATCACATAGTCTGCCAAAGAAGCAATACGCTCACTTCTCATTGGATTTCTCTTATATGCCATTGCAGAAGAACCGATCTGATGCTTCTCAAATGGTTCCTCTACCTCCTTTAAGTGCTGCAGAAGACGCACATCGTTTGTAAACTTATGTGCACTCATTGCAATACCAGCCAGTACATTTAATACACGGCTGTCTACCTTACGGGAGTAGGTCTGTCCAGAAACAGGATATACACCAGCAAAGCCCATCTTATCTGCGATCATCTGATCCAGTTTTCTGATTTTTGCATGATCACCGTCAAACAGCTCCATGAAGGATGCCTGTGTACCTGTTGTTCCCTTAGAGCCAAGAAGCTTTAAGGAATCGATTACATAGCAGATATCCTCATAATCCTGCACAAGCTCCATCATCCAAAGCGTTGCACGCTTTCCGACTGTGGTTGGCTGTGCCGGCTGGAAATGAGTAAATGCCAGTGTCGGCAGCGCCTTGTAGCGGTCTGCAAACTTTGCCAGCTCAGCAATGACATTGACTAACTTCTTCTTTACAAGCTGCAGTCCCTCACGCATGATGATCATATCAGTGTTGTCACCTACATAGCAACTGGTTGCACCCAGATGGATGATACCCTTTGCCTTTGGACATTGTACACCATATGCATAAACGTGAGACATAACATCGTGACGAACTTCCTTCTCTCTCGCCTTTGCAACATCATAATTGATATCATTCTGATGCTCTTTAAGCTCAGCGATCTGCTCGTCTGTAATATTTAATCCCAGCTCCTTCTCGCTCTCTGCAAGTGCGATCCACAGCTTTCTCCATGTGGTAAACTTCTTATCCTGTGAAAAAATATATTGCATTTCCTTGCTGGCATAGCGCTCGGAAAGTGGGCTTGTATAACGATCTGTTGCCATAGTAAACCAACCTTTCTTCTATATCTTTTTACTTTTGATAGTCGCCGCGGATGTCCTCTGTTGGCGGATCCAGCGGATATTTGCCATTGAAGCATCCAGTACAAATGCCAAGTCCCTTTGACATTTCATACAGACATTCCTCGTCTAAGTATGCGAGGGAATCAGCTCCGATAATCTTACAGATTTCATCTACACTTCTGTTGTGTGCAATCAGCTGATCCTCAGATGGAATATCAGTTCCAAAGTAACACGGATGCAAGAACGGCGGTGAGGAGATTCTTACATGAACTTCCTTTGCGCCTGCCTCACGAAGCATACCTACAATACGGTCACTTGTGGTTCCACGCACGATTGAGTCATCAATCATGATGACACGCTTTCCCTTTACAGCCTCTGTAAGTACGTTCAGCTTAATGCGAACACTTGACTCGCGGCTGCTTTGCTTTGGCTTGATAAAGGTTCTGCCAACATAGCTGTTCTTTACAAATGCCATGCCATACGGAATGCCGCTCTCCATCGCATAACCCATAGCTGCGACATTACCAGACTCCGGAACACCGACAACAAGATCAGCATCAACTGGGTGATGCTTTGCAAGAGAACGTCCTGCAATCAGACGGCTCTCATATACACTTACGCCATCAATATAGGCATCTGGTCTGGCAAAATAAATATATTCAAAAATACATCTTGCATGCTGCTCCTTTGGGATACACATGCTTCGGTTTGATTCAATTCCTTTTTGTGTGATGGTGACAATCTCGCCCGGCTCTACGTCACGGACAAATTCAGCACCGATAGTGTCAAGTGCACAGCTTTCTGATGCCAGTATATAGGCATTGCCACGCTTTCCGATACACAGCGGTCTAAAGCCATATGGATCTCTTGCTCCAATGAGCTTTCTCGGACTCATGACAACAAGTGAATACGCTCCCTTGATTTTTTTCATCGCCTCTGCGACAGCTGCCTGTACGGTCGGCTGTTCAACTCTGGCTCTTGCAATCATGTACGCGATAATCTCAGAATCGATTGTCGTCTGAAAGATTGCACCTGTTCTTGCAAGCTCCTGGCGCAGCTGCGGCGTATTGATCAGGTTGCCATTATGTGCCAGGCCTAGTGTTCCTTTGATGTAGTTTAATACAAGCGGCTGTGCATTCTCTCTCGTAGAACTACCTGCCGTCGAGTATCTGGTGTGGCCTACACCGATGTTTCCTTTCATTGACTCTAAGTCTTCCGGGGTAAACACCTCGTTGCACAGACCCATTCCTTTATGACTCAGTACTAGTCCTTTGGGACCGCTAGTGTCGCTTACCGCGATACCGCAGCTCTCCTGACCTCTGTGCTGCAGAGCAAAAAGACCATAATAAATAGTCGACGCTACGTCATTGCCATCCATGTCGTAAATGCCGAACACGCCGCATTCTTCATGAAGATGGTCATCTACTTCGTATTGCTGATGTATCATTTGTCTTTTCCTTCCTGTTGTTGTGACATTCTCACACAGACGAAGCCCTTTTACCATTTGCTTCGCCAGCCTAGGTTTCATGGTGCCTTTACGCTTCTTGCAGTCTTTTCTGCCAAACGTACACGAATAAACCTGCCGCATGGACACCACCCCTAATTATATATGACTGCCTGTCGAAAATCAAGATGAAATTAGCCAAATTTCATGTTTTGCTTAGTACCCGAATGTGCCCTCTAGTGATTCATCCTTTTCAATCCAGTCTGCTACCTTTACGACTCGGTAATTATCTTTATCATCACGCACATATACGGTCTCGATACCTGCATTTATGATCATTCGCTTACACATGGAGCAGCTGTTGGAATTTTTTACATATTCACCTGTATCTGCTTCTACTCCTGTCAAATATAAAGAGCTTCCGATCATCTGATCTCTTGATGCACTGATTATGGCATTTGCCTCAGCATGAACGCTTCTGCACAATTCATAGCGCTCACCCCTTGGAATCTGAAGTTTCTGTCGGATACAAAACCCCAAATCAGTACAGTTTTTGCGTCCTCGCGGGGAACCGACATAGCCAGTAGATACCACCTCATCATTTTTTACGATAACAGCACCGTAGCGGCGTCTAAGGCAGGTTCCTCGTTGGGATACGATCTCTGCCAGATCCAGATAGTAATTGACTTTATCACGTCTCATGCAATATTACCTTCTTTCCCAGTTAACGTTAACTGTTAATGTCTTCGTTTCTTACGGTTATAATACACGAAAATAAGACCGCCTGTCAACTCTGACAGACGGCCTTGAATTTTAACTATTTATACAAGACGACGATATCCGATCGGCTGCTTGTTATAGAATACATTATCTACTACGATACCTCTCTCTGCACTTGCTGCATGAACCATCATGCCGCCGCCGATATAGATTGCTACATGGCCTGAGAAGCAGATAAGATCACCTGGCTGCAGCTGCTCGTATGATACAGCCTGTCCATAGTTGATCTGTTCGCCGGAGTAGTGCGGAAGGCTGATACCGAATGCTGCGTATACGTTCATGGTAAATCCAGAACAGTCAACACCGCCTCCTGGTGTCAGGTTTGTACCGCCCCATACATAATTACACTGTCCTACCCACTGCATTGCATAGTCTACGATAGACTGTCCATTACCGCTTGGAGCTGGAGCTGGTGCCGGTGCTGCCGGCTGAGTCTCCGGGGCTGGTGCTGGTGCTGCTGGCTGTGTCTCTGGTGCTGCCGGCTGAGTCTCTGGTGCTGCCGGCTGAGTCTCTGGTGCCGCTGGCTGTGTCTCCGGGGCTGGTGCTGGTGCTGCCGGCTGTGTCTCTGGTGCTGCTGGCTGAGTTTCCGGTGCTGCCGGCTGAGTTGCCTGAGTCGGTGCCGGGTTTGCATATACTTCAAGGTTGGAGCTAAAATCACCATAATACATGGTTACAACATTGTAGCCCTCCTGCTTTAAGGTCATACCTACCTGTGGTGAATACCATCCGTCGTAAATATCCTTTACAGTTCCATCGCTGTAGCTTACTCTTACAAACAATTCTGCGGTGTAGACAACATCACCCACATACTTTGTACCGCCCTGGTAGCAAGCCTCAATACCTGTTACAGATGCTACAGTCGGAACTTCTACACTTATGGTTTCATCAGATGCTGAGCTGCTTGGTGCTGCAGTCTCGCCTGTACCATTTGTTACATTTCCTTCAGAAGATGCATCTGTGGATGGCTGTGTCTGAGTTTCCTGTACAGATTCTGCTGCTGAGGATTCTGCCGCTGCCTCGCTTGATGCTACTGATTCTGCAACCTGGGTAAAGTAGCCGGAATCTGATGCTAACTTATATGCTGCATCTGCAAGTGCAAGTGCGCTTTCCTGCTCCTGCTTAGATGTTGCTGCCAGATCTTCTAATCCAGAATCTGCTGCAAACTCACTGTAGTATCCAAGAAGCTCTGCTGCGTAAACGATAGCTGCATATGCACGATAGTAGCCTTCGCCTGTTCCCTCTGCCATTGCCTGCTCGTATACGTTTCTGGAGTAGTTGATATCGATCATGAAGTTCTCCAGCTCCTGAGATACAAATTCATTGTCTACCTTCTGAGCCTGAGCGAACTGAGTCTTAATGGTGATGCCGGACTTTGAAACATATCCAACCTCATCATTTGCAATATGTATCTTTACGAAATCACCCTGATCCTCGATGATTGCGTACTCTTCATCCTTGTATACAGTTCCAACAACATTTGCGCTGTCAGATGCACTGTCGCGAACATTTAACTGATCTGCTGTAACAACTGCATAGCGGTTCTGGATATTGTCCTCAGCAGTCTTGGCTGCTGTGCCAACTAATACGTAGGCTGCGCTTACATAACCTTCTACATCGCCGCAAGTGATACGATACCAGCTGCCTTCGCTGTTGTTTACGGAACTTTTGATGTTAACCTGGCAGTTACTGAAAAGTCTTCCGACTGTTACACTGCCTGTGGATGGCTGTTCACGCACGTTTAAATAACCTGCTGCGCTTACCAGTCCTACATTAGAAGCATCTGAAGTGACAGCAACAGTAGCGGCCATAACGGTTTTTGGCTCTTCGGTTTCTGTCTCACTCTCAGCCTCAGATGTTGCCTGAGCCTTAGGAACAAGATAATCTAAGATTGCCTCATCCGGAGTTTCCTCTCCTGCGTAGTAGTTATTCAATGTAACAGCCATGCCTGCGATTGCGCTCTCACCCTCAAGCTCACCTGCGGATGCCGGAACAAAAAATGTACCAGACAGCATAGACGCTGCTAATATTGATGTAACAAATCTGTTTCCTTTGATCTTCATATATACCAAGCCTTTCTTTATAAAACCTCTTTACATTCTTATCTGCGAGCGAGTAAGCTTGCACTCCCTCGCTAGTTTCACAGTAACAATTCACGAGTGAACTATTACTAAATATTACAAAATTATTACACTTCGAGGGGCATTATAACAAAATTATTACGAGATGTCAAGTGAAATCGGGATAACGATTAAGAAAGAGAGCGCGTTTTTCGCCAAAAAAGCCACCTGCAATCGGGAAAATGACACTTTATTGTGCCTTTCCCGATATTAGGTGGCTCTTAATTATTTACTCTCTTCCTCTGAAGAAGCTTCACTTACCGCTTCCTCTGACTCATCAGACTCACTTGATTTTTCTTCTTTTGTTGATTCTTCCTCGCCAGTTTCACTTTCTGAGGTTTCCTCACCACTAGTTTCACTTTCTGATGTTTCTTCCTCGCTTGGTGCTACGTAAACCGGAGTTGTAAAGCGGATTGTGTCAATCACATCCTCATCTACCTTAAACTTGGAAGAATCGTCCTGAATCTCGGCATATTTCTCTGAAAACAATGCTGTCTTTCTGCTTTCGATCTCTGAATCGATGGCACTCTGACGTGCTTCCTCATCGTTATCATCAAGACAGCGGATGATGTAGATGCTGCCGTCATCGCTTCTATATACAGTGCATTCGTCTGTTGCCAGTGCCCATGCAGCTGCATTATATACAGCAGTTCCATCCTCACTAATGGAAATCTCAGAATTTGTTGCAGTAAAGTGACTGTCATTTTGATAATCACTGATAAAGTCTGCTGCATCATTTCCTTCCTCAAATTCCTTAAGGATCTTGTCTGCTGCATCGTTCATCGCATCCTGACGTTCCTGCTCTTCTTCTGAAAGTGTTTCTACCTCAGTTGAATCTTCAGTGGATGCCTCAGAGGAAAGTTCCGAAACATTCTCGCTTGATGCTTCCTCAGTTGATACTGCCTCAGTTGATGCTGCATCAGTGGATGCGTTTTCACTGCTTGCTTCTTCTGTGGAAGTCGTTACATCCTTGGATGCACTTTCTGATTCTGCTTCTGTATTCTCTATAGAAGATGCCTCTTCGCTGCTGTCTTCATCACTTGACACTTCTGTAGTTGCCTCATCGGCTGCTGTCGTCTCTGTCAGTTCACTTGGCGTCAGCTTTACATATGCGATCTTTTTGCGAAGGAACTCATCATCACCAACTGTTGTATCAACATCAGCAACAAGATCCATATAAACAAGATTGGCAATTGCATTCTCTGTATATGTCTTTTCAATCAGCTCATCTGTTGCGCCGACTGCATCCAGATAATCCTCTGATTCTGTCTGAAGCTTTTCAATTGCCTCATCTACCTTTGCTTTTTGATCATCACTTAACTCAATGCCATTTTTCTTTGCATACTCATTTAATACAAGTGTCTGGCGAAGCTGTGACAGAGACATCTGCTTGATGTAATCACCGACTGTCATGCCTGAACCATCGCCCATATCGTTGCCGCAGATGTTTGATCCAAAATAGGATTCATAGGTATACTCCATGGAACGTATCATATAAGTAACCTCATCCAGCATGATATTTGTATCGCCAAATGAAACAGCAACTGTATCCTCTGGTGCCTTTTTCTCTAACTGTTCGCATCCGCCTAATGTACTAACGGCAGTAGCTGCTGCGAGGGCTGCTGCTGCATACTTCATAATTCGGTTCATAAATTTACCTCACTCTATTTCTATATTCTCTATCAACGCTCCGAAGTGCATCTTCTTTATCGGGCGTCTCGTGAACTTTGCTTTTCATTTTAGCATGATTTTATGAAACAATCAACGTTTTTATATCGCTTAACAGTTTTTTCAATGTTTTCAATGTCAGCGTTTTTTCTTTGACTGCGCCATCTCCTGCCCTCAATAAGAAATAAGGATTGTCTTTGTCAAGCAGACGAAGTGCACCTCGGTAAGACTGTATCAGATCCGGCACACGCATCGTGTCAAATTTTGCTCTTGGATGCATGAACAGGCGAATCTCTGTTGACGAGGACTTGATTTCTTTAATATAGAGAGAATGCGCATCCGCACGAAGGATTGACACCTCAAGCAAGTTGGTGACTGGCTTTGGAACACTTCCAAAACGGTCGATAAGCTCGTCGATCATATCCATTGACTCTTCCTCCGTCTCGACTGCTGCAATACGCTTGTAGATTTCCATCCTGTCTTCTTCGTTTCGTATATAGCTGTCTGGAATGTAAGCGCTGATTGGAATGTCCACCGTTGTTTCAAAGGTTTCCTCCATCTCAAGCTCACCCTTTTCTTTTTTGACAGCCATATTTAACATCTTGCAGTATAAATCATAGCCTACTGCTTCCATATGACCGTGCTGCTCACTGCCAAGCAGATTTCCAGCGCCTCGAATTTCCAGATCACGCATGGCTATCTTAATACCTGAACCAAGATCAGTATACTCACGAATTGCCTGAAGACGCTTTTCAGCCTCTTCTTTTAAAATCTTGTTTCGCTGATACATGATAAAAGCATAGGCAGTGCGGTTTGAACGGCCTACACGTCCTCTTAACTGATACAGCTGTGCAAGTCCGTAGCGGTCGGAATCGTGGATGATAATAGTATTTACGTTTGGAATGTTTAAGCCTGTCTCTATAATAGTTGTGGAAACAAGCACGTCTATATCACCGTTAACAAAGTCCATCATGATTTGTTCTAGCTGACGCTCTGACATTTGACCATGTGCAAAGGCAACATTTGCATCTGGCACAAGCTTTGCTATCTGTGCCGTAATCTGATCAATATCCTTGACACGATTATACACATAATAAACTTGTCCGTCTCTGGCAAGCTCTCTGTTTATTGCTTCGCGAACCATCTCCCAATTCATTTCCATTACATATGTCTGAATCGGTCTTCTCTCATACGGTGCTTCCTCCAACACACTCATATCGCGCACGCCTATCATACTCATATGAAGTGTTCTCGGAATCGGTGTTGCCGTTAGTGTCAGCACGTCAACGTCTTTTTTAAGCTGCTTAATCTTTTCCTTGTGTGTGACACCAAAGCGCTGTTCCTCATCAATAATCAAAAGGCCTAGATCTTTAAATACAACATCCTTTGACAGCACACGATGCGTTCCTATTACAATATCGGCAAGACCCTTTTTTAAGCGCTCAAGTGATGCCTTGATCTGCGCTGACGTGCGAAAGCGTGATAAAAGTTCAATTCGAATTGGATAGTCCTTCATTCGCTCAACAAATGTATTGTAATGCTGTTGAGCAAGAATAGTTGTCGGCACAAGAAATACGACCTGCTTACTGTCCTGCACAGCCTTAAAGGCAGCTCTGATGGCAATCTCTGTTTTTCCGTAGCCTACATCACCGCACACTAAGCGGTCCATGATTTTCGTGCTTTCCATATCAGCTTTTGTCGCATCAATTGCTGCAAGCTGATCTGCTGTCTCATCAAATGGTACAAGCTCTTCAAATTCTTTCTGCCATACAGTGTCTGCTCCATACTGATAGCCGTGACCACTCTGGCGCACTGCATAAAGCTCCACAAGCTCCTTTGCAATGTTGTTGACTGCTTTTTGAACACGGCTTTTTGTTTTTGTCCACTCCTGGCCGTTCAATTTGTTAAGCTTTGGCTGCTTAGACTCTGAATCAGCATACTTTTGGATCATATGAAGCTGTGTGACGGGAAAATACAGTTTTCCTCCATCACCATATTCTATCTTAATATAATCTTTTGTTACCTTATCCACAATCTGTCGCTCTGTTCCGCGATAAATCCCCAGTCCATAATTTTCATGCACCACATAATCACCAGGCTTTAGCTGCGCAAAATCACTTATTCGCTGACCCTGATAGTGGCTCTTTTTTTCTTTTTTCTTTTTCTTAACACCAAATATATCGCTCTCTGTGATAACAGCAAATTTTAGCATCGGATATAAAAAGCCACGGTGAAGATTTCCATAAGTAACCATGATCTCACCTGGATTTATCTTTTTATCCTCGTCCTCGCTGTAATATGCCAAAAGATCATACTCTATAAGCTGATTGACAATGCGGTTTGCGCGAGTTCTTGACGGACACAAAAGAACAATTCGGTACTTTTCTTTCTTCCAGTGTGTCAGATCCTTTATCAAAAGTTCAAAACCTTCACGGTAGGTGTTCATGTTCTGAACATTTACTGCGTAGCTGTTTACCACCGTAAAGTCAGCCAGGCGGCTGTCAAGTGAAGACAATGCTGCAACCTGACCGCGCTCAAAAGCAGCAAGAACATGTTTTGCCGGTGTTAAAAGCGCTGTCTGACCTGGCAAAAGAAAGCCCTGCTCCAGACGATTTTTCATGCTTTCCTCAAACTCAGCCTGCACACCATCACCACGCTCTTTAAGACGCATCGGCTCATCAAGGAAAACTAACGTATTCTTCTCATCAAAATATTCAGAAAGTTGAACAGTGCGCGGATAAAAATAGCTTATATAGCTGTCTGGTGCCTCTAATACAACATCTTCGCCAAGTGCCTCTAATATGCGGTTTGTCTCCTCACGAAGACGCTTCGCCTTGTCTGGCTCCTTTGCTTTTTTAAAGACAGCTAACTGACTCTCAAGCTCATTTTTAATCATTCCAACAGCACGCCGTCTTGCCGTATCATCTGCGATCACCTCTGCCGCTGGAAAAACAGATACGGACTCGATCTGATCCATTGAGCGCTGGCTCTGCGGTTCAAAGCAGCGAATCGTATCTATTTCATCTCCCCAAAGCTCGATTCTAACCGGAACCTCCATTGTCAACGGATATACATCAGCAATACCTCCGTGAACAGTAAACTGTCCTGGCTCCTCCACACGTCCTACACGCTCATATCCCATCACAGTCAGGTCATGCTTTAGCTTTTCAAGATCAAGCTCATCACCTTCTTTTAGCTTTATCACATGACTCATCAGCTGTTCAAACGGCACCGCCGCGCTCATGAGCGCATCCACTGTTGTAATTATAACCTTTGCCTCATTTTGATAAAGTGCTGCAAATGCCTTCATGCGCTCTGCAATGATGGCATTTCCCTGCAGATCTGCGCTAAAAAAGATCAGGTCACGCGGTGGAATCACATAGACCTGACTGCAAAATAATTTATAATCTTCTTCAATTTCCCTTGCCCGCTGTTCATTGTACGTTACAACAAGCTGCACTTTTTTCTCTCCAAGAAAGGTGCTCATAAAATGCACCTTCTCGGAGTCAATACAGCCTGTCATGCCCACTGGATCTGTTCCCTTCAAAAAATCTCTTGAAAAGTCTTCATATTCCAGCAGATCCGTCAGCGGATTTGCAAAAATACCCACAATTGACCCTCCTTATCATTATTTTGTTTTCTTCTGGTTATAATGATTCATGGTTGCCTCTAGTCCGTTGTTCATTAAGGAGCAAACTGCATCGGCAGCTTCTTTATAGCCGTCTTCCATTGCCTTTTTTTCTTCGCCCTGGAAATGGCTGAGTACAAAGTCTGCTAAATCCATCTTTGGCGGCTTTGCTCCGATTCCGACACGCACTCTTGGAAAATCCTGTGAATTGCAGTGCAGAATGATATTTTTCATACCATTATGACCGCCTGCACTTCCTTTTCCTCGCACGCGAAGCTGTCCTGGCTCTAGGTTAATATCATCATATACTACAATTAAATCAGAGATATCTGTTTTGTAGTAATTCATGACCTCCTGAATACACTCTCCGCTTAAATTCATGAAGGTCTGAGGCTTTACTAGAACAACCTTTTGTCCCTCAATCGCGCCTGTTCCAATTAAGCCCTTAAATTTTTTTGTTGTTACATCAATATTGTATTTGTCAGCAAGGTAATCAATAACCTCAAAGCCAACGTTATGTCTTGTTCCTCTATACTGTGCGGTTGGGTTGCCCAGACCTGCTATAATATACATGTTTTTCTCTCCTCTGTTAGTTCAATTTATTATACGGTCACTCATTCCAAGCGAATCGGCAAGTGCCTGCAGATCAAAATCTTCTGGCATTGTTATTCCATTTACAGGAAGCGGTCTGCGTCTGTCAAAGACATCATATACGTCAAATAGATCACTTGTGAGTACCTTCTCTGGATAAACCATCTGCTTAAACATCATCTGGCCATCCATGTTGCGGCGGCCCTGACGCATGTAATTTGAGCCATACTGCAGCCAGTACTGAGTACTGTCTACGTTGCAGAAATATCTAAAGCCTACATCCCAGAGCTTTTTGAATTTTTCATTTTCAAATGTATACTGTGATGGTCTCCAGTCTCCTACATCTGCTCCTAACGGATATAAAATAATATCTGTATCTCCGATTATAGATTCTACTTCGCGCTCCCACATATCTGTGTCCCATACAAGATGTTCATAGCTTGTACTTGTCATATTCAGATGACCCCAGCTGTGGCTGGCAAGCTCCCAGCCCAGATCGCGAATTGCCTGTGCAACTTCTCGTGCTGTCTGCTTGTCCTGCTCAATATTTTTATTTGGTGACGTATGATCTTCGCGCTTTTCTTTATCGTTTGCAGGTGTAGAAACGTAATAGTCACAATTTTCATTATACCAGAAGTCACTTGTACGATAGCCTAAAATACCATCATATCCGGTAAATGCCAGAATGCCCTTTGAACCCTGATAAGAAAAATCAGGATGTGTTTCAATAAAATCCTCTAAAACAGTCAAAACGTCATAAGAACCATATGATACGCTTCCATCACGCTCAACATACTCATTTACAACCTTGCCGTTTTCATCAAGACAAAGCTTTGTCGCAAATCCAGTTCCTGTCATATACTCATAATAGCATACGTCGTCTTCGGAAAGTACAAATGGCTTTTTTCCTCTCGGAAGATAAATTGGTTGCTGCACCATCTGCACGGTGCCGTCTGGCTGCGTTTCCATCTTCGCAATCTTATGAAGGCTTATCAAAACATAACCCTTGTCATACATAGACTGCATTATATCCTTAAATTCTTCGATAGTTGTCATTACCTGATCATAATCACTGCTCTTATAGCTAGCAAATGCAAGCTCGCTGTCAACAATAAGACTATGGAAAAAGATATGCGTAATCTTATCATAGTCTGTCCACTGTACAGCCTGTGATTTCAAACTCTCATAGCTTTGAATGCAGCTAACATATGTTTCATTATCTGCATAGCCAGGTATTGACTGAATCTGCGCAATTGCACCGTCATAATCGTACTGCATTGCCTTTAAATTAGCAGCCTGTACGACTGGATCACTGCTTTGTACAAGAGCACCATCCGCAGCCGCCTCTGTTGCCTTCCATGTTTCGTATTCCACAGGTGCTTTCGTCGATGATGCCCGATCTGGCTGCACATGTGGAAGCGTCACTGGGCGCAGGCATACCCATGCCACTACACCAAGACCTGCACATGCAATTACAAGCAGCACCAAAAGTATGACAATAGGCGCACCTGATTGGCCTCTTTTTATTTTCTTTTTCTGATAGTCTTCCCAGCTGCGTCTTTTCTTTGCCATTTGTTCCTCCATTTTCTTTGTTTACGGCACTGGAACGGTCATTCCCTGAAGTACATATTTTGTATCAGTCTCAAATACATACGCATTCACAATGTATGAACCGTGCTCGTTTTTATGCTCACTTACTGGAACATAGCATGTCGCTGTGTTTCCAGATACGGTCATGTTATGCCATACCAGATCATCCTGTCCATTTGCTGCTGTCCACACTGCAGTTGAAACCTTTTTATAGCCTGCAGGTGCATTAAATTGAATTGTCACACGGAAACCATTTGATGATAATTCTGTTACATATGGAATCGCCATCGACAGCACACCTGTACCGCTGCCATTATTATTTCCTGAATTGCCTCCAGGATTTGCACCTGATGGAACAGTTACATTGACACCCTTTAATGGTGCTAATTTTCCTGCTTTATCATATAGGTAAATATGAGTCGTGTATGCTCCGCTCTCTCCCTTATGGGCACTTGACGGCACATAAAATGTAGCTGTATCGCCGCTTACACTTGCCTGATGCCACACTAGATCATCCTGTCCATTTGCGTTTGTCCATGTTGGCATCAGCACTTTGCTTACTCCTGACGGTGCATTTATTTTTGCCGTAACTCGGTAGCCTGATGCACTAAGTTCCGTAATAGAAACGTCACCAATTGAAAGGCTTGATGACGCAGATGTAGATGCTGGAACTGTTACATTTTCGCCCTTTAGCGCAAACTGTCCCTGTCTATCATATACATAAATATGCGTAATATATGCACCGCTTTCTCCTTTATGGGCACTGACTGGAACATAGAATGATGCAGTATTACCACTAACACTTGCCTGATGCCACACAATGTCATCCTGTCCGTTTGCCTCTGTCCATGTCGGCATCATAACACGGCTCACACCTGCATCTGCCGAAAATGTTACATTTACACGATAGCCTGACGAAGACTGTTCTGTTATGCTTGTTGATACAATTCTCACTGGCGCCGCATTTGTCACCATCGGCGCTGCTCCTACTAGCAGTGATGCCGCCAATAGTCCCGCTGCTGTTTTTCTCCTTTTCATACTTTAAAACCTCGCCTTTCCAAAAATATTACGTTACATTTTCCCTCAGCCACATTATACCGAATGAAGACGACAATTGCAAGAGAAAGAAAGACTGCCCGAGGGCAGTCTTTCTTTTATAAGTATTCATATATCTTTGTCGAATTGTTATGAAATCAAAGTTTATGCTTCCTGCAAAGCCTCCTCGTATTTCTCGAGAATAATCTTCTGCACATAATCTCTTGTCTCTGAGTTAATGGGATGTGCGATATCTCGGTATTCTCCTGTCGCCGATTTACGGCTTGGCATCGCAACAAATACTCCCTTTTCTCCTTCGATCACCTTGATATCGTGAACCACAAATTCATTGTCCAGCGTAATAGAGACGATTGCTCTCATCTTACCATCCAGTGCAACTTTGCGCACTCTCACATCTGTAATTTCCATCCCAGTATTGCCTTTCCGTCCTCTGCACGCCTTTGTGCAGCTAATTTTTTATTCTTCTTTTATAAATTCTAAAAACATTCGGATTCGCTTCGCTTCATCCTCATGTTTTTGGCGGGGATCAAGGTCACAAGCTTTCTCATGCAAGCATGATTCGCTTGTGACTTTGATCCCCTGGTATTATCAAATGATGAAGCGGTCTTTCTTTTCTACAACGATGCGAATATCACCTGGCTCTGACTTATAGCATGCATTTGCTTCGATGGTTCCTCTGCTCTCTACGATGCAGTTTTCAATGACTGCATTGTCTCCGATATAAACATCGTTCATGATAATAGAATTTTTGATAACACAATTGTTTCCAATATATGCCTTCTTGAATACAACAGAGTTTTCAACTGTACCGTTTACAATACTTCCACATGCGATCAGGCTGTTTGAAATATTAGCACCCGGATTATATTTTGCCGGCGGCAGATCATCTACCTTTGTGAATACACTGTTGCCTTCCTTGAAGAAATAACTGCGGACATCTCTCTTTAAGAAATCCATATTTGTTCTGTAGTAAGCCTCAACTGAGGAGATGTTGTTCCAATATGTTTCAAGCTGGTATGCATAAATTCTCTTGATATCCTTATAACGGATCAGAATATCCTTGACCAGATCATATCTATCTTCCTCTGCTGCACGCTCAATTAGCTCAATCAAAAGACGTCTTCTGATTACATAGATACCACATGAAACATTTCTGGAAGTCTCAACCATTGGCTTTTCCTCGTAGCCTCGGATTCTTCCGTCATCATCTGCCTTCACCTGTCCAAAGCGGCTTAAATCCTCTCCCTCTGGCATTTCCTTGCAGACAACAGTGATATCAGCACGCTTCTGAATGTGGTACTCCAGAATCTTATTATAATCCAGCTTATAAATTCCATCGCCAGAAGCCAGAACCACGTATGGTTCATGGCTTCTTTTGAGGAAATGCAGGTTCTGATACAGGGCATCGGCTGTACCCCGATACCAGTTACTATTTTCAGCGGTTATAGTAGGGGTGAATACATATAAACCGCCCTGCTTTCTTCCAAAATCCCACCACTTTGAAGAATTTAAATGCTCATTCAAGGATACGGTGTTATACTGTGTTAAAACTGCTACTTTCTGAATACGGGAGTTTGACATGTTGCTCAGCGCGAAATCAATGCTGCGATAGGTTCCTACCATTGGCATAGCAGCGATCGCACGGTTATATGACAGCTCCTTCATTCTCTTGTTGTTTCCACCGGCTAAAATTATACCAATCGCTTTCATTCTTCCTCGCCTCCCTTGATGATGTATCCGCCGCTTACAAGATTTCCATCCGGATAATCTTCAATAGCGGTCTTTCCGGCAATTGCTACGTTCTTTCCAATTGTAACGCCATCCGGAATTTCGGAGCCTTCTGCAACGGTTACAAGATCACAGCAGTAAACCTTCTTATTATACTGGCTGTCTGCATACTCACCGACACCAATCGTACAATTTTCTCCAACAACTGCATCCTGTGCGATGATTGACTTGTAAATCTTTGTTCCCTTCTTGATTACAGCACCCTGCATCAAAATGGAATCATAAACTTCTGCACCTTCTTCAACAATAACTTCTGGTCCAATAACGCAATTTCGTACTCTTCCATAGATTTCAGAGCCATCACCTATGATACAGCGCTCAATCTGTGCCGTATCTGCAATATACTGCGGCGGCTGGTTATCAGATTTAGTATATATCTTCCAGAACTCTTCATACAGATTAAATACAGGAACGATATCAATCAGCTCCATATTTGCTTCCCAGTAGGAATGAAGTGTTCCAACATCCTTCCAATATCCATTAAATTCATAGCAGAATACTCTGTCACCACGCTTATGGCAATATGGAATGACATGCATACCAAAGTCGCAATTTGGAATATCTTTATTTGTGATCAATGCCTCACGAAGCACAGACCATGTAAATATGTAAATACCCATGGAAGCTAAATTGCTTCTTGGATGTGCAGGCTTCTCTTCGAAATCAGTGATACGGCCTGTATCATCTGTGATCAGCACGCCAAAACGGCTTGCCTCCTCAATCGGAACAGGCATAGCAGCCATCGTAACGTCTGCATTGTTTGCCTTATGATAATCAAGCATCACTTGATAATCCATTTTATAAATGTGATCACCGCCTAAAATCAATACATACTCTGGATTAAAGCTGTCAATATAGCGAATGTTCTGATAAATTGCATTTGCAGTACCAGTATACCAATCACTGTTCTCGTTTGCTTCATATGGAGATAGTACTGTCACTCCGCCATAATTGCGGTCGAGATCCCACGGAATACCTATGCCGATATGGGTATTCAAACGAAGCGGCTGATACTGTGTTAATACACCTACTGTATCCACCCCTGAATTAATGCAGTTACTTAATGGGAAGTCAATAATGCTGTATTTCCCGCCGAAGGATACAGCTGGCTTCGCTACTTCTGAAGTCAAAACTCCAAGACGGCTTCCCTGTCCGCCCGCCAATAACATGGCGATCATTTCCTTTCTAACCACAAAATCACCCCTTTGTTCTTTAATTGTTGTGTTATCAGTTCACCAAGCGCCTGTCATCAAGTAAAATTAAACTGTCTAACAGTGAAGGCACATAAGTGCAGTCTTGTGAATAGACGTTTGGGGAACTGTAATCTTTTAGTACTTGTCGTTATTATAGCACATCTCTTTCAAAAAGTGAACAATTTACAGAAAAATTTTTTATGCATTTTTATTTATTTGTTACAGTTCACGCGTCGGGTTACGAATGCCCTTCGGTGCAATGGTTTCGTCGCCGGACCAAACTCCGCAGGTTCCTTTTATG
>ERZ837910.3070-NODE-3070-length-19010-cov-3.003060_pt1 | contig 19010 bp, 35 predicted proteins | sample MGYA00519940_ERZ837910 | MGnify/ENA primary metagenome ERZ837910 (study PRJEB31850, sample SAMEA3708825) | human gut metagenome | biome: human gut; feature: human-associated habitat; material: faeces | place: China | collected 2014 ... | reverse complement strand
GGAGAAATACTTATGATGAAAGCAATTAAGAACTTTATGAACAAACCTTGGACTTGGGGAACTTACTTTAAGCTCTGCGGAGTTGCAATGGGATTGTGGACAGCAATCGCCGGCGCATATATCGCATGGGCAAAGTGGAACGAGAAAAAGGCATTGGACAAAATGAGAGAGAGCAATCTGGAAGAGGACAATATCTGAAAGATCACGCCCTCTTATCTTTTTCTCGTGAAAGGGACATCATGACAAAGACAAATAAAGAAAAATTTTATCAGGCTCAGAGACTCGTACAGGATTTGTGTCTGACCGAGGATGATACTGAAATCCAGCATTACTTAAAAGTAATAAACACATATATTTGGAAAATTATCTGGAAGTTACAGGAGGCAAAGTAATGGAGGACATTATGCACATCCAGTCGGCATTTCTGCGCAACGCGATCTCGCAGGCAGCCGTGAAAGCGATACGGAAGCAGGGATATAAGAGCGCTGACCTAGATCTCAATGATATTTTTGTTGGATACAGCGAGAATGAGAAATATGTGCGTGCACATCTGGACATTGATGCTGTATTGAGCAAAGAAGACCTGATGGCGATCCTGAAGCAGGCCGGAGTGCTGTGACGCGAAATTTTCAGTGTGCTTTATGAGATGGTTAGTCTCAGAATTATATTTTGGAGGTACGAACTATGAAGAAATTGATTGGAGCAATTACGGGTTGCATTGCAGCTTATTATGTGATCGACGCACTCGCCGTGGTATCTATGGCGTGTGTATGGTCCGATTTGGTACAAATGGGGCATACGCAGGCTGCAAACGAACTGAACGATACGTTTCACAAAAAGTATTGCAAGCGCAACCAAAAAGTGTTTGATTTCTTTACGGATAAGTCATTATACGTATCTGGAAAATAAGCACTAATCATTAAAGCTGGAGCCGTGGAGAAATCTGCGGCTCTTAATTTTTATGGAGGTTGAACATCATGAAAACACTGGACGACATCATCTGTAACTGCACGGACCTGGCGACGAAAAGCGAACTTCAGGCGCTCAAAGAAAACCTTGAGCAGATCTATTCCAAGGTGGAAAACGCGGAGGACTACATGAGCATGTGTGCGGATGCAGATATTTACGAAAACTATCTGAGTGCATCCAATCGGCTTTACGAGCTTCTTTATGGCGAAATCATTTTGTGATGGGAGGCCAGACAATGAAACTAACAAAAACATGCGCGAGATTCTTACGCAAGCACGGAGGTACTATTCTGGCGGTGGTGGCATCCGTAGGTGTGGTAGCAACAGCCATCGAGACTGGGCGGGCAAGCACAAAAGCGCAGAAGATCATTGAAAAGAACATGATTGCGATTGACTGCGAAAACTACGGCGAGTCTTGCTATACCACAAAGCAGAAAGTTTTGGATTGCTGGAAGGCGTATGTGCCGGCTGTTATCCTCGGCGGCGGCACCATCGCCTGCATCCTTGGCTCCAATGCACTGAATAAGAAGCAGCTGGCGAGCATGACCGCGGCTTACATGGCGCTGGGAAAGACCTATCAGGAATACCGCAGGCAGGTGGCGGAGCGCTGGGGGACTGATGCCGAAAAGGACGTCTGGAAAGACGCACAGAGCGTCACAAAAGAACCGACTTCTGACATGAAGACGGAAAAACTGCTCTGCTATGAACCCATCTCGAAACGGTATTTTCATGCCACGGAAGCGGAATTGACCGATGCATTTTACACGATAAACCGCAACTTTGCGGTGGATGGAGAGGTGTCTCTCAATGACTTCTACAGCTGCCTCGGACTGGAATATCTGCCAAATGGGGATACAACGGGCTGGTCTGCGGACTATCTGGCAAATGAGTGGGAGTATTATTGGATCGACTTCCAGTATTACAAGCAGACCACTGATGACGGCCTGGAAGTATATTATGTGGACTCGTTCCAGCCGCCTATCGAAAATTATATCGACTATGACCCCTATGCAGAATACTGTGATAAAAAGGAGAAGCAATTATGAAACACATCAACTGGTGGAGTGTGGCAAGCGTGGCACTGATGGCTGCAAGTGCGATCCTGAGCTTTGGACATGACCTGATCGAGCAGCAGAAGACCGATGAAGAGCTGCATGACATGGTGCAGGAAGAGGTACGGCGTCAGCTGGAGGAAAAGAACCAGTAAACGCGAAAAATACAGTCCCCCTTATGGAAGAGATATCCAAACTGACAAACGAAGGAGATTGGTATTTATGTACGATCACGACTATTATGCAATGTTGGACAAGGTAATGGTACGCATACTGAAGGAAGTTGCACATTCAGTGAAATACGGCTTTATGGGGCTGTATCGCTATCTGAAGAAGCAGCCGACCAGACTGTACGAATATATCTGTTACCAGATCCAACTGGAACGCGATGATCAGCGTGATACAGAAATTCGGTTTCGGAATTTGAAACGGAATGGTCGAATCTGAAAGGTAAGAGCTGTAGAGAAATCTATAGCTCTTTCTTTTATATTTTAGGGAGGTACGAACATGAAACTTAAAACGGTTACCCGGGCTGCCGGGCGGATGCTGAACAAGAATGCATCCAAGATCCTGTTGGGCTTCGGCATCGCGGGCGCATTTATGGCGGTCGGCTTTGCCGTGGAAGCAACCCCGAAGGCGATGATCCTGCTGGAGAACAAGAAAAAAGAGCTTAGTGTCGAAAAGCTGGACGTGAAGACCATCGTGAAGACGGCAGGCCCTGTTTATATTCCGACTGCAGTGAGCCTTGGCATCTCGACCGTGTGCGCGGTGGGGGCTCTAAAGGTAGAGAACAAGCAGAACGCTGCGCTTGCAGCGGCCTGCACACTCTCGGAGACGGCATTGCGGACGTATCAGGACAAAGTTCTGGAGACCATCGGCCCGGAGAAAGAACAGCGGATCCGGGAGGCCGTGACCCTCGACAAGATGGCAAAAACGCCGGAACCTGCGGTAATCCCCCATGCGAAAGGAATCAATCTGGATGCGAGTGAGGCATACGGCAAGACGATCAAGTGCTGGGAAAGCCTTTCCGGGAGGCCTTTCTGGTCAACGCAGAACGCAATCGAGAAGGCCATCAACGGCGCAAACAAGCAGCTGTTGAGCGATTCCTGTCTGACGGAGAACGATCTGTTTGACTATCTCGGTATCGAGCATAACCACAACGGCGATCTGCTGGGCTGGGATACCGATAATACCCTCAACATTAAAACATTCTACTCTTCCAAGTTGGATGAGGACGGAATGCCCTGCCTGGTGCTGGATTATCGTACTCCGCCCAAGTGGCTGGGGTACTGATATTTGCAATACCAACGCGAAAAATACAGCTCCCTTTATGGAGGTAATACTCCGACATTATAAACTTTAAGAAAAGAAAGAGGTAACTATTATGGACGAAATGAACATGAACGAGACTACTGTTATGGAGAACGAGAACTCTGTTGAGGTCGTTCCGGAGGAGAACGTTCAGATGATCGAAAACGAGGAAACTTCGGGTATAAATCTGAAGCTTGCGATTGGCGTGGCTGCAATTGCTGGTGCCGCTGTGATCGGCGGGATCAAGCACTTGAAGAACAAGAAGAGCAAGACGGAAGAGGATAAGCCGAAGACCAAGAAGAAGATTCATCTGCGTGCTCCCTGGACGGTGGAAGAGGTCGTTGAGCCTGACGTGGAGAACGTTTCTGAGAACGTCGAGGAGACTTCTGAGGAAGAATAATGTTTGATGAAGCGAGAGCTTATGAGAAATCGTGGGCTCTTACTTTTTGTTTTTGAAAGGATGACAACATGGCACAAGTAGATATGCCGAAATCCAGCATTGGGCAAAAGCCTGCAGAACCGCAGAAGAAGTTCCAGAAGGTGGTCAAGGGAAAAGTGACCGTTAAGGAACAGAACGACATCCAGAAGCTGGCGAGCGATTTCCTGGCAGAGGACCTGAAGACCGTGAAAGACCGTATCATCGCGGATTATCTGCTTCCGATGCTGAAAAATGGCATCTGGAGTATTTTTAATTCGGCAGTCAGCATCGCGCTCTGGGGGGAAGACCGTTCCCGTGGCAGCTCCACGAACTATTCCGGCTCCCGCTCCCAGCGCAACAGCTACGATGGGTATTACCAGGGAAACCGTGGCCCGCAGAGCCCGAGCCAGCCGACGCGCAGGAGTTTGCAGAACCTCGATTTTGAAAATCGGGGCGATGCGGACGACACGCTGAACCAGATGTACGGCTCGATCCGGGAATACGACCGGGTATCCGTCGGCGATCTGTGGGACCTGATGGGCGTTACCCCCGACAACACGGACTACAATTACGGCTGGCATAACCTTGATGGTGCTTACATCAAGGGCATCCCGGGAGGATACCGCCTGATCCTGCCCCGGCCCGTACCGCTGCACTAAATAGAAAGGATTGATATTTTATGAAGTTTCTGAAAAAGATCGACAAAAGTGAACTCATGGGCAAAGTGACCCGTGCGGCATCCAAATACGGCTACAAGCTGAAGAAAGCAAGCCCGACTATCATGATTGTGGGGGCTGCTGTGGGCGGTGTGACCGCTACCGTGCTGGCATGCAAGGCGACCATCAAGGCGCAGGATATTCTGAAAGAGCACAATGCTGCGGTCCAGACCATCCACGATACCAAGGCCAAGATCGACAGCGGGGAACTCGTACTGGGTGAAGGGGAAACCTACACCGAGAATGAGTTCAAAAATGATATTACGACTGCCTACGTCCATACCGGCGTGGCGCTGGCCAAGGTCTATGCCCCTGCAGTTGGCCTGGGCGTTGCATCGCTCGGCTGCATGTTTGGTTCCCACCACATCATGACCAAGCGGAACGCCAGCCTGACTGCCGCTTATATCGCGCTGGATAAGGCGTTTGAGGAGTACCGAACCCGTGTGACGGACCGTTTCGGTGACCGTGTGCAGCAGGAGCTGGAGCATAACGTGAAAGCCGTGGAGATCGAGAACAAGAAGACCGACGAGAACGGCGTGGAAGAGACCATCAAGCAGTACACGGACGTGGCAATGGCGCACACCAGCCCCTACACCTGCATCTTTGATGAGACGGTAGACACCTGGCAGGCTGACAACCAGCTGAACCGCAACTACCTGTTTCTGATGGAGCAGGCGGCAAACAAGCGGCTGCGTATCCAGGGGCACCTGTTCCTGAACGACGTTCTGAGCAGTATCGGCACGCACGGCGGTGTGACCATGAAGACCCCGGAAGGGCAGATCGTGGGCTGGATCTATGACCCGAACGATGAGACCCGGCAGAACCACGTGGATTTCGGTGTGACGAACTACGTGGAAGGGGACGATGCACTGAACAGCTTTATCAGCGGCGATGAGCGAAGCGTGATGCTGCGGTTCAACTGCGACGGTCCCATCATCGACAAGATCTGAGACTGATATTTTGGAGGGATACGCTATGACCAGATTCGTTAAGAGACTGTCTTACCTGTTTGCTGCCATGGCCGGAGTCTGTTTCGTCTCTGGTCTGGCGGTCCTTTCGGAGTGAGGTGGCCTATGGACAGTTTGGAAAGCATGTTTCTATTTCTGGACTATCTGACCGATACCAAGCGTAAGCGCCATGTGGTGGGAGGCATTCTGATGAGTGTCTCCCTTTTCTTTGGCGGGATGGCTTTTACGATGCTGAGCATCAAAGGAGAAGAAAATGAACAAGACCATTCGTGATATTTTGATCTTTGCGGCAGGCTTTGCTGGAGGCGCATATTTTATGCACACGATGCTGCTGAAAAAATATCAGGAGTATGCGGACACCCAGATCGAGGATGTCCGGGAGCACTACGCACAGAAAGAGGCCGACATGGACAAAACCATTGAGGAAAAAGCTACCAAGAAGAGCTTTGAGCAGCTGGCAGGGAAGTACCGCACCGAGTCTGACCCGGAGCCCGTTGCACATGCTGCAATTGAGATCATCCAGCCGGATGACTTTGGTTCCGAGGACGACTATGAGACGAGCTTCCTGACGTACTATGCGGATGGCAAGCTGGTATTTGACGGAGAAAACGAACCGCTGGATGAGGATGATATTTCCAAAACCATCGGCAGCGAAGCACTGAAACACTTCGGCGAGTACATGCCCAGCGCCGTCCACGTCCGCAACAACAACTATCATAAGGATTATGAGATCATCCAGTCCAGACAGAACTGGGAGGAGGAAGAATGATTTTTTCGGAGACTGCAGAGCAGTATCATGACTGGCTCTACAAAATTGTATGCGGGGAATGGGAGCCTCGGAATCTCTCATTTCACCGCCTGCTGACGTTTTTGTTCAACAAAAATTATATTCCGGCCTGCGAGATGGACGGCTGCAGAGCTACCGACGGTATCAATCTGCGGTACCGCTTTGCCACCGAGAGTAATATCCCGTATGGAAAGATCGACGCAGCATTCCAGGGGATTCCGTGCAGCATGCTGGAGATGATGGTGGCGTTGGCCATCCGCACCGAAGAGCACATCATGGAGGATTCCAACGCGGGAAACCGTGTGGGCCAGTGGTTTTGGAACATGGTGGTGAGCCTGGGGCTTGCTGCCATGGACGACAGTCGCTTCCACGAGGAACGCGCTGACTCCGTCATCGACCGCTTTATGTGCAGGGACTACCAGCCGAACGGTGCCGGTGGCCTGTTCACGCTGAACCATCCGACCAAAGACATGCGCCAGATTGATATTTGGTATCAGCTGATGAACTGGTTGAATGAGAATGAGTGTTGATGACATATGTATCAAAAATTTGCATCTCGATGGAGGGAGCAGTCGAACAAGCGATAGATGAATCCCACGTCCTGATACGAATCACATCATGCCGAGATAGTTCACACATTGGGCGGCTGATATTAGTTGACCCAAAATATTGGAGGAAAAAAGATCATGGATATGATGAATGTTATGTACGAACTGGCCGACAGCAAAACCTCTCTGCAGATTGCGAACCGCACGATCCAGGCCATGAACCAGCGGGTGAGGAAGCTGAATAACAAGTGCATCCGTAAGAACCTGCTCATTGGCGGTCTGATTTGGTTCGGTGCCACCACCTGCAAGATGCTGGGCGAGAGCGACAAGAAGCGCAAAGAGGCAGAGGAATACGCCCGGAAGCTCGAAGTGGCACTGGCTCACACGCAGCAGGTGCTGGACGAGGTGAACCGCAAGAACGCCGAACAGTTCTGGGCAGAAAACAGTGCGGCTGAGCCGGAACCCGAAAAAGATATCTGCTGCGATGGTAAGGCGACCATTACCAAAAAGCCGGAATAAATGCATGGAAAGGAGGAAGTCAGTTCGTCATGATTGATTTCCTGATGATCGCGACCCGGACAGGAAAGCGGGGTGTGATCGAGATTTATCCCAAGTTTATCATCAAAAAATCGAAAGATTTGATGATTCGGGGTTCTGATTTCTATGCAGTCTGGCTGGAAGAACGAGGCCTTTGGAGCACCGATGAACAGGATGCACTGCAGCTTATCGACCGGGAGCTTGATCTGTATGTGCAGGAGCATAAGCAGACCATGACGGATGGATTCCGCGTGCTGCATATGTGGGATGCGGAGTCCGGCATGATCGACAACTGGCACAAATACTGTCAGCGGCAGATGCGGGACAGCTTCCACATGCTCGATGACTCCTTGATATTTGCGAACACCCCGGTCAAAAAAGACAGCTATGCATCCAAACGGCTGCCGTATCCGCTGGAAGAGGGGAGTATCAGCGCCTATGACGAGCTCATGGGCACTTTATATTCAAAAGAAGAGCGCATGAAGATCGAGTGGGCGATCGGAGCCATCGTGAACGGCGACTCCAAGAAGCTCCAGAAGTTCTTGGTGCTCTACGGCCCTCCTGGAAGCGGCAAATCCACGGTGCTGAACATCGTACAGAAGCTGTTTGACGGATATTGGTCTGTTTTCGATTCTAAGGCACTGGGGTCTGCATCAAATGCGTTTGCGCTGGAAGCGTTCAAATCGAACCCGTTGATCGCGATCCAACACGACGGCGACCTCTCGCGTATCGAGGACAACACAAGGCTGAACTCTCTGGTTTCCCACGAAACGATGATGGTCAACGAGAAGTTCCGAAGCGCTTATGCGAACCAGTTCAAGTGCTTTATGTTTCTGGGCACCAATAAGCCGGTCAAGATCACCGATGCAAAATCAGGTCTGATCCGACGACTCATCGACGTGGAACCCAGTGGAGAGAAGATCCCGGCAAAAAAGTACCGCGATCTGGTGGCCAAAGTGGATTTCGAGCTGGGCGGCATCGCATGGTACTGCAAACAGGTATACGAAAAAAACAAGCATCTCTACGACGATTATGTTCCGACCCGTATGCTGGGTGCATCCAACGATTTCTACAACTTCATGCTCGACTCCTATTATATTTTCAAGAAAGAGGACGGAGTATCGCTGAAAAGAGCCTGGGCGATGTACGACACCTACAACCAGGAGGCAAAGGTGGCGTACCCTTATTCGCGCAGAGCGTTTCGAGAGGAACTCATGAACTACTTCTCAGATTATAAGGAGCGGGCTGAAGATGTGAACGGAGAGCGGGTGCGCAGCTACTACAGCGGTTTCAAGTACGAAAAGTTCAAGGAGTTTTTGGATACCCCGGAGAAAGCAGAAGAACCCGCTGCGGACTCTGGGGCGTCCTGGATTGAGTTCAAAGAGCGGCATTCTCTCTTTGATGATATTTGCAAGGATTGTCCGGCGCAATATGCGAATGAAAATGGCACTCCTACGCAAAAGTGGGAGAATGTCCGAAGCAAATTATCCGGGCTGGACACTTCGAGGCTACACTATGTGAAAGTCCCGGAGAACCATATTGTCATTGACTTTGATATTCCGGGGTCAGATGGAACAAAGAGTTTTGAGCGAAACCTTGAAGCTGCTTCCCAATGGCCCCGGACCTATGCGGAACTGAGTAAATCGGGTGCAGGCATCCACCTGCATTATATTTACACGGGCGACGTGATAAAGCTGAGCAGGATCTATGACGAGAACATTGAGATCAAGGTGTTCTCGGGGAAATCCTCGCTGCGGCGAAAGTTGTCAAAGTGCAATGATATTCCCATCGCGAACATCAGCAGTGGCCTGCCATTAAAGGGAGAAAAAGCAATGGTTGATACAAAGCAGATCCAGGATGAGCGGCACCTGCGTGTCCTCATCAAAAAAGCCCTCGCCAAAGAGATCAGCCCTTATACCAAACCCAGCGTAGACTTTATTGCTCACATCATGGATGAAGCCTATGAGGAAAATGTGCGGTATAACGTCGATGATATGCGAAATGCGATCCTCGGGTTTGCCGCCAGCAGCACGAATCAGGCAGAGGCGTGCCTGAAAATCGTGTCCAAGATGCATTTTAAATCCAAAGACGACTTGGAGGCAGAAGCGCCTACAGGGGATGAAAAACCCATCATCTTTCTGGACTGTGAGGTCTTCCCCAACCTGCTGCTCGTAAACTGGAAGTTTGCCAAGCAGGAAAAGGTCTACCGCATGATTAACCCGGCGCCTGCAGAAATTGAGAATCTGACGAAGTATCGTATCATCGGCTTCAATAACCGTAAGTACGATAACCATATTCTCTGGGCACGGATGATCGGAATGTCCATCGAGCAGATCTATGCACTGTCGAATCAGATCGTCAACCAGCATACGGGCTTCTTCGGAGAGGCGTACAACCTCTCGTACACTGATATTTACGATTTCTCGTCGAAAAAACAGAGCCTGAAGAAGTTTGAGATCGAGCTGGGCATTCACCACCAGGAATTGGGCCTGCCGTGGGATCAGCCGGTGCCGAAGAGCCTGTGGGATAAAGTTGCGGAATACTGTGACAATGACGTGATCGCAACAGAAGCGCTGTTTTATTCCAAAGACCGTCAGGCAGATTTCGTGGCACGTGAGATTCTGGCAGACCTGGCTGGGATGACGGTCAATGACACGACGAACAGCCTTACTACACGGATCATCTTTGGTAAGGAAAAGCACCCCAAGCTGGTCTACACCGACCTGGCCACAGGTAAATCTGATGAGGTGGTGGAAGTAGAGCCTGATATTTTGACGGACCACAACATCATCAATGCGTTTCCGGGGTATGAGTTCGTGCGCGGCAATGATGGAAAGATGCACAATATGTTCCGTGGTACCGATTTGGGCATGGGCGGCTATGTGTATGCAGAACCAAACATGTACTACAATGTGGCACTGCTGGATGTTGCCTCCCTGCATCCACATTCCGCAGTGGCCATGAACTACTTTGGAGACTACACCAAGCATTTCAACGACCTGATGGATGTACGTATCTATGTGAAACATGGAGAGTATGACAAGGCCAAGACATTGTTTGGCGGCAAGCTGGCCAAGTATCTGGATGACCCCGGGCAGGCAAAAGCATTGGCTCAGGCACTGAAAATCGCCATCAATTCGGTTTATGGCCTGACGTCGGCCACTTTTGATAATCCGTTCCGCAACCCCAAGAACGCCAACAACATTGTGGCGCTTCGAGGGGCTTTATTTATGCGTACCCTGCAGGATGAAGTTGCTAATCGCGGCTTCGCAGTAGCGCATATCAAGACGGATTCCATCAAGATTCCCGGTGCAACACCTGAGATCATCGACTTCTGCATGAAATTTGCAACCAAGTATGGCTATGCATTTGAGCATGAGGCTACCTACGAGAAGATGTGCCTGGTGAACAATGCGGTTTATATTGCCAAGTACATGGATGCAGACAAATGCAAGGACCAATACGGGTATATCCCGGAGAAAAACGAGAAGAAAGGCGGAAAATGGACGGCCACGGGCACACAGTTCCAGATCCCGTATGTCTTCAAGACGCTGTTCTCGAAGGACCCCATCGTCTTCAACGACCTGTGCGAGACAAAAAGTGTCTCCAAGGGTGCCATCTATCTCGACAAGAACGAGGATCTGCCCGAGGGCGAACACAATTATATTTTTGTGGGCCGCGTTGGGCAGTTCTGTCCGATCATGCCTGGCGCAGGTGGTGCACTGCTTCTGCGTGAAACCGGGGTGGATGATGCAGGCGAGCGAAAGTATGCTTCTGTGACCGGAGCGAAGGACTACCGATGGCTGGAAAGCGAGATGGTGTATCAGCTTCACATGGAGGAGTCCATCAACAAGGACTACTTCAACAAGGAAGTAAACGATGCCGTTAAGGAAATCTCGAAATATGGAGACTTCGAGTGGTTCGTCGCAGATGATTCGGGTGAATCGCCCTGGCAAAAGCCAGATATTCCGTGGGATGACGTGCAGGAAGAAGCTGCACAGAATTTTGATAGGAGATGAGATTTATGGGATACGGAAGACTATTTGGCTCGGATGGCAAATATATGAGCCAGGTTTCTAATTTTTACTGCAAAGTTGATGACAACAAAATGCACATCGAAACGGACAATGGGCGCAACTTGATTTTCAATCCCGGCGAGTTGCTGAGAGACAAACAAGGCGACTGGCATATTAGGAGTATGCCCGACTTTTATAATCTCGCTGACATTGTTGACGAGGCATTAAAGAGAGAAGCAAAGAGGGAGACTGCTATGAACGCTGGTTCGATCAAAAACGTTATTTTCAACCCTCCGGCCACGGTTGTCTACTGGACGGATGGCACCAAGACCGTTGTGAAGTGCAACGAGAATGATATTTTCGACCCGGAAAAGGGGCTGGCACTGGCCGTTGCAAAGCGCTGCGCTGGCAACCATGGTGCATATTACACTGAGATCCGGCATTGGGTCGAGAAATGCTGGAAGGGCAACCCCAACAAGCCCTGCACGGCGGAACACTCCGCCAATCTCGATGCCGTAAAGGCATCCATCGAAAAGATGAATCGCATTTTCGATGAAATCATCGATGGGACTGTTGCTGGCAATCCGGCCAGGTTTATGAAGAACCTGTGCGAGATGAAGGCTAGCCTTGCCGTGATGGAACAGGAACTGTATAAGTAAAGGAGAATGATATTTATGTATACCAAGCGTCAGAAAGTCAATATCGACGATACTCGTTTTATTTTTAATACCAACTTCTCGGGTGCCCCGAGCCGCGACCGCTTTGGCTCCAGCACCCGGCGTGTCAATGTGGTGATCCCGACTCGGGAGCTTGCAGACCATCTGGTGTCGCTGGGTGTCAAAGTCAAGGAGACCCACCCGAACCCGGAGCGCACCTACGATGAGCCCTATGTGCCGACGCTGTACGTCCCGGTCAATGTCAATATGGATTCCAAGTGGCCGCCGCGCGTCTATTGGATCACCACCTCCGGCAAGCGGCTTCTCTGCAATGCGGAAACGGTCGGCCAGCTCGACTTTATCCGCGTCAAGAATGTCTGCCTGCAGGCTAATCTCATGGAGAAGAAGAACTTCCCCGGGGAGTACAGCCTGTATGCGGATGTGATGTATGTTGAGCAGGATGCTGATGCTGATCCGTATGCAGAGCGCTATGCTCGCTATGCAGCACCGGAAGCAGATATGGCCGAGCCGAGCGACCCTAATGACATTCCGTTCTAAGGAGGTTTCTCTTATGGAAAAATTATTTATCAGCTGCCCGATGCGTGGGCGCACCGAGGAACAAATTCGTAACTCTATGGACCAGATGCGCAAGATTGCAGAGGCCATCTTCGATGAAAAATTTGAGGTGATCGACACCTGGATCGCAGATAAAGCACCTGCTACTAATCATGAGCAGCTGTGGTATCTGGGCAAGTCCATTCAGATGATGTCGGAAGCGGACGCCTTTATCGGGGTCTACGATGACCAGAAAGAATTTGATGGCTGCATCGTAGAAAACTACACGGCCAAGCTCTATGGTATTCCGCAGTATCTGGTGAACCTGGCCTATGTCGCACCGGATGTCATTGAGCGGCGGCTTATTGACCAGAGAGTAGACAATCTTGAAATCTACTAATTGATATTTCGAGTGCCGGGGTATGTCCTTGGTTGAATGCACCAGTCTCACGAGTGCCCACGTCGCAAATGGCGTTCTCAGCAGGAGACAGCTCGATTTATATTTTAACTTTGGAGGTTGAACATCATGAAACGGATCAAAGTTTTGAGAATCAAGCCCCATTGCATTCCCGAAATTGTTCGGATTCCGCTTGGTTTGGAGTCTCTCCAAAAAGAAGTTGGAGGGACTATTCAGGTAACGTATCCCTGGGATGATCCTGTGGCGCTGATCTGCAATGAAGAGGGAAAACTTCTTGGATTTGGCATTGATAATTTCAACCGAACCCTCCTGACCGATGATGGCATACTAATTGATGTTATTGCTGGAACATTTTTGATTACAGGTTTGACAGAGAATGACTTTGGCTCGCTGAGTCCTGAACTTTTGGCAAAATACGAAAAAATGTTCCACTGCCCTGAACGATTATGGCGCACCATCGACGAACATGGGAGAACGCATTTTAAGATTGATTATGAACCGGAGAATACCGTAAAATAATCTGTTTTCTTTACAATACGAGAGCTTCAGAGAAATCTGAGGCTCTTTTTATTTGAGTCATTAGCATGGGCTGTACGGTGGGTTCGATTCCCGCATGACTCGCAACAGGGCAGAAACCCGAGCATAAAGCATTGGAGGATTGATATTTATGGGTAACCACTACGGAGTCACAAGGACGAACAAGCCCTGCCAGAAATGCGGCAGGATGATGTACAACGTTCCGATTGCGAGGAAATCATGCATGAAGCGGATAAGGAGGGCTTACAATATGCGTCCTACTGCAAAAAGCACGGACTCTACTAATCACCAACAGCGACTTTGGAAAGTCTTTTATAAGGATGGAAAAGAGCTTTTCAGATACACAGCCAAAGAAGAGGGAGAGGACGAGGAAGAGGCAACGATTGCGCTGCTTGCTTACGAGAACCACTGCAGGAAGTGCTCAATTCATACTCATTTGGAATGGAGGTAATTACCCTGATGGCAGGAGTTATGCTCTACGACTACCAGTTGGATGCGGTCAAACGGATGAAAATTGGCTGCATCCTATGTGGTGGTGTCGGGAGCGGAAAATCGAGAACGAGTTTGGCGTTCTATTACAAACTTTACGATGGGGAGGTGAATACGGAGAATTATGTTCGTATGACAGAGCCCCCGGATCTTTACATCATCACGACTGCCCGGAAACGGGATACCGGCGAGTGGGACGAAGAGCTGGCTCATTTCTATATGGGGACGGCCCCAGAGCATGATATTTACGAGCACAAGGTCGTCGTAGACTCGTGGAATAATATTGGAAAGTACGTTGGCATAAAAAATGCGTTCTTTATATTTGATGAGCAGCGCGTTGTCGGCAGCGGAATCTGGGTGAAATCGTTCCTCAAAATCACGAAAGAAAACGAGTGGATTCTGTTGAGCGCCACACCGGGAGACTGCTGGACAGATTACATCCCGGTGTTCATCGCCAATGGATTTTTTCGGAACCGCACAGAGTTTAATAACCAACATGTAGTCTACAGCCGCTTCTCCAAGTATCCGAAAATTGACCGCTACCTGAACACGCAGCGCTTGGTAAGGCTGCGGGAACGGATTCTGGTTGATATGGATTTTGAACGCGAAACCGTATCGCATCATGAGAATGTCTTTGTGGACTACGATAAAGCGCAATATCTGCAAATTTGTAGGACCCGCTGGAATCCGTGGGAGGACAAGCCCATCGAAACGGCCAGCGAGTTTTGCTATTCGTTGCGGAAACTGGTCAACTCGGATCGGAGCCGCCAACAGGAAGTCCGTGATATTTGCATGAGCAGGCCGCGAGTCATCATCTTCTACAATTTCGATTATGAGCTGGATATTTTGCTCGGATTGAATTATGGAGAAGACGTTGAAGTTGCACAATGGAATGGGCATAAGCACCAGCCGATTCCCGATGGCGATAAGTGGGTTTATCTCGTGCAGTACAACGCAGGAGCCGAGGGCTGGAACTGCATCAAGACCGATACGATTATATTCTACAGCCAGAATTACTCCTACAAAATCATGGAGCAGGCTGCAGGACGGATCGACCGGCTGAACACCCCGTACAAGAATCTATGGTACTACCATCTAAAGTCGAGAGCGGGGATTGACCTTGCGATTAGCCGAGCACTGAACTCGAAGAAGGCGTTTAACGAGAGGAAATTTTATGGAGAGTAATGATATTCGAGAACTGTTTACCAAGGAAATCGTAGAAAAAGCCAACAAAGAAATGACTGATTACGCAGTTTCTGATGAGTTGGCACTCAAAATGATGCTTCGCGCCACCCAGGATGCTGCTTTTCAGAATTTCCTTGGAAATTATATTATTGCCGCGATTGGTAAAATTATTGAAAAGTTGGAGGCGGAAAACGGATGACACTGTTTCATGGAATTTACAAGTGCCGCTTGTGTGGAGAATTATTTGAGCCTATTACGACTGCTAGTGAAAATACGGCAATTGAATCCGCTTCGGGTGCAGCCTATGATGGTAAATGGTATCCGAAAGGCTGTGGGATTGGTGCACATGTACGTGACGTTCACCGTTGCAAAGATGGAAGCTTTGGGATAGGAGACTTTCAAGGATTCAAAAAGGAGGAAGACAAATGATCAAAGATTCTGGAGATTACACGGAGTTTGAAACCGGTGCCAAGCATGATATTTATGATTATTTAAAGTTTATTGCGACGGCCTGTGAGCAAATATCAGATGTCTTAAATGCAATTGGAGAATGCTTCGAGAAAGTAAAGGCTTGTCTCATGGACTTGACTGAAGAAATCGAGAGGCAATCATGGAAGATGATTCTTCAGAAGCTACGTCCTGACTACAAGGACAAGTGCAAAATCCGGTGGCTGGATATTCCCAACAAGGTTATGCAGGGACGAATCAGGAGGTTCTGCTGATGGGAAATATTTCAAAGAAAAACAGAAAGAAGCTTGTCAAAGTTATCAATGCTAATTGCCATCGTGTAACGCACTTTGGAGAGCAAAATGCAACGTTTGTTCCTTACGACAGCAGCCCACTGTCTGCTATTTGGAAATATTTCTGCATCAGCGATGACGGTGTTTTTACAGGTCGTTTCTTGGTTGATCGAAGCGAAAAACATATTCCTTTCAGTGAGCGCCACTGTTGCATCAATGCTCCAGAACAATTATTTGCTCCAAGAGCGCATATCGAAATTAACAAACAACTTGTCAATAGACTAAAAGAACACAACCAGCTTTATGCTGTTTATTACACATGGAGGAAAAGAAAATGATTAAAGATTCTGGAGATCGCACGGAGTTTGAAACCGGCGCAAAGCGTGATATGCACGCAGGGAAGGGGCGGATGGATCTCTTGCCTTGGTACGGCATCATGGATGTCAGCAAGCACTGCGAGGAGGGCGCACTGAAGTATGGCGAGCACAATGTTGACAAAGGCATCCCTCTGCATTCGCTGCTGGACAGTGCTTCTCGACATCTGGCAAAGTACATGGTCGGCATGGACGATGAGGACCACCTGCGCGCTGCCTGCTGGAACTTGCTGTGGGCTTTGAACCAGCGCGTGACGCATCCTGAGTTGGATGATCGGTTTAGCACAAAGTGTAACCTGGAGTTTCTGGAGAAAAATCTCGTAGTAAAACCGCTAGATATAGTGCGCATTAAATGCCTACAATGTGGCGATACACACAGAGTACCTAAAGAAGTATGGAATAATGCACCACATTTGCATGGCTCCAATACGAAACTTTCATACTGCCCTATTTGTAAAAAGCAAGTGGTTCATGGTATTGTGGAGGAGGTAAAATCAGATGAATAACTGGATGCGCGAAGTGGACTATGCGACCTACTGCCCGAAGTGCGAGAACTTCAAGGTGCTGGAGACGGACGAGCCCTGCAATGGGTGCCTGACGGAGTGTGCGCGGGAGGGGACTGTGAAACCTCTGAAGTTCAAGGATAAAAGGGAGAAAGCTAAGTAAGGCGCGAAAAATGTGACCTCTATTATGAGATGGTTAGTCTCAGAATTATATTTGGAGGTACGAACTATGATTGTTCTGAACATCAAATGCAAGAATCCTGAGGAAATGGCTAAATTTCGTGACCGTATGTGCGAGGCTTTGGTAGGCTCACCTGCATTTGTTAATAATGAAATTGCAGTGTGTGACTTTACAGACCTTGATAAGGCGTTTTCGATATTTATTGGCAATTCCAATGACCATGATGTGGAATATGACTTGGTAGATAAAGACTTTATGGAACGATAATACGAACTAATCATTAAGGCGGGAGCCGTGCAGAAATCTGCGGCTCTTTATTTTTTTTATAAAAGGAGTGAAATACATGCGAGGCAGACCACCTAAAGAGATTGTGAGAAATGTAGCAGTTAAAATTCGACTGACCCCAGAAGAAAATACTCTGCTTGCCAATGTTTGTGAACGTACAGGACAAACAAAATCTGAGGTGATTCGCTTAAACGAGTATTCGAGATTGGTCGCAACGAAAGTAATTGATATCAACGAGCGGAGGTGCAGAAATGCTGCGAAAAATCGCTGAGTTTATCAAGATATTCTGGACGGAACCAATCAAATGGCTTCTCGGAATTAAATCTCCAACAGAAGAATGGGCTCGTTGGTTGGGAATCCCAGAATGTGAAGCTCGAATTGGTGCAATCCATAAATATTGTAACCCTCTACAAGAATTGGAAATTGCTAGGAACCACTTTGAAAACTGTGATCCGGAGTTTATCACGGCTGCTATTTTCGAGCTGAATGCTGCTGAGAGCCGTCTGGATGCTGCGAGGAGGTGTGTGGGGTGAAGCCGTTTTATTATCCGACTTACAAGTGTCGATTTTGCGAGAGGGAATTTAACGATGGGCATCCCTATTGTAATCTCGAAGATGCGAAGAACAATCTGGCCGGTCTGATGGCGTTCCGCCCAATTCATTATTGCGATGGTGGTCATATTGGCATTGGATATTTTACAGGTCTCGAAAGGGTTGATAAGGATGAATGATGTTTGGGAGAAGATCGGCCATATGCTGGGTCATATTCTGGCAACGACGATGGTAATTTGCGCTTGGCTTATTGTCATTGCGTTTACGCTGAAGTGTCTCTGGTTTATTGCTTTTCGGTTTCTGGGGTGATCTGCATGATGTATGGTGATATTCGTTGGGTAGCCGACCTAGTAGATGCAGGAAAAATCACGGTTAACCAGGCAAGAGAGATAGTAAACGCCGAAACGATTGAGATTTTATACGCAAATAGTGAGCCGTGCATCATTTTTATTTGTAATGCCGGCGAACCAACGAAAGAGATTGGGCTATATTCTGAGGATTACGAAACTCATAAGCTGGAAATGGTAAAAGTCAACGCTACGATGCAAGATGTGATTGAGCGATGCATTTACGGTGAAATCAGCTATCAGGATGCTCATCTATGGTGTTTGTCGAATGATATTCCGTTTCGCAAATTTGACCGACAGCTGTACTATGCACTGCGGGATCAAGGAAGAGATATTCCGGCAGAGCATACGTATTGGCTGCACCGACTCGCTTTATTTTTTAAGCGGTGTTTTGATTGGTTGCTCAACTCGATTCTGGAGGTTTTTACATGACTGCATATACATTTTGGTTTGAGTGTACAGACAATGGTGGCGGGCATCAGGGTTTTGTGGTCAAAGCAGAAAATAAGCAGGAGGCCATCAAGAAGGGCATGGCGTTTGCAAAGAAGCATGCTTCGGGTGATATCTGTGGGGATTGGACTTGCAGATTGATACAGGAGGATCCTTTATGAGATGTTGTCCTATGTGCTATTGTAAAGCATATTTGAAAAATACAGGTGCGATAACCTGTGGTACAACTACGAAACTCCGATATGAGATTTCCTGTTCTAATTGTGGACTCGGTCCAGCTAAAACAGGTGAGGTTTTAATGAAATATAATGAACACAACATGCAGGGCGTAATTGATGATTCAAATCTGAAGCAGCTTATTGCAGACTGGGATTCTATTTTGCGAGATCCCGAAAGAGAAAGGATTGCTAACATATGA
>ERZ837910.3057-NODE-3057-length-19073-cov-16.372752_pt1 | contig 19073 bp, 14 predicted proteins | sample MGYA00519940_ERZ837910 | MGnify/ENA primary metagenome ERZ837910 (study PRJEB31850, sample SAMEA3708825) | human gut metagenome | biome: human gut; feature: human-associated habitat; material: faeces | place: China | collected 2014 ... | reverse complement strand
CGTGCAACGATAGAAACTTCACGTCCCGACCGAAGCTTCTCGGCCGGGCCCCGAGTTCTCGCCAGCAGGAGCGCGCCTCGGGTCCTATGAGGAAGGACAGTTCGCCCCATGATCAAGATCACCAAGTTCGGCGGCTCCTCGGTCGCCGATGCCGAGCATTTCAGGAAGATCAAGGGCATCATCGATGCCGATCCGGCGCGTCGCTTCGTGGTCGTGTCCGCGTGCGGCCGCAGGTCTTCGGGCGATACGAAGGTGACCGACCTGCTCTATCTCGTCGACGCGCACGTGAACTACCACGTCTCCTGCGACGACCTGCTCGCCGATATCGGCCAGCGCTACTTCGATATCGCCGACGAGCTGGGGCTCTCCTATCCCATCCGCGAGGAGTTCGCGGCATTTGCCGAGCGCGCCCGTTCGGGCGGCTACAGCACCGAGGAGCTCGTGAGCCGCGGCGAGTACTTCACCGCCCGCCTTATGGCCGAGTACCTGGGCCTGCCGTTCATCGATGCCGTCGACATGGTCGCCTTCCACCACGACGGCACGCTCTCGATGAAGCGCACCGCCGAGCTCGTGCGCGAGAACGCCCGCGAGGGAGGCTTCGTGATGCCCGGCTTCTACGGCGCCACGAAGGAGGGCAAGGTCAAGCTGCTCGACCGCGGCGGCGGCGACATCTCCGGCTCCATCCTGGCCCAATGCCTCGAGGCCGACCTCTATGAGAACTGGACGGACGTGTCCGGCTTCCTGATGGCCGACCCCAAGATCGTACCCGACCCGCGGCCCATCGAGCGCATTACCTACGCCGAGCTGCGTGAGCTGAGCTACATCGGCGCACAGGTGCTGCATGAAGGCACCGTCTCCCCGGTGCGGGAGAAGAACATCCCCCTGAACATCCGCAACACCAACCAGCCGGAGCACCCGGGCACCATGATACGGGAGGCCTTCGACGACACGGCGGCGGAGCTGCAGGAGAGCAGCATGATCACCGGCATCGCCGGAAAGAAGGGCTTTTCCGTCATCACCATGACCAAGAACGGAATGTCCTCGGAGCTGGGCGTTATCCGCCGGGTGCTGGAGATATTGGAGCGCTATCACATCAACGTGGAGTACATCCCCTCCGGTATCGACTCGGTATCGCTGGTGGTGGAGACAGGCAAGGCCGCGCCGTATCTGTATCAGGCACTGGGCGACATGGAGAAGGAGATCAAGCCCGACAGCCTGCACGTTACCGACGGTATGGCTGTGGTGGCGGCCGTGGGCCGGAAGATGGCCTTCCAGCCCGGCTCCTCCGGCAAGATCTTCGCCAAGCTGGGCGAAAACGGCATCAATATCCGCATGATCACCCAGGGGCCCGAAGAGCTGAACATCATCGTGGGCGTGGACAGCGCCGACTTTGAGAAGGCTATCCGGGTGCTGTACAACAGTTTTGTAAAATAAAGTGCGTCTCCTGCGCCCATACTTCGCCGCAGCGGCTTGCCGTACACAAGGTGCGCCTGCGCCGATGCGCCGCATCTGAACGCAGGATACACCGCTTATTCGAGATCGAGAAAAGGAGTACATCATATGAAAAAGTATAAAGTTGCTATTCTGGGTGCCACCGGCGCGGTGGGCCGCGAGATGATGAAGGTACTGGCCGAGCGCGATTTCCCCATCGAGGAGCTGCACCTGCTGGCGTCGGCCCGGTCCGTGGGACAGGCTGTCCACTGGAAGGGCCACGACATCCCCGTGGAGATGGCCTGTGACGAGGCCTTCAAGGGCATGGACATCGTGCTGGGCGCGGCGGAGAACGACATCGCCAAGCAGTTCGCCCCGGCCATCGTCAAGGCGGGCGCGGTGTTCGTGGATAACTCCAGCGCCTTCCGCATGGACCCGGACGTGCCCCTGATCGTGCCGGAGATCAATCCGGAGGACGTGAAGAAGCACAAGGGCATCATCTCCAACCCCAACTGCACCACCATCGTCTCGCTGGTGGCCATCAACGCCCTGAACCACGACAGCCCCATCGAGAGCATCGTGGCCAGCAGCTACCAGGCGGTGTCCGGCGCCGGCGCCGGCGGCCCCATCGAGCTGATGGACGAGGTGGAGCTGCTGCGGGAGGGCAAGCCGGTGGAGCCCAAGGTGTTCCAGTACCAGATCGCCTACAACGTCATCCCCCAGATCGGCGGCGAGGCCTTCGAGGGCTATACCTCCGAGGAGATGAAGATGCAGAACGAGGGCCGGAAGATCATGCACCTGCCGGAGCTGAAGGTCAGCTGCACCTGCGTCCGCGTTCCCGTGGTGCGGAGCCACAGCGTGTCCATCGTGGTGCGGACCAAGGAGAAGATCAGTGTGGAGCGCGCCCGGGAGCTGATCGCCGCCGCCCCCGGCTGCCGGCTGGTGGATGACCTGGCCAACAAGCGCTATCCCATGCCGCTGGAGACCAGCGACCAGGACCTGGTGTTCGTGGGCCGTATCCGGGACGACCTGACCAGCGACAACGGGCTGAACATCTGGTGCTGCGGCGACCAGGTACGCAAAGGCGCGGCCACCAACGCCGTGCAGATCGCCCAGCTGCTGATCGCGGAGTAATTGTAAACAAAGTGAGGCCGCCCGGAGGGCGGCTTTACTTTTGACGCAAAAGCATATATAATGGGGAAAAGTCTATTCCCGGAGGAAGTCCTATGAAACGATGGAAGCGGGGCGCGGCCATGCTGCTGTGCCTGTGTATGACGACGGCGCTGCTGGCCGGCTGCGGCCGCGGCCGCAGCGGCGAGAGTACCGCGTCGGTGGTGATGACCGGCAGCGTGTCCACGGTGGACCCGGCCTATGCCGCCACACCGGCGGAGCGCACCCTGGTGCTGCACCTGTTCGACAACCTGTACCGCTGGACGGCGGAGGGCGCGGTGCCCGCAGCGGCCCACGCTTACGACTGCACGGACAACGAGGACGGCACGCAGACGTACACGTTCCACCTGCGGCGCGACGGCAAGTGGTCCGACGGCAGCGACGTGACGGCGGCGGATTTCGTGTACGCCTGGCGGCGGCTGGTATCGCCGGAGACGGACAGCCCGGAGGCGGAGATCCTGTCCATGGTGGCGGGCTATGAGGACGCCCACGCGGGCGACCCGGAGGCGCTGGGCGTATACGCCGAGGACGAGCACACCTTCGTGGTGACGCTGAGCACGATGTGCCCGTACTTTGTGGACGCGGTGTGCACAGCGGCGGCCACCATGCCGGTGCAGCAGAAGGCTGTGGAAGGCGGCGAGGGCTGGAGCGCCAGCCGGACGTGGTTCGTGGGCAACGGGCCGTACCGCCGCACCGGCGACTGGAGCGACAGTCTCTTCGCCACGCTGGTGAAGCAGGAGGACCACTATAACGCGCGGCAGGTGCGCGCGGACCGGATCGAGATCCGGTTCAAGAGCGCGGCGGAGGCCGCCAAGGACGCGGGCACCGCGGACGCGGTCATCGGCGCGGCAGGAGAGGACGGTACCTACGGCGGCAGCAGCACCGTGGGTGTACTGCTCATCAACCAGATGGCCACCAACATGGACCGGACGGAGCTGCGGCAGGCCATGAGTCTGGTCATCGACCGGGATGCGGCGGCCGGCGCTCTGGGCGCGGACTATGCCGCCGCGGAGGGGCTGGTGCCTCACGGCATACGCACCGCCGGGGGCGAGGAGTTCCGGGCGGTCAACGGCGCGGTGATCGACTGCGAGGCGGATACCTACACGGACCGGTGCAGTCAGGCGCTGGAGCTGATGACGCAGGCGGGCCTGCGGCGGCCGGAGGCGCTGATAAGTCTGGGGACGGTGACGCTGCTGTACCGGAATACGCCGGCGCAGACGGCGCTGGCCCAGCGGCTGCAGAAGGTGTGGCAGGAAAAACTGGGACTGAGCGTGACCCTGCAGGGTGAGGATGCGGAGACGTATCAGCAGCTGCTCAGCAGCGGCGCGTTCACCCTGGCCCTGACGGAGCTGGACGCGCTGTACAACGATGCATCAGCCTATCTGGACCTGTGGCGCAGCGGCGACACGCGGAACTACGCGCTGATCTACATGAACGCCTATAACATTCTGATGCGGGTGGCGGCGGCCAGCACCTCCGCCGAGGCGCGGGACGCCTATTTGAAGGATGCGGAGTGGCTGCTGCTGGACACGGCCAACGTGATACCGCTGTATGAGAAGGAGCAGGCCTATGCCCTGCGCGGCGACGTGACCGGCGTGGTGTCCGACGGCATGGGTGCGTGGTACTTCGGCGCACTGTGGCGCGTGGAGCAATAAGTGAAAAACGCCCGGACCAACAGGCGTTAAACGCCTGCCCGCTATACTGTACAGAGAAAGCGCATATTTCCGGCCCCACAGCAGAAAGGAGCGATCATACAGATGATAGAAAAAGCTGAGGTCACAGCACTTTTGCAGCAGCTCACCGCCATTAAGAGTGCGTATTTCCACGAGGACGAGATCATGGCATTCGCCAGAGACTGGCTGTGCCGGCAGGAACTGCCCGCACAGCTGCACGAATACCACGATGCCAAGGTCACAGATTTCCATGGAAAAAATGTCATCGCCGTTATCGACGGCGGCAGACCCGGACCGGTCATCTGCCTGAACGGCCATCTGGACACCGTGCAGCTGTGCGGCGGTTGGACCCGCGATCCCTACGGCGAGCTGGACGGCGACAGGCTCTATGGTGTGGGAGCGCTGGACATGAAATCCGGCTGCGCCGCGCTGATGGTCACGGCTGCCCGCTTCGCCGCCGCCCACAAGACCTTCGCCGGGAAGATCAAGCTGGCGCTGGTCTCTGACGAGGAGGGCCCCTACGGCCTGGGCACCAATGCCCTCATCGAGGACGGCTATCTCTCTGACGTGGACTTCTCCATCATCACCGAGCCCAGCGCCGGCTTCGACGGCAAGCCCTTCCCCGACGTCTGCCTGGGTGCCCGGGGCGGCTATGGTCTGGAGATCCGCTTCTACGGAAAGTCCGCCCACGCGGCCAACCCGGAAAAGGGCCACAGCGCCCTGCTGGACGCGGCCAAGGTGGCGCAGGCCCTGGAGCAGGTGGACTATGTTGAGGACCCGCACCTGGGCAAGGGCACCTGCTGCGTGGTGGGCATCAACGCCGACGGCGGCGCGTGCAGCGTGCCGGACTTCGCCGTGCTCCACCTGTTCTGGCACATCGTGGTGGGCGAGAGCCCGGACACCATCGTCCGCGAGATCGAAAAGGCCGTGCAGCGCGCCGGTATCACCGGGCGGTATGAGATCTGCTTCCGCGAAGCGCCGTCTGAGGGCTCCCGGGGCTTCATGCCCTACACCGTCCCCCAGGACGAACCCATGACCGTCTCCCTGCTGGAGTCCATCCGCAAGGTCACCGGCAAGGAACCCACCATCTCCTACTTTGCCAGTATCGGCGATTTCAACTATCTTGGCACGCGGCTGGGTGCGCCGGCCATCATCTTCGGCGCCGACGGCGAGAACTATCACAGCAGCGACGAATACGTCCTGCTGGACTCCGTCCACCAGACCGCCGAGGCCGTTTACGACTTCCTGGAGAAAACACTGCTGCCCTGAGCAAGCAAAACCACCCCCGGCGAGGAGCCGGGGGTGGTCTGTTTTTCAGAAGGTCATCTCCAGCCCGCATTTCAGCTGGTGCAGTCTGTCGCCCAGGACCGTCTCCATCACGCCGCAGGCCCTCTCCCGGGTGCAGCGGCGGCGCAGGCGTACCGCACGGCCAATTCCACTCTTGCGCTCCGGCATTTTTCGCGGTAAAATAGCACCACAAAAAAGGAGGGCAATGCCATGATCTATCGTGATTTTCAGGACCTGCACCTGTCCCTGCTGGGCTTCGGCACCATGCGCCTGCCCACCACGGCGGACGGCGCCATTGCCGAGGACACCACCCAGGCGATGGTGGACTATGCGCTGGCCCACGGCGTCAATTATTTCGACACTGCCTGGCCCTATATGCAAAATCTGTCCGAGACGGTGGTGGGCCGCTGTCTGAAAAAGCATCCCCGGGACAGCTTCTACCTGGCCACCAAATACCCCGGCCATATGCTCACCTGCGACCCGGACCCGGCGGGCACCTTTGCCCAGCAGCTGGAGAAATGTCAGGTGGATTACTTCGATTTCTACCTGCTGCACAATGTCTATGAAAACGATGTGGATATCTACACCGACCCCCAGTGGGGCATCATCGACTATTTTGTGGAGCAGAAGCGCCTGGGCCGCATCAAGCACCTGGGCTTTTCCACCCACGCGGACCTTCCCTGCCTCACCGCTTTTCTGGAGCGCTATGGCAAGGAGATGGAGTTCTGTCAGATCCAGCTGAACTATCTGGACTGGACCATCCAGCGGGCCAGGGAGAAATACGAGCTGCTGGAAAAGCACCATATCCCCGTCTGGGTCATGGAGCCGGTCCGCGGCGGCAAGCTGGCCGCCCTGGATGCCGACAGCGAGCAGCAGCTCCACGCCCTTCGCCCCAACGCCAGCATCGCCTCCTTCGGCTTCCGCTGGCTCCAGGGACTGGATAACGTCCACATGGTCCTCTCCGGTATGTCCGACATGGCGCAGATGGCGGACAACGTGGCCACCTTTGAGCGCCTTGACCCCCTCTCCCCCGCTGAGGAGGCGATCCTCTTTGCTGCGGCGGATAAGATGAAGAATTCCATCCCCTGCACTGCCTGCCGCTACTGCTGTGACGGCTGTCCCCAGCAGTTGGATATCCCGGATCTGCTGCACAAGTACAACCAGCTCCGCACCGGCAGCGGCAGCACCATCAAGATGCAGCTGGACGCGGTGCCCGCGAACAAGTGGCCTCACGCCTGCCTGGGCTGCGGCGCCTGCGCCGCCGTCTGTCCGCAGAAGATCGCTATTCCCGACGAACTGGCAGCCTTTGCTGCCGAGCTGGACAAGCTGCCCGCATGGGTGGAGGTCTGCCGCCAGCGGGCGGAGGCCGAGGCGCGGGAGCGCGCCTCCCGCGGGCTGTAAGCGTACAAGAAGAAGTCCCTCCCGTCGGGAGGGACTTCTTTTGTTTACACCTGGTATTTCGCCGCGCAGCGTTGGTACTGCTCCCGGAAGTCCGGGTCCCGGCGCCGCGCCGCATCCAGCGTGGCGTGCATATTCAGGTCGTGGTGGGCGGCGTCGATCACGCACCCGGCGATATTGGAGCAGTGGTCCGAGGTACGCTCCAGATCCGTCAGCAGGTCGGACCAGACAAAGCCTGCCTCGATGCTGCACTGGCCTTGCTGCATCCGCAGGATATGTCGGGTACGCAGCTGCTCCTTCAGATCGTCGATGACCTGCTCCAGCGGCTCCACCTGCCGGGCGGCGGTCATATCCTGCTGCCGGAAAGCGTCCAGCGCCCGCATGAGGATATCGTTGACTGCGGCGGACAGTACGCTCAGCTCCCGCTTCGCCTCGTCGCTGAAGGCCAGCCCCTTCTCCCGCAGCTCCTCCGCCGACTCCAGCACGTTCACCGCATGGTCGGAGATACGCTCAAAATCGCCGATGGCCTTCAGCAGCTCTGCGGACTCCTCGCTCTCCTGCTCACCCAGCTTCTGGGCGCTGAGCTTTACCAGATAGGTGCCCAGCACGTCCTCGTAGTGGTCGCAGCGGCTCTCATCCTCCCGGATGGCGGAGGCCAGCGCTTCGGTGTAGTGGTCAAAGCTCCGCAGGGCGTTTTGCAGCGCCCGCACGGCAACCTCCGCCATCTCGCAGGTGACGACCCGACAGCGCTCCAGCGCCACGGCCGGTGTGGTCAGCAGGCGCTGGTCCAGCTCCACCGTTTTATCAGCCGCGTGGGCCTTATCCGGCACCAGGCGGATAGCCAACTTCTCCAGCAGGTCGCCGCAGGGCAGCAGTATGGCCGTACACAGGATATTGAACACCGAGTGGGCCACAGCGATACCCGCCATAGACGCCGCCTTGTTCAGCAGTACCGGGGCAAAGATGGCCTTGACGATGCAGAACACCGTCAGCAGCACCGCCACGCCGATCACATTGAACATCAGATGCACCACGGCCGCCCGCTTGGCGTTTTTGTTGGTGCCGACGCAGGAGATCAGCGCCGTGACGCAGGTACCGATGTTCTGGCCCATGATAATGGGCACCGCGGCGGCGTAGCTGACCTGGCCGGTAGAGGCAAGCGCCTGCAAAATACCCACCGAGGCGGAGGACGACTGGATGATCGCCGTCAGCACCGCGCCCACCAGCACGCCCAGCAGCGGGTTTGTAAAGGCCAAAAACAGCTCTGCAAACCCCGGCACGTCCTTCAGCCCCGCCACCGCGGCGCTCATGGTGTCCATGCCGAACATCAGCGTGGCAAAGCCAAGCAGAATGGAGCCAGTCTCCTTTTTCCGGCTGTCCTTGCAGAACATATAGAAAATGATGCCGATCAGCGCCAGCACCGGCGTAAAGGCGGTGGGCTTCAGCAGCTGCAGCCACACGCTGCCGCCGTCGATCCCCGCCAGGCTCAGCAGCCAGGCCGTCACCGTGGTGCCCACGTTGGCGCCCATGATAACATTGATAGCCTGCCGCAGGGTCATCAGCCCGGAGTTCACGAAGCCCACCACCATGACGGTGGTGGCCGATGAGCTCTGAATGATGGCGGTGATGCCCAGTCCGGTCAGGAAACCGGCACCCACGCTGCCGGTCATTTTATCCAGCAGCGTCCGCAGCTTGCCGCCGGCCCGGCGCTCCAGCGCCTGGCCCATGAAATTCATGCCGAACAGAAACAGGCACAGCCCGCCCAGCATGGTCAGCGCATGAAAAATATCCATTTTCTTTCCCTCAACTTTACATTTTCTCAGATGTCACCTTATTATCCATCTACATTGTACGGTATAAATGTCAAGTTCGCAGGCCATCTTTTGTAAAATCCATGTAAAACAGCGCAAAAAAGAAGCACCCGCGCGGGTGCTTCTTTTTTATGCTTTTCTTACCGCTGGCCCTTGTCGTAGGGGATACCCTCCGCCTTGGGTGCGCGGGATTTCTTGGATGTGAAGGCCAGCACCACCAGCGTGATCAGGTACGGCAGCATACGGTACACGTGGGAGCTGATGCCGATCTCCGCCAGCCAATACACGCCGTCGCCGTTGATATCCAGGCTGGAGTACGCCGCGGCAATACACTTGAACAGGCCGAACAGCAGCGACGCCCCGGCGATGTTCAGCGGCTTCCAGTTACCGAAGATCATAACGGCCAGCGCCAGGAAGCCGAAGCCCGCCACATCGCCGTTGGCCGTGCAGTTGGCCGTGGTCAGGGCGTAGACAAAGCCGCCCATGCCGGCCAGCGCGCCGGAGATGGTCGTACCGGCATAGCGCATCTTGTACACGTTGATACCCACGGAGTCCGCCGCCTGGGGATTTTCACCGCAGGAGCGCAGCCGCAGGCCAAACCGGGTCTTGTACAGCAGGATCGACAGCACCACGAAAATGATGATGCAGACATAGGTCGCCAGATACACCTTGTGCAGGAAGGTATTGCCCAGGAAGCCCAGGTCGTCCGTTTTTGCGTAGCCCAGAGTGGTCTTCTTGATCATGAACCAACTGGCCGCATCGCCGGTGGCCATTTGCAGGGTGTTCTGGTTGGCGATGATACGGATGAGGAACAGCACCAGGGCCGGAGCCATCAGGTTCAGCGCCGTACCGCCGATGGTCTGGTCCGCCCGCAGATTTACGGAGGCAAAGCTCAGCAGCAGGGAGAAAATGGCGCCGAATATGGCCGCCACCAGCATAGCCAGCAGCTCAAAGCCCTGCAAAGCCACCCAGTCGCCGGCAGCCTTGGCCGCGTCGTAGACGTGGTTGGTCTGCATGATGTTCACGAACAGCACGCCGATAAACGCACCCAGGATCATAATACCTTCCAACGCCAGGTTGATGATACCGCTGCGCTCGGCAAACACGCCGGCCAGCGCCACGATCATCAGGGGAACGGCGTAGATCATGGTCTGTTGGATCAGAAATGTCATACCTGCTCCCCTCCTTCCTCCGGCTGCTCAGGCACCTGCGGTGCTTCCTCCATCGGTATGTCCTCCGGCGGCACATCCAGTGGCTGTGTCTCCGCCTCTGCCGGTATATCCGCCGTGGTGGTCTTGTTGGCCTCCACGACGAGCTTCTTTTTCCGTCCAGTCAGCATCATCTGGATGAGCAGAGAGAAGGCGGACAGATACACGATGACGGAGATGATCACGTCGGTGATGTACTCGTTGTAGGCAGTCAGGTTGGTCAGCTGCAGACCGACGATATCCAGCATGGCCATGAAGATGCCGGTGAAAATGACCGCGATGGGGTTGTTCACCGCCAGCAGGGCCACGGGGATTCCGTTAAAGCCAACGCCGGGCAGGGCCTGATAGGTGTTCCAGTAGAACTCGGTGTTGCCGCTGAGCCAGTACAGCGCGGCGCCGGCGCCGGCCAGCGCGCCGGCAATGGCCATGGACAGCACGATATTGCGCTTATCGGGGATACCGGCGTAGCGGGCCGCATGGCGGTTGGCGCCGCAGGCCTTCAGCTCATAGCCGAACACCGTCTTCTCCATGATGATGTACACCACGATGGCCAGAATGATGGCCACCAGAATACCGGCATTGACCTGGGAGCCGGGGAACAGCTGATCCAGTCCCAGCTTGGGTGTGGCCACACCGTTGAAGGTGGTCTTGTAGATGTAACCGGACTTCGTGCCTTCTGTTACGTTCTTGAAGCTGCTGATATCAAACATCCAGGTGACAAGATTGGCTGCGATCCAGTTGGTCATGATGCAGGCCAGCACCTCGTTGATATTCAGCAGCGCCTTCAGCAATCCGGGGATCGCACCCCACAGGGCGCCAGCCAGCATACCGCCCAGAAAGGCCAGCAGCCAGATGATGCCCACGGGCACGGACTCGGAGGGGATGCCCAGCGCGACGGACAGCGAGACAAGCGTACCCATCAGATACTGGCCGGGTGCGCCGATATTGAACAGGCCCGTCTTGAAGGCCACCGCCACGGAAAGGCCGGTCATGATCAGCGGCATGGCGCGGAAGAGCATATTGCCCACATTCTGGGCGTTAAAGCCCCAGGTCAGCGCGCCCGCAGCGTCGCGGCCTGTGCTGAGGATGCCGGCAAAGATCAGCCGGACGCCCTCCCACATACCGGCAGTGGTGATCTTCTGCTCCGCCAGGCCCACAATAATGACCACGATGCTGCCCAGCAGCAGGCCGGCCAGGATGGACAGCAGAGAGGCCAGGACCTTCTTGGTGCCATTCTTGGCATACAGATCTGTCAGTTTTTGCTTCACGCCGTCTCACCCTCTTTCTTGTCCGCCCGCTTGGCGCCGGCCATATAGAGGCCCAACTCCTGCACGGTGATCTGCTTCGGGTCGAACTCGCCCACGATCTCACCCTCGTACATGACCAGGATGCGGTCGGAAAGGCTCATGACCTCGTCCAGCTCCAGGGATACCAGCAGCACTGCCTTGCCGGCATCACGCTGCTTCACCAGTTCCTTGTGTACGTTTTCAATCGCGCCCACGTCCAGGCCGCGGGTAGGCTGGACCGCCACGATCAGCGGCTTGTTGCGGTCCACCTCGCGGGCGATGATCGCCTTCTGCTGGTTGCCGCCGGACATACTGCGGGCGGTGGTCACGGGGCCCTGTCCGCTGCGGATATCGTATTCCTCGATCAGCCTTTCGGCGTAGGCACGCACCGCGTCCTTTTTGATGAAGCCGCCCTTTTCGAATTCCGGCTCCTTATACCGCTGCAGCACCAGGTTCTGCTCCAGCGTAAAATCCAGCACCAGACCGTGCTTGTGCCGATCCTCGGGGATGTGGCTCATACACTCTCCACGGCGACGGATGCTGGCGTGGGAGATATCCTTGCCACACAGCGTCACCGTGCCGCCATTGCTCTTATCCAGGCCGGTGAGCGCGTGAATGAACTCCGTCTGTCCGTTGCCGTCGATACCGGCGATACAGAGTATCTCGCCGGCGCGTGCATCAAAGCTGACATGGTCCACGGCGTTGCGCTTGTGGGTATGAGAGGGCACACACAGATCCCGGACCTTCAGCACCACATCCGTGGGCTTGGCCGGCTCCTTTACGACCTCCAGCTGTACCGGGCGGCCCACCATCATGTTGGACAGCTCCTGCTTGTTGGTGTCGCAGGTGTTCACGGTACCCACATAGCGGCCCTTACGCAGAACCGTCACCCGGTCCGCCACCGCCATGATCTCGTTGAGCTTGTGGGAGATGAAGAGGATGGATTTCCCCTCCGCCGTCAGGTTCTTCATAATGGCCATCAGCTCGTCGATCTCCTGGGGCGTCAGCACGGCGGTGGGCTCGTCGAAGATGAGGATCTCGTTGTCGCGGTAGAGCATCTTCAGGATCTCGGTACGCTGCTGCATACCCACGGTGATATCCTCTACCTTGGCGTCCAGGTCCACGTGCAGGCCGTACCGCTTGGAGAGCTCCTCGACCTTCCTCCGCGCTTCCTTTTTCTGCAGGAAGCCGCACTTCGTCGTTTCGGCGCCCAGAATGATGTTGTCCAGCACGGAGAATACCTCCACCAGCTTGAAGTGCTGGTGGACCATGCCGATACCCAGTGCCGTGGCATCGTTGGGATCGTTGATCTTCACCGTCTGGCCGTTCTTGCGTATCTCGCCCGCCTCGGGCTGGTACAGGCCGAACAGCACGCTCATCAGCGTGGATTTGCCGGCGCCGTTTTCGCCCAGCAGCGCGTGGATCTCTCCCTTTTTCAGTTGGAGGGTGATATCGTCGTTGGCCTTGATGCCGGGGAACTCCTTGGTAATGTGAAGCATCTCGATCACATACGAGGGAGTCTTATCCATGCCGCCACCTACTTTCCTCTATTATTTTGCCTAATGGCGATAAAGGCATAAATTTATTATATAGCATATATGCACAGATTGCAAGAAAAACAGCGGCGTTTTACTCCTCGCATCACGCGCTTGACGCAAAAAAAAGAGACGCCAGTAGGCGTCTCTTTTTTTGTTAAGTACGTTCCGATTACTTGACCAGGTTCAGGGTCAGGCTGTCGGTGCTGTCCAGCTTGGAGTAGTCGTTGTCGACGACCAGAGAACCATCGGCCATCTTGGCCAGCATGGCGTTGTAGTCGTCCACAGTCCACTTGGTCAGGGACCAGGTAGCGGTGGGCAGGCCCACAGCGTTGTCCTTGGCGCCCAGAGTCACAAAGGTGCCGCCGATCTCGTCGAAGGAACCGTCATAGACCTTGCCGCAAGCCCACTGCACAGAGGTGGACAGGCCCTTCATAGCGGAGGTGATAACGGTATCGGACTGGCGGGCCTGGTCAACGTCCACGCCCACCACGGCGCCGTCGTTAGCGGCAGCGGCAGCGGCGACAGACTGGAACATATTACCGCCGCAGGCGAAGATGACCTCGGTGCCGTTCTCATACCAGCCGGAAGCCATGGTCTGCAGCTCGGTGGAAGCGGCGAAGGAAGCGCCATACAGCCAGGAGTAGTTCATCTCGACCTTCACGCCCATCTCAGCAGCAGCAGCGGAAGCGCCCTGCACGAAGCCGTAGCCGTAACGGCAGCAAGCGGGGTTGTCGCCGCCGCCACCACCGGTGAAGCCCAGCTTGGTGTAGCCTTCCTTAACAACAGCGTAACCGGCCAGATAGCCGCACTGCTCTTCCTGGAAGCAGATGCCCAGAACGTTCTTCAGGGCGGTGCCGTCCTCGGTGGTCACAGCGCTGTCGCGGTCCACGAACACGAACTTGACATCGGTGAACTCAGCAGCGGCCTTGGTCAGGGCAGTGGCCTGCATAAAGCCGGCAGCCACGATGACCTTGGCGCCGCCCTCGGCAGCAGCCTTCATGGCATCGTAACGGTCGTCATCGGTAGCCTGGTCGCCGTTGGCGGGCTGATAGTACTTGTAGCTCAGGCCGTTGTTGGCAGCGTACAGCTTCACGCCGTCGAAGGTGCCCTGGTTGAAGGACTTATCCTTCAGCTGGCCCACGTCGGTGACGAAAGCGATCTCGTACTTGCCATCCTCGGAGGTCATCTCGTCGGCGATCTCGTCGGCGTTGGTGATCTCGGTGACTTCGGGGTTGTTGCCCTGGTTGTCGTCGGTCTTGGGGTCGTCCTTCTTGTCGCCGCAAGCGACCAGGGACAGCGCCATAACCAGAGCCAGGATCATAGCAAGAAACTTCTTCATGGTTATTCTACCTTCCTCAATTTTTTTATTTTCGCGCCTTGCGGCGGGAAAACCATCATTTCGGCACGGGGTCTTCCTCCCCCTGTGCCTTGCGCATTATAGCAGACTTTTTCGCCTTTGGCAAGTGAAAACCGCATTTTGCGGGCGAATTGTAAACAAATGTAATCAAAAATTTACACTTTGTTTCTACAAAACGCACAAATGTACCGTTGATAACGACAGCACAGAGCGTTACACCCTGTGCTGTCACACAAACGCTTATTCCCTTGCGGCCATCTTCACAGCTGCCTCCAGCGCGATCTTCATCATATTGGTGAAGGTGGTCTGGCGCTCCTCGGGGGTCAGCTCCTCGCCGGTGATGAGGTTGTCGGAGATAGAGCAGATGGCCAGCGCCCGCTTGCCGGTATAGGCGGCGGTGCAGTACAGACCGGCGGCCTCCATCTCCACGGCCATGACGCCCATCTTGGCGAAGCGCATATTGCGCCCGGCGGCGTCGTAGAACGTGTCGGAGGAATACAGATTGCCAACGGGCATCTTGACGCCCAGCTCCCTGGCGCTCTCTACGGCGGCCATCAGCAGTTCAAAATCGCAGATGGGCGCGTAGCTGCCGCCCAGCTCGTACTGGCTGGCAAAATCGGAGTTGGTGCAGGCGCCCTGGCCGGCCACCACGCTGCCCAGCTCCAGGTCGGCACGCATGGCGCCGGCGCTGCCCACGCGGATAATGTTTTCCACATCATACTGGGTGTACAGCTCATAGGAATAGATGCCGATGGACGGGATGCCCATGCCGCTGGCCATCACGGACACCGGCACGCCCTTGTAGGTGCCGGTATAGCCCTGCACACCGCGGACGTTGTTCACCAGCTTCGGCTCGGTGAGAAATGTCTCGGCAATGAACTTGGCCCGCAGAGGATCGCCGGGCATGAGAACGGTCTTGGCGAAATCGCCCTTGTTGGCGTTATTGTGGGGAGTCGGCATAGTGGTTCCTCCTTATATTTACTGTTCCATGGCCTTCACGGCCTTGACGATACGGCTGGTGCCCAGACGGTCCGCGCCCAGGGCGATGAAATCTCTGGCGTCGTTCAGATCCGCGATGCCGCCGGCGGCCTTGATCTTCACATGGGGCGCCACATGGGCCTTGAACAGCGCCACGTCCTCACGGGTGGCGCCGCCTCCGCCAAAGCCGGTGGACGTCTTGATGTAGTCCGCGCCGGACTCGGACACCACGCGGCACATCTCGATCTTCTCCGCATCCGTCAGCAGGCACGTCTCGATGATGACCTTCAGCAGTCTGCCGTCACAGTGACCCTTGATGGCCTTGATCTCCTCCAGCACCTTGTCGTACAGGCCGTCCTTCACCCAACCGATGTTGATGACCATATCCACCTCGGACGCACCGTTTTTCACCGCGTCGGCAGCCTCGAAGCACTTGGCGGCGGTGGTGTCGTAGCCGTTGGGGAAGCCGATGACGGTGCAGACGGCGATCTTGCCGTCCACATATTCCGCCGCCTGCTTCACATAGCTGGCGGGGATGCACACGCTGGCGCAGCCGTACTTGATACCATCGTCGCAGATGGCCTTGATCTCATTCCAGGTGGCACCTTGTGCCAGCAGCGTGTGGTCCACGCGGGAGAGGATATTCTTCAACTCTTCGTTCATTATCTTCGCTCCTTTTCGGGATTTTGCGGTTATATATGTATATTGTACCACACACCGCGCGAAATAGCAACCCGCGCGGCCCAACGGCGCCCACCTGCTGCCGTTCCGTAAAAAAGGACCCGCCTGCTGAAGTGCGCTCTTTTCTCATTTCTCGCCGACAGTCACGCTGCCGTCCTCGCCCAGCACGGCGGGCACGATGGTGCTCCGCGTGTTCCGCGCGATGTTGTCCAGCCGCAGCCGGCTGGGGAAGTCGCTGAGCAGCGTGTACGCCACGCCGTGCTTCTTGGCCCGTCCCGTCCGGCCGATGCGGTGGATGTAATACTCGTTCTCCTCCGGCACCTCATAGTTGAACACCGCGTCCACATCGTCCACGTCGATGCCCCGGCTAGCCACGTCCGTGGCCACGAACACCCGCAGCTTTCCGTCCCGGAACCGCTGCATGACCTCCTCCCGCTTCCGCTGGGGAATGTCGCCATGGATGCACTGGGCGTCCACGCCCCGCATCTGCAAAAATTTTGTCAGCCGTTCCGTGCTGCCCTTGGTGTTGCAGAAGCAGATCACCCGGTCATAGTTCTCGTGCGCCAGTATCTTCGCAATGGCGTCCACCTTCCCGTCGGAGGGCACCTCCAGCCGGTACTGCAAAATATCCGGCTTGTTCTCCTTGGTGGCCTGCACCGTGATCTCCTCCGGGTCCCGCTGGTATACCCACGAGATGTCCATCACCTCCCGCGAGATGGTGGCGGAGAACATCCCCAGGTTTTTCCGGCTGGGGATCTTGTCCAGAATACGCGTCACGTCGTGGATAAAGCCCATGTCCAGCATCCGGTCCGCCTCGTCCAGCACCACCGTCTGCACGCTCTTCAAATTCACGGTCCGCCGCTTCATGTGGTCGCTCAGCCGCCCCGGCGTGGCCACCACGATCTGGGGCCGCCGCTTCAGCGCGTCGATCTGCTTGCCAATGGGCTGTCCGCCGTACAGACATACCAGCCGAACGCCCTCGTGGCACACGGCGATGTCCCGCATCTCGTCGGTGATCTGCATGGCCAGCTCCCGCGTGGGGGCCAGAATGACCGCCTGCACCTCCTCGCTCTCCCGGTCGATGCGCTCGATGATGGGGATGCCGAAGGCCATGGTCTTGCCCGTGCCGGTGGGAGCCTTGGCGATCACGTCCTTCCCCGCCAGCATGGGGGGGATGCACCCGGCCTGCACGGGGGTGCTGACGGTGTAGTGCTTATTTCGTATGGCGCGCATGGTGGCCTCTGACAGGCCAAAGCTCTCAAACGGTGCGCCCTGTGTTACTTCCATAGTCGTTTCCTCATTTTTCCACATAGTATACCAATAAAGAATTATACCATATCTGTCAACGCCTTGCAACCGCGCAAAAAACCGTCCCCGCCGGCGGGGTAGCTCCGGCAGGGACGGTGCGGGGGAAGCGAATGTGTGCTGGGAAACATGAAGAATGTGAAGAAGATCGTGGTATTACGGCGGCATAGTGGTCAGTTATGCCGCTGTGCCCGGGCCGGTATCAGCCCCGGTTGCCGAAGAAGTAGTTATAAAACTCCTGCCAGTTCTCGGGGATCTGGCCGCTGTAACCGCCGTTATTACCGCCCTGAGAGGAGATGTCCTCCTCCGTGTCGGTGCCGGTGATCTGGGGCTGTTGGTCGAAGGTGATGTCGGTGGTGATGTAGCTGCCGTCGCGGAACACGGTCAGGGTGGCGGTGTCGCCGGAGCGGTAGCTCTTCAGCGCCGCGGACAGATCCTGACGGCTGGTCAGCGTGGTGTCACCCATCTTGGTGATCACGTCGCCCAGGCGCAGGCCGGCCTTGTCGCCGGCGCCGCCCTTGACGACGGAGTAGACGAACACGCCCTGGTCGATGTCGATGCTGTACTGAGCGGCCATCTGGGAGTTCATGGTGCCCACGGTCACGGCCATGTATGCCTTGCCGGTGACGGCACCGTTCTCCATGATGTCGGTGATGATGGACTTCACATCGTCAATGGGGATGGCGAAGCCCAGACCCTCCACCGTGGTGGAGGAGTAGGTGGAGTACTTGGCGGACACGATGCCCACCACCTCACCGTACAGGTTCATCAGGGGGCCGCCGGAGTTGCCGGGGTTGATGGAGCAGTCCACCTGGATCATGTTGAAGGGGGTGCCGTCCACGTTGATGGCGCGCTTGCAGCTGGACACATAGCCGCCGCTCATGGAGAACGTCAGCTCGCCCAGGGGATTGCCGATGGCCAGCACGGAGTCGCCCACGTTCACATCGGCGCTGTTGCCCAATGTCACGGGGGTCAGCCCGGCGGCGTTGATCTTCAGCACCGCCACGTCGTAGTCGCTGTCGCCGCCGATGACGGTGGCGTCGTAGGTGTCGCCGTTATACAGCGTCACCTTCACGGAGGAGGCGCCGCTGATCACGTGGTAGTTGGTGACGATGTAGCCGTCCTGACTGATGATGAAGCCGCTGCCGCTGGAGGCGGACTGGGTGGTTTGACCGAACACGTTGGTGGTGGTGGAGCAGTTGATGGACACGGTGGAGTTCACCGTGGAGGCATAGACCTCAGCGGGCTGCATCTTGGTCTTGCCGTCCACCTTCTTGATCTGCACGGCAGTGGCCGTGCGGTCACTCTCATTGATGGTGGTCTTGCCGCCGGAGGTGCTGCCGCCTGCCAGCGCCGCGCCGCCGTAGCCTGCCGCGCCGCCCACCACGGCGCAGGCCAGCACCAGCGCCGTGACCTTTACCCACGTCCTGCGGAAAAAGCCCTGCTTCTTCACCGGCGCGGTATACGTGTTCTCCTGCCGGGGTGCGGGCGCGTAGTCGTCGCGGGGCACCTCCCGGTTGGTGAAGCGGTACATATCGTTGTTGTTGAATTCGTCGTTATACATCGTAATGACCTCCTGTGTCGCAGTTTCGTATAAGGAGCACTCTCCCATCTTGCCGCCGAGGGGAAAGCGTGGTATGATGGAGAAAGCAGACATGAAGAAGGGTGCCTGCTTCGAAGGGGCTCATCGCTCTTTCTGTTTTATAGCATACTCGCTTTCCTTAATTCTACCTTTAAGTTTTGCAGGAAAACCGTGAACTTTCTTTGAACACCCGCCGCCCCCTCAAGCTTTCCCCCTGGGTGTTCGCGGTGCTGAATGCCGCACCCCCAAGCCTTCCCCTTGAGGGGTCCGCGGTGTTGAATGACACGCCGGTGGCCTGTCAGACCCGCGAACCGACCGACCCGCAGGGAGACAGATGCCCCCATATCCCGGCGGCGTTAGCCGCCACC
>ERZ837910.3045-NODE-3045-length-19141-cov-14.186367_pt1 | contig 19141 bp, 14 predicted proteins | sample MGYA00519940_ERZ837910 | MGnify/ENA primary metagenome ERZ837910 (study PRJEB31850, sample SAMEA3708825) | human gut metagenome | biome: human gut; feature: human-associated habitat; material: faeces | place: China | collected 2014 ... | reverse complement strand
CTGCCGCACCTCGCTCGCCGTATCGGCACTTAGAATTATGCGGTATTGCCCAAAAGTATCCCCGCGGGGCGCTCCGTCCGCCCACGGGCAGGGCCGCAGGCAGCAAAAGCGCCTGCGGCCCTTTTGCTATCCATCGGGCGGCTAAGGACGCTATCTCTTACATATGGGGATGGGGTTATTGCATATTTGTACTGCGGTAAGGTTTCTCCACGGCGGGGGCGTTACAAACTTGACAATTTATACCAACCTTTCCCATGCCGCAAAATTGCCCCCAAAATTATCCGCCCAACCCGTGACAGAAAAACTGGAATCCGCTATAATAGGGGTAACCGCAAATCCACATTGCAGGCAACTGCAAGAAAGGGAACCCAATGAACCAAACAACAGCAAACGCCGCAGCCCTTGCGCTGGTTGGCGCACTGGCATTGCAGCTGGCCGCCTGCGGCACGGCGCAGCAGTCTGCCCCCGGACAGGCATCCACTCAGCCGGAACCCGTTACCCTGACCATGAGCTGGTGGGGGGACGATGCCCGCACCGAAACCTACCAGCGGGCCATCCAGGCATTTGAGGCAAAACTGCACTATATTACTGTAGAAACCATCTACGGCACCACCGCTGACGAGGATCAAACCGCCGATGTGATGCAGGTGGACTGGACCTGGCCGGGCCAAAATGCTGACCAGTTTGTTGACCTGAACGGATATAGCGATGTGATCGATCTGGAGCAGTTCAGCCAGAGTGCGCTGGATGCCTGCACAGTGGATGGCGCTTTGCTGGCTGTGCCAATGTCGGTGACAGGCCGCATTTTTTATTGGAACACCTGCACTTTTGAACAGGCAGGGATCGATGCGCCCAAAACCTATGAGGAGCTGCTGACCGCAGGCAACACCTTCCGCGAGGTGCTGGGGGAGGAATATTACCCCCTGGCCATGGATGCAGCCGCCCGCATGAACCTGATGGTCAGTTATCTGGAATCTACCACTGGCAAAGCGTGGGTGGTGGATCGCCAGCTGCAATATTCGGCAGACGAGGTCAAAACCGGGCTGGAATTTTTGCAGGCGCTGGAAGAAAACCATGTCATGCCCACCCTTGCCGCCCAGCAGACAAACGGGACGCTGGACCAGACCCCCATGTGGCAGAACGGCCAGTACGCCGGTACCTTTGCCTGGGATGCCGACGCCGAAACCTACCGCAGTGCGTTAAAAAATGCCAGCGGCTTTTTGGTAGGGGATGAGATCGCCTTTGGCGGGCAGGCCAACGGCGGATTTTCTAAAGTATATCTGGCCCTTGCCATCAACAGCAGCTGCCAGCACCCGAAAGAAGCGGCGATTCTGGTCAACTTTTTGCTGAACGAGGATATGGGTGCTTCCATCATGGGCACTGCCTGCGGTTTGCCGGATTCCGTCACTGGCCGTGCGGCTGCCACAGCGGCAGGCCTGGTGAACCCGCTGGTGGTGGAAGCCAACAACCGCATGATGGCCTTTGTGGATTTCCCACTTGACCCCACATTTGAAAGCCCGGCTCTGGCCGCTGTGCCGGACGGCTTGTACGCCGCCGTATTGACTGCCTGCAGCAACGGAGAGCTGACAACAACCCAGGCCGCCGAACAGCTGGCGGAGGGGATAACGGCTATGCTGGATAGAACCGTGGCGGAATAAGCGGCTAAAAGAGCAAGGCAATATCATTCTATCATGCCGCAAGCGTGAAAAGTGTTTGTAGGGGACGATGCTTGCTGTTCCGATAACACTACCAGATAAAAATAAAACTCTCCCTCTGGCCATGCCGGTTTGATCCCGTATATCTGGCCGCCGAGGGAGAGTTTTTTCTTTAGGCAACACCGCACAATTCTAAGTGCCGATACGGCGAGCGAGGTGCGGCAGATGCCAAGCCAAAAGCGCAGATAATACTGGATGCTGCAAAGGTGAGCGCCGCCAGTGGCGGAAACAGCGAACCGAAGCAGGGGCAGCGGTCGCAGAGTGCGAGGGGCTTTTGCCCCCGAAGCACGATGCGGGTACCGCAACCCGACATTATCGAGCATTTTGGCAACGCAGATGCCGTGCCGCAGCTGCCGGAGCGGTGCTTAAGCCGCAAGGCGGGAATTGTGCGGTATTGCCTTTATTTCTTCTGCTTATTGAAAGTGGGAAAACCGTTTGAAACAAAATAAGAATATGCGCTTGTACGTACTTCTAAAGCGTAAAGTAAACATACTTTACAAACGATATATCGACAAAAACACTGCAAAGAAATGACCCGCCAACCGGCCCCTGCACAAAGCACCTTTTGTAAAAGGCTTTGCACGGCCAACTCTGCTATTTTGCTGTCTTCGCATCCTCCCGATCCATTCGTTTCAGCTCCGGCAAAACGGTAATCAGCATTACAATAAAGCACAAACTGCCGCCGATCACGTTGGAAACCGGCTCCGCAGCAAACACGCCGTCGGTGCCCATGCCAAAAGCATAAGGCAGCAGGTAGGTGAGCGGCACCACAATGATGACCTTGCGCAGCAGCGAGAAAAACACCGCGTGGCGGCGCTTGTTCAGCGATTTGAACACTGTCTGGCCCACATATTGCAGCAGCATAAAACCAAAGGTGGAAAAATACAGCTTCATGGAGGGGATGGTATCCGCCTGCAGGGTGGGATCGCTGCTGAAAATGGAGATGAGGAAGTGCGGTGCCAACAGAATGACCGCCCAGATCGTAAGGGTGTATACCAAAGCCATCAGGGCCATGGAGACGGCGGCGCGCAGCACCTTGCGGGGGCGGCGTGCGCCGTAATTGTAGCTGATAATGGGGGAAGAGCCCTCGGTAATGGCATAAATCGGCGTTTCCACCATCTGGCGCACGCTGGAAATGATCGTCATGACCGAGATGTACACATCGCCGCCGGTCACGGACAGCACATTGTTGCAGCAGATCGTCACCACGCTGTTGGTCAGCTGCATGATGAAGCCCGCTGTGCCAAGGCTGACGATATCGCCGATGCAGCGCCTGTTGGCGGGCAGCTGACGCAAGGGCAGCGGCTGCACGCGGTATTCCGACTTGGAGCGCAGGAAATACACCACAAACGCCGCCGAAAGCAGCTGCGAAAGCACCGTGGCAGCCGCCGCGCCGCGGATGCCCATGCCCAACACAAAGATAAACACCGGGTCCAGCACCAGGTTGGCCGCTGCGCCGATCACCACGCTGAGCATACCGGCTGTGGCATAGCCCTGCGCATTGATGAACGGGTTCAGCCCTGTTGTGAGCATGGAAGGGTAGGTGCCCAGCAAGTACAGCATCAGGTACGGCAGCGCATACTGCAATGCTTCCGGCGAAGCACCGAATAAGACCAGAATGGGCCGGGCAAACAGCAGACCAATGACCATCAATACACCGGCGCAGCACAACAACAGCGTGCAGGCCAGGTTCAAAATCAGCCCGGCACGGGCCTTATCCCCGCTGCCGCGGGCGATGGCGAACAACGGTGCGCCGCCGCTGCCGAACAAATTGCTGAACGCCGTAATAATGACAATAATGGGGAAGCAAAGCCCCACCGCGCCCAGCGCCGCCGTGCCGATATCCGGGATGCGCGCAATATAAATGCGGTCCACAATGTTATACAGCAGGTTCAGCACCTGCGCCACCAACATGGGCAGCGCTGCTTTCAAGATGTTTTGTGCAATGCCGCCGTGTTCAAAGTCGATCTGCCGCATGGGGAATGGTTCATCCTTTCCGTTTTCACAATACCAGTTTCAAGTATAGCATAAACCGCCCGCAGATACAAAAAAATCCCCGCACAAGGCCGCATAACGCAGCCTGTGCGGGGAATTTTTCTCAGCCGGAAGCTTCGGATGTCTCCGGCTCCACGGCTTCCACTTCTTTGATCATCATCTCGTTGCCCTGCAGCAGGTGGGTATGGGGGCTTTGGCAGTGGGGGCAGGTGCGGCCATGGGGCACGGTGGGGTACTGCTGGCCGCAGTCTTCGCACAGGGTAATGGCGGGGATCTGCTCCACGGTCAGCGCGGCACCGGGCAAAATCTCTGATTTGGCGGCGGCCCATTTCCAGCAGTCCTGCAGGTAGCTTTCCACCACGCCGGAAACCTCGCCTAATTGCAGTGTTACCCGCTGGATGCGGGCAACGTGGTTTTCTTTGGCCACATCCTCCACCGTGCGGATGATGTGGAACACAATGCCAAGTTCGTGCATTTACTTATCCTTTTTCCCAAAGCGGATCTTCACTTCGCGCTTTGCCATGTAAGGCAGAATGGCCTTGAACTTATCTTCCGACCGCACCATGGTGCTGCATTCTGGCAGGTCGCGGTGCAGGTGGATGGCATCGAATTCACACTTGGTGGTGCAAACGCCGCAGCCAATGCACTTGTTGGGGTCCACCACGCTGGCACCGCAGCCCAGGCAGCGGGCTGTTTCGGTTTTTACCTGCGCTTCGGTCAGGGTCAGGTGGGCATCCCGGAAAGAACGGTGCGCGTCGATGGCATCATCCATTCCGGCTGCCTGGCGGGGTGCGCGGTCATAATCGCCAAGGGCCAGATTGGTTTTATCCAGCTCATAAAAATCGCGGCGGTTGCGGCCAATGGTCAGGCTGGTGTTGGGCTGCACAAAACGGTGGATGGAGATGGCGCCCTGCTTGCCTGCGGCAATCGCATCAATAGCAAAGCGCGGGCCGGTGTACACATCGCCGCCCACAAAGATATCCGACTGGGCAGTCTGGTAAGTCATGGCATCGGCCACAGCGCCCTGGCCGCGGCCAAGCTGCACGGCTTCGCCATCCAGCAGGTTGCCCCACTGGATGCACTGGCCAATGCTCAGCACAACATTGTCACACGGCAGGGTAATCGTCACGCTTTCATCATAGGTAGGGGCAAAGCGGCCCTCGGCATCGTACAGGCCGGTGCATCTTTTCAGCACCACGCCGCACACATGGCCGTCCTTTGTCAAAAATTCCTTGGGGCCGTACCCGCAGCGGATGGCAGTGCCCTCTTCCTCCGCCTCAGCGATCTCTTCAGCGGAAGCGGGCATCTTTTCCCGCGGTTCCAGGCAGACCATCGTTACATCGCTGGACCCGCAGCGCAGGGCAACGCGGGCGGCATCAATGGCAACATTGCCGCCGCCGATCACCACGGTTTTGCCGGTCATTTTGTGGCTTTCGTCCCCGCCCACAGTGCGCAGCAGCGCAACGGCGGTCTGGATGCCCGCAGCGTCCTCGCCGGGAACCCCTGCTGTGCGGCCGCCCTGGCAGCCGATGGCGAGATAGAACGCCTTGTACCCCTGGGCGCGCAGCTGGGCAAGGGTAACGTCCTTGCCAACTTCCACACCGCAGCGGATGGTAACACCCAGCTCCCGCAGGATGTCAATTTCCGCATCAATCACATCTTTTTCCAGCTTAAAGCTGGGGATGCCGTACCGCAGCATGCCGCCAGGGTGTTCGTTTTTCTCAAATACAGTCGGGCGGTAGCCCTGCAGCGCAAGGAAGTACGCGCAGGAAAGCCCGGCCGGGCCGCCGCCGATGATTGCAATTTTTTGCGGCCACGGCCCCTGCAAAGAGGGCTGCACCACCGGCGGAACATAGCGGTGGGCGGCGTTCAGGTCCTGCTGGGCCACAAACTTTTTCACGGCATCAATGGCCACTGCCTGGTCCACGGTGCCGCGGGTGCAGGCATCCTCGCACCGGCGGTTGCAGATGCGCCCGCACACAGCGGGGAAGGGGTTCTCCTTTTTGATCAGCGCCAGTGCATCGCGGTAGCGGCCCTGCGCGGCCATTTTCAGGTAGCCCTGCACCGCAATGTGGGCGGGGCAGGCTGTTTTGCAGGGGGCGGTGCCGGTATCATAGCAGTTGATGCGGTTTTTATCGCGGTAGTCCACCGCCCATTTTTCGGGGCCCCACTTTACAGTGTCGGGCAGTTCCTGCTTGGGGTACTGCACCGGGCCGTTTTTGGTGCACAGCTTCTGGCCCAGCTTAACGGCACCGGCGGGGCAGAACTCCACGCAGCGGCCACAGGCAACGCAGTTTTGCGGTTCCACTTTGGCAACGTAAGCCGAGCGGCTCATGTTGGGGGTGTTGAACAGCTGGCTGGTGCGCAGGGCGTTGCAGACGTTGACATTGCAGTTGCAGATGGCAAAAATCTTGTTCTCGCCGTCAATGTTGGTGATCTGGTGCACAAAGCCGTTGTCCTCGGCTTTCTGCAAGATCCGCATCACTTCGTCATAGGTCACATAATGGCCCTTGTTGGTTTCCACCAGATAGTCCGCCATATCGCCCACGCCGATGCACCAGTCATCCGGGTCATCGCCGCAGCCTTCACCCATGGCGGCGCGGGACATACGGCAGGAACAGGGGCCGGCGGCATACTTGCCCTGGTATTTTTTCAGCCAGTGGGAGATGTGTTCGATATCCAGCGAGTGGTTTTCGGTCTCGATGGCTTTTTCGACCGGGATCACGTGCATGCCAATGCCTGCGCCGCCCGGGGGCACCATGGCGGTAATGTGTTCCAGCGGCAAAAAGGTCATCCGCTCAAAAAAGGCGGTCACTTCGGGGTGGTCGGCAATCTGCTGTTTGTTCATGTTAAAGAACTCGGCGCTGCCGGGCACAAACATGGGCAGAATGTACTGTTTTTCGCGGCGGGGGTTCTCCCAGTTGTATTCCAACAGGCCAACGCAGCTCATCTGATACAGCAGGGGCTCCAGCTCTTTGGCGGGTTTGCCGGTGGCTTTTTCCAGTTCCGGCAGGGTCATTGGCTGGCGTACCTTCATTTTCAGGGCAACATCGGCCATTTCGTCAGTCACAATGCTGGCCAGACCCCAATATTCGGGGTCCTCCACCGTCAGGCGGCGCAGCTTGGCGGGCACACGGTCGGTGATCATCTGCCCCAGCTTCATAATTTTTTCCCGCGGCTTTGTGTCCTTGGGAATCTTGAACGGCAGCTTGCTTTCGTCCAGTGGGAAAGCGGTCGGTTCGCTCATGGCTTGCTCCTTTTATTGCTCTGTGCATGTTCTGCTTCGTTTGCATTGCTTTGCAGGCGGTCCGGGTTTGCTGTGCCCTTATGCCTGCCACGCTTTCACCTGCTCCCGCAGCCAATCGGTCCATTCGGCAATGCCCTCGCCGGTTTTGGCGCAGATGGGGATGACCTTTGCGTTGGGGTTGCGCATGGCGATATATTCCCGGCATTTGTCCATATCAAAATCAAAATACGGCAAAACGTCAATTTTGTTGATAAGAACCACGTCGCACACCTGAAACATCAGGGGGTACTTCAATGGCTTATCGTCCCCTTCGGGCACGGATAGGATCATCGCGTTTTTCACCGCACCGGTGTCAAACTCTGCCGGGCAGACCAAGTTGCCCACGTTTTCCAGCACCACAAGGTCCACATCCTGGGGGCCAAGGCCCTCCAGCCCCTGGCGAGTCATCTCGGCATCCAGGTGGCACATGCCGCCGGTGTGCAGCTGGATGGCTTTTGCCCCGGCAGCGGCAATGGCTTTGGCGTCCACATCGGAATCAATGTCCGCTTCCATCACACCGATGCGCAGCTCATCTTTCAGCGCGGCAATGGTGCTGCGCAGGGTGGTGGTTTTGCCGCTGCCCGGTGCGCTCATCAAATTCAGCAGAAAGATCTTTTTCTCTTTCAGGCTCTGCCGCAGTTGGGCGGCCTGTTCATCATTGGAAGCAAAAATGCTCTGTTTTACTTCCAGAATTTTCACGTTGTCCATGGGGGTGCTCCTTACATGTGTTTATCGCGGTATACTCTTGTTAACAGTTTAACATCCGGGTGGCGAAAGCGCAATGTTAAACGGAGATTTTGGTATTCCCGCCAAATTGGGCAAAAAGAAGCAGGCAGAATGACGGAACGCCGCCACACTGCCTGCAGGGAAAGATAAGGGCAACACCGCATAATTCTAAGTGCCGATACGGCGAGCGAGGTGCGGCAGATGCTAAGCCAAAAGCGCAGATAATACTGGATGTCTTATCGAGCATTTTGGCAACGCAGATGCCGTGCCGCAGCTGCCGGAGCGGTGCTTAAGCCGCAAGGCGGGAATTATGCGGTATTGCCATAAGGTTTTATAAAAAGCGGGGGGATCAATTCCATGTAAAAGTTGCCATGCCGTAAATATAAATGAACGCAATGGCGGCGGGCACCACAAAGCGGAAGATCGGCTTCATCCAGGGCTGCACTTTTAAGCCTTTGCCGGTGTTGGCCTCCTGAACAAAAGCGTCCCACCCCCAACCGAAAGAGTTGCAGCAGAACAGCGCCAATACCAGTGAACCCAGCGGCAAAATGTTATTGGAAACAATGAAATCCCACAGATCCAGCCAGGCCGTGCCCGCGGCAAACGGCTGGAAATGCAGTACACTGTAGCCCAGCGCGGTGGTCAGCGCCAACAGAAAGATGCCCACGCCACACAGCAAAGCGCCCTTGGGGCGGCTTAACCCGGTTAGCTCCCGCACCATGGCAAGGATGTTTTCGCACACGCCCAACACGGTGGAAAGTGCGGCAAACACCATGAACAAAAAGAATAGCGTGCCCCACCAGCGGCCCCCGGTCATGTTGTTGAACACGGTAGCCATGGTATCAAACAGCAGGCTGGGCCCGGCGTTCACTTCCAGCCCATAGGTAAAGCAGGCGGGGAACATGATGATGCCGGCCAGCACCGCAACCAAAGTATCCAGCACAATAATGTGGACGGATTCCCCCATCAGGGAGTGTTCTTTTTCAATGTAGCTGCCAAAAATCGCCATGCCGCCCATGCCAACGGAAAGGGTAAAGAACGCCTGGTTCATGGCGCCCACCACAACGCTGCCATCGATCTTTCCAAAATCCGGCACCAGGTAAAATTTCAAGCCTTCTGCCGCGCCCGGCAGGGGCAGGCTGTGCACCGCCAGCACCAGCATCAGCACCAACAGGGCCAGCATCATATATTTGGTAATGCGCTCCAGCCCGCCCTGCAGGTTAAAGCTTAAAATGGCAAATGCTACCACAACGGTCACCAGCAAAAACACCACATTCACCGTGGGGTTCGTAATCATCTGGGTAAATCCGAAATCTGCGTTTTGGCCGGTAAGGAACTTGATGAAATAATAGATGATCCACCCGGTCACCACGGTGTAAAATGCCATCAGGGCAATGTTGCCAATCAGGCTGGCAATGCCGAAAATGCCCCACTTGCAGCCGGGCTTTTCCAACTTCTGGTACATGCGGATAGGGCTGGCCTGCGCTGCACGCCCAACGGAAAATTCCATCGTCATGGCGGGCAGACCCAGCACGACCAGACAAATAATGTACAGCAGCATAAAACTGCCGCCGCCGTTCTGGCCGCACATCCAGGGGAATTTCCACACATTGCCGCAGCCAATGGCGCAGCCGGCTGACAGCATGATGAAGCCAAGCCGGCTTCCGAGCCGTTCACGATTCTTCATAAACTTATATTGTTTTCTCCCATTTTTATTTGTGCTGCCGTGCGGGAAAAGGCAGCGGCCCGCACGGCAGCATAGATAACCGCTACCATATTAAATCCATATTAGCTTACCACACTGCCATGCCAACTGCAAGCGATTTAAAGTTGTAAACCGACAAAATACAAAAACGCGCCCTGCGGCCATCCGTTCTTTGCCCAAAGCCGATGCCGCGCAGGTGCCCATTGTTGCCATGACGGCCAACGCCTTTGCCAAGGATGTGCAGCCGGCCAAAACCGCCGGTATGAACGAGCATGCCGCCAAGCCGCTGGATATGAAACACTTGTGTGAGATTTTGCACCGGCGGCTGTAAGGACGCCTAGGAAGGCCGAAAAAATTCGGCAGAACATACAAACTCCCATTTAACTTTCGTGTTTTTATAGCCCTTAAAATATAGTCCGTCGTCAAAATGACGGACTATTTCTTTTTATTGCTTACCGCCTGTCCTCAACCAATACCAGCAGCCTTCAACGAACTCCACCTGTCAATGCCCAACTATGCCCTGCCTCGTTTTATATCTCACCTGTTAATGCTCCTCCAAGAACTCCTTTTGTATCAAATGGCAAGGCTCGTTTACGTATTGCCATGATTTGTAAGGACTCTCGCTGGCTTGCCTCTATACTTCCATAGATTAAGGCATAAAGATAACTCACTCGAACCGAAAGTTCCTCGTTTCTATGCTGATCTAACCAAATAAACATTTCTGACTCTATGCCTAGATACTTTGAGGCAGGTGTCCTCGCTACTCGTTCTCCAAAGTGCATTGCTACTCGCGAATGCAATGAGTTTATCCTCGCAAGGTTATAGGGGCCTATTCTATGCTTGCCTGATGGAACCTGCTGATGTTCGATGCTCGCTGTTGAGGCAAAATCTATGTAACCGTTATACTGGTCGGTCACGAGGATATTCTCATCTGTTACTCTGTCCTTTAGGCTCTTCTCAATGTGTTTGCTCTCTGCCATTCCGATACAGGCTGGCTCTAAGATGATATTGTCCTTTCCATCGATGCAACTTACTAAACAGACTTGGTCTTTCTTCGAGTTCGGGATTCTCTTATTCTGTTTCATAAAGTCCATGATTTCCGTATCACTGCTGAATTGTCCAAGCAAACCTGCATTCTTTAGATAAACCTTGACTTCTGCTAAACTACGATGATGCCTTGGCAATCGTCCGAGGGTATTTACAAAGAATGCCGGGTCTCTCTTGCCTTTAAACATGATTCTTACGAAATGCTCATCGGCTTGTACAATGTCACTCAAAGGCTCACTGGTGTCGCTCCCGTTGTCCCTGCCTACGCCGTTCTGTTCGATTTCTAATAACCTCAATAACTTTTTCCTGTTGTTCCAAACGGTCGGTATGCTCTTGTGGATTTTATCTGCTATCTGACTTAATGGTTGATTGTTGATGACTCCCTCTATTAATGCCACCCACTCATCATCCGTAAGCCTACTACGATTTATCATTGTATTCGACTTACCTGTGAATGTTTTACCACAATCTCTACACCTGTATCGTTGCAGGTTCTTTGAAGTACGCCCAAACTTGATTATGTTTTCATAGCATCCACAGGAGGGGCAAACCATCTTTAGGCCATTCTCACTAAATTGATGGTCTTGCTGTTCGTTGCCGTTGAGGTCAAATTCTTTCCACTCGGACTCCTTACGACTAAACAGGTTTATTACTCCCTGCCTCTTCTCAGTCGGGACTGTATCTAGTAATCTCGCGATGTTCTCTATGGTGGTCATTGTTTCTGCTCTCATGCCTGTTGCTTTACTTGCATGAATCCCTTTCTGACCGACCACGACCTTATCACAAATGTCAAGGTTTTGCTCGCCGCTGTTGTTTCGTCCATTGCTTGTTATGACGGACGGTATCCTTCAACCATAGTCATTCTTACTCTGCATGATTGCTATGGCTCTCTGGATCAGCTCCGCTCCTTGACTCTGTAATTCCACCCCTCTTCCTACAAGGTCTAATAACTCCTTCGTTCGGCTCTCCATCGGGTCAGGGGTTGCTTGCTTCGCCGTTATGATTGGTTGCATTCCGATTTTGATGCTTTCACTGTTTGAAGTGATGATTCCCTCGATAACAGCTAATAAACCTGACCTCTGGATTTTAATGATTCCTGTCTATGAAACGGATTTGATCTCTCGCCACTCTTTGTCTGCTATTATTTCAACACCCAATGTTTTGGCATAGTCTCTGGCTGCTTTTGTCACTCGATTGTTCGTAACTACTACCGGACTGCCTGTATTCTTGTAATAATACGACCCTGTAAATACCTCGCAGATTGCAGATTTTCCAACGGCTTTATTCCAATACTTACACTGGATATAAAACCTCTTTTTGACCTGCTCTCCGTTGATATTTTGTACGATGTCTGCAAATAGATCTACGCCGTTGTCATTGGTACTGAACTACTGAACTGAGAATCCTAATGCCTTTAACATATCCTCCACTGCATTCTGAAATCTTAATCCATCATAACAATCACCTAAACCTGCTTGTATGCCACTTGTAAATAGGCTCATATCCATTTTATTATGATGCCAAGCTATCCGCTGTTGCTCATTGCTACTCAATGTGGTTACGGTTCGCTTGACACCTGCCTCCTTTCTAATTTTAAAAGTATGTTACTAATACTTATAGGATATGAGCATTATATCTGACAGGATTATTTTTATTCGAGATGCTATTATGGGTAGGATATGTGCAAGGTGGGGTAGGAGGTGGAAACTACTTTGATAATATTGTCGGGACGGCCTTTTTATTGCGGCAGTGATTGTAACGCAGATGAAAATGCTGTTTGAGAACAAATCGTGAATATTTTTAGATGAAATGAATAAACAGAACCATCACTATTGTATTGAAATCGTGATGATTCTGCTTATATTTGAGGTGGATTATTCAGTTGGCTCCTCGGATTTTTTATTTGACTTTTCGCCCTTTTTCTTGTTTTTCTCTGAATCTGTATTCTTAGCCTTGTCTTGCTTGCCTCTGGCTACTGCACCATCTATATGATCTATTTCATCAGAAGTTAGCTTATATTTTTCGTATAACTGTTCATCGATTTTCTCAAGAGATTCGTTCCAGTTTATATCACTGTTTGCTGTGAAATCTTGCATGGGCACTAGCTTAAATATCCTATTGCTCAAGTTTTGACCAGACTTCAATATATTGACAAGATACCTAAAGAATTTTGTCTGCATATATTTTGCTATTGTTAGGCACTCTTCTTCAGTATCGTGAGGACTAAACACTGGTATATATGACTGAGAACAAACCGAATTGTTGCCTATATATTCTGGTACGTCAAGCACATAAGGGCTGTTGGCTGTGAATGCCTGCCCAATGATTAGTTTGTGGCGCTTATAATCATCTGCATGCATTCTTGTAGGTATCTGCTCCTCACTTACCCATGCATATCCGAGATTTGGAATAGCAGCACCATCACAAACAGTGACTAAATTGTTTTTATGCTTTTTATTGCTGGATTTTAAATAATATTTGATGCTATACTCACCATTTTTTACAATGCTATAATCGTTCCATGTAGAAGTCATTATTTTGTCACCGTCATCAAAATAATGTTTTCCACCGGCACACTCGTCTGCAAAATCAGGATATTCTTTACCATCTACTTGTTCTATTTTTGATATTATGTCTATTGCTTTTTTATCTCTGAATGAAACATCTAAATCCTTGTCATATAGTGGGCGCTCCGTCTCACATACCATTCCGTCTATGAAATGACTACACGAAGGACTTTCTTGCTCACCCATTAAGTAGTAGCAAACACCTGTTGGTATTGTAACATTTTTAAATATGTCACCCGCATTATGAAAATCATGTATCTCAGATATTCTATTACTATTTTCTCTTAAATACTTGAGTTCGTTGCGCTTTACTCCTGACATTTGATTCATTGTCAGCCATCCAGATGGAACAATCATGCAACTGTATTCACCAACAATCATGCCTATGTGCATAAACTTAGGATATAATGAATTTCCGCTCTTAATATCTCCACGGTCTTCATCGTCACTATATGGTGGATTACCTATCACCACACTAAACTTCATATCTCTCAACTCTCTGTCCTTCTTTTCATCATTCTGCCATACCTAGTTATTAAATATGTCTATAAAAATATATCTCTTTACCCATTCAACTGTTTTAGAATCAATGCCATTACTAAAATTGAACTACTTTATTTTATCTATGTATTTGTTTCCGCCAAAACGAATATTTCTGTACGAAGAGTAGTCATCTTTGTTCTTCTTCCCGTACAACAATTCAAGTGTTTTACCATAGCTTTCTTTTGATATTGCAACGCCGTACAACTGCTCATCTATTATATGACTATGTCTGTTAAACTCATCTGGATAAGCCTTCATCTCAGATTTACTGCTCATTAACCTCTCATAAAGTATTTTTAAAAATAAACCACCTTTGCAGGCTGGATCAAAGAACTTTGCCTCTGCTGTTAATAGTTCTTCCGGAATCATATTTACCATGTTTCTTACTGTATTTTCTGGCGTTGTATAATCATCAGTCTCATCATAATCACCGAGATTGATTGTCTCAATCGATATTTTCTCGTCTTTTATCTTTTCCGATGTACTGTCTGTATCGCTTGTATCTGTTATTATTACATTGTTAATTAAAATTCTCTGTATGTATTGTTTGATTTCATCGAGATATTTTTGTCCGATTGAGTTAAGCTATGGATGCTTTGTTCTTTTTGTCACACATTTTATTTCTCTTATGCCTCTTAGATACTCTACCAGTTTATCTTCCAAAGCATCTAAATTTACACTGTTATATGTGATTCCATCAACGATTTCGTCTTTTTCTATGTCTATGTCATTAACTACAAATATGTATGCTTCCTGCCACCCATCCTTAAATTTATCTCCAGTATGCTCCTGCATTCTTTTCCATGCTCCACCATCTCTTACACCCACTTGTCCTCCGTAGAATGCCGGAGTACTACCCTAATAATCAGCCAAAATATATACAGCCGTTTTATGCCTAAGATCATAAATGTTGCAGTTATACTTTACATAATTGTATTCAACCGTATAACAGTAAGTCTTCCAATTTGGATGTTGCTACCTTGTAACTTTGCATACCGTTTTTTTGTCTTTTATATCACTAATATTACTCATGTCCTTTAACCTCTTTCTCTGCTCTATACTTTCACTTCTATGTCTTGATGCTCCTTTCTATTTTTATTTGATTTCTTATAACTTTATTAGTTAAATGCTTTAACTGCGGCTCTGATTTTTTACTATAAAGAATATCTTAGTAATCGTATGCTTTTGCAAGTATGCTCCAAATGGTTTTTACGGTTTTACTTTTATTTCCACACTCATGTCTTTATCCTTTATGACGATTTTATGTATTATTCCGCTTGATGTTGCACTATCTTCTCATCTATGCTATACTAATTTTGTCTATGTATTTGCCATACTTTAGTGGCTATTCTAATGAAATGGAATGACCTTATTACATGAACTATTCTATCGTTTCTCTCTTCTCTGGCTGTGGTGGACTTGACCTTGGCTTTCGAGGAGATTTTACTTTTCTTGATCGGTACTATGCCAAAAATCCGTTTGATATTATCTGGGCTAACGAGTTAAACCACTGTGCTGCTATGACCTATCGTGCTAATGTCGCTCCCGACTTGGTTGAAGGGCCTATCCAAGAATGCTACTTGTCTATGCCTGTCTCTGCTGATGTTGTGGTTGGTGGTTTTCCATGCCAAGATATTTCTATCAATGGCAAGATGGCAGGCGTTGTTGACGGGGCAAGGTCTGGTCTGTATGTATGGATGGTTAAGGCTGTTGAACAACTCCGCCCTAAGGTATTTGTTGCCGAAAATGTTAAGGCCCTCTTAATGAAACGTCACGAAACCTCTTTAAAAAAGGTCGTTGATGATTTTGCTGCTCTAGGTTATCGAGTCACTTTTGAACTCTATGATGCTGCTGATTATGGCGTACCTCAGAATCGGGAACGAGTGGTTATTATCGGCATTCGTAATGATATTAAGACTAATTTTATTAAGCCTGCTCCTACTACTCATGATGCCCCTGTTACTTGTCAACAGGCTATCGGAGATTTAATGTATCACGAGGAGGACTATGCATTCAGCCATATCTGGTCAAAGGCTAAACCCTCTAGTGGTCAAGGTCTTCGCTATCTATCTGCTGATCTGCCCTCTACAACCATGAGATCCGAATGTCATGGTAATCTTCAGTTCCACTATGACCTTCCTCGCCGAATCTCTATGCGAGAGGCTGCCCGTATTCAATCATTCCCAGATGATTTTATTTTCAAGGCTAAGCTACGTGAGACGGAACGAATGATTGGAAATGCCGTTCCACCTGTACTTGCATGGCACATTGCTCAGTCCGTTTTAGATGTTTTAAACCAAGGTTAAGGTTAAACACTTTTTCTGTCTCTTTGACGAGGTTTCATTATGGACGTTGCTGCATTTCATCAGCTGCTTGATTTAGTCTGCGCTGATTTGACTAAGGAATCTACTGAATCTCCGTTTACTAAGGCTCTTGTCTTTGAAAATCGTGTTCGTGAAATCGTCCAAACTGTATCTAATCAGCTTGACACTGGTTCTATTGTTCCTCCTGCTAATTCTGCTCTCTCAAAGGCTTTGCCCTTATGCCTCAAGGTTGATATGCATCCTCCGGCACAAGGATTTCCAGATATTGTTCTCGGAGATGTTGGCATCGAGGTAAAGTTTACCGAAGCTGACACTTGGAGGTGCATTGCTAACTCAGTACTGGAAACCAACAAAGTACGCAGCGTCAAGCATATCTGCATTGTTTATGGTAAAATGGGCGGTGTTCCAGAGGTTCGTTATGATGATTGGGAACGTGCTGTTATGCATGTTCGTACCTCTCATGTTCCTCGCTTTGAGCTTGAGATAGGTGCTAAACACTCACTGTTTGAAACCATGGGCATCTCGTATGATGCTTTCTCCGACCTTGATATGCCGGACAAAATGGTATATATCCGAAACTATGCAAGATCAAGGCTAAAAGAAGGTGAGCATCTCTGGTGGCTGGAGGACGGCACAGAGGAATCAGATTCTCATAGCTTGCCTCTGAATGTCCGTTTATACACTAATCTGCCCCAAGAGGAAAAGAATAAGCTACGCGCTGAGGGAATCCTACTTTGTCCACAGATTCTTGGCTCTGGTCGTGCTAAACATAAGTATGACGATTTTGTCATGTTTATGATGACTTATCATGGTGTTCTTTGTCATCAAGCTAGAGATCTGTTCTCTGCTGGTTCTGCTGCCGGGGTAGGTGGTAATGGTCGGGTTAAATCAACTAAGGTCGATGCTCTTATTGCTGATCAGTCGTTCGATGGATTGTATATGCTTAGGGCTCTTTCTCTCCTTGAGGATGATATCCGCAAGGCGGCTGTTTATCTTGAGGATGCACTGTTTCTTGAATACTGGGGAGACTCCATTAAACTCAAAATTGATATCCACGACCCTATGCAACGTATCAAATATTGGCTTCAACAGGCTGACCTCCATGCCAAAACATGGAAACCATCTGACTATCTCTTTCAAGACTTGCAATAAAAATAAGTGAGGATGTGACCTTTTTACAGGCTGCACCCTCACTTTTACTTTCTTGATATTTAGTGGCCGGAATGTTTACTCCTCGATTTTATACTTTGATTTCGTCATTTTGCCGAAGTTTCTATTAACAACTTTTAAGTTAAATGGGAGCATACAAACAGCACCTTGCGCTTTTGGATGCAATGTGCTACAATAAGTCGGAAACTGAATATAAAACAGCAGGTGCCTTTCATTGTTTGCCGGGCGGTTGAGCCTTCCGGCGCTCTGGAAAGGGTAAAAGGGAAGCGGGTGCAAATCCCGCACGATCTCGTCACTGTGATAAGGGAGCCTGCCGCCAGGGTGCATTTGCACCGGTCACTGAGCATTGCTTGGGAAGGCGGCGGCAGGCGTTGAGCTTTCAGCCAGGAAACCTGCCCGCTGTTGGTACGGGAGCATTGCTCCAGATCACGAGGAATTGGTTGTACCTGAAAAGCTCATGGAAAATCCGGGGGTCTTTTTGCGTTGCCGTTCTGCACACAGAAAGACCCTCGTTTTTTTATGGCAGTTTTGTCTGCAAAGCTGCTGTGCCTGGGTTTTGTTTCCTGTACCTGTTTTTCAGCAAATGGATTTGCCATAGGAGAAAGGAAGCAAAACACATGAAACACAACAACCTGAAAAAGCCCGCTGCCGTGCTGACCGCACTGGCTCTGGCCGCCGCCCTGCTGGCAGGCTGTGGTGCGGCATCTGACAGCATGGCTGCCAGCAGTGCCCCCGCCGAAAGCGAGGCTGTAAGCACCGAAACACCCGCTGAAAGCGCAGACGAGGGAGATGCAGACGAAGTGGCAGCAAAGAAATGTGCAGACCTGATCGATGCCATCTATGTGCAGGAGCGCACCGATGACACCGACGCCCAGTGCGAAGCTGCCAAGCAGGCATGGGACACCCTGACCGATACCCAGAAAGAGCTGGTGGAAGGCGAGAACGCTGACCCCGACTACTTTGGCCGCAATACCGGCGATGCCAACCTGGACGATTCCCGCAATGGGGATGAGATCGGCGAAAACGAACTGCTGGTCGTCAGCTTTGGCACCTCCTTCAACAGCAGCCGCGTGGCAGATATCAAGGGCATCGAGGATGCCCTGCAGGCCGCTTACCCGGATTGGTCCGTCCGCCGCGCTTTCACCGCACAGATCATCATCAACCATGTGCAGGCCCGCGATGGCGAGAAAATCGATAACATGAAGCAGGCTCTGGACCGCGCTGTTGCCAACGGCGTTAAGAACCTGGTTGTTCAGCCTACTCACCTGATGCACGGCGCTGAGTACGACGAAATGTGCGAAGCTGTGAACGAGTACGCGGATAAGTTCGAAAGCGTTGCCATTGCTGAGCCCCTGCTGGGCGAAGTTGGCGCTGACGCTACCGAAATCAACGCTGATAAGGAAGCTGTTGCCACTGCCATCACCACCGAGGCTGTTGCCTCCGCTGGTTATGATGACACCGCCGCTGCTGCCGCCGATGGCACTGCTTTTGTGTTCATGGGCCACGGCACTTCCCACACCGCAAAGATCAGCTACAGCCAGATGCAGACCACCATGCAGACCCTGGGCTATGACAATGTGTTCATTGGCACTGTTGAGGGCGAGCCGGAAGACACCGCCTGCGAGGCTGTGATCGAAAAGATCAAGGAAGCCGGTTACACCAAGGTTGTCCTGCGCCCCCTGATGGTGGTTGCCGGTGACCATGCCAACAACGATATGGCTGGCGATGACGCAGATTCCTGGCTGAGTCAGTTCAAGGCCGCCGGCTGCTTTGACAGCGTGGATACCCAGATTGCCGGTCTGGGCGAAATTGCTGATGTGCAGCAGATCTACATTGACCATACCAAGGCCGCTATTGATTCCCTGAATGGCTGATTTATGATGCATACTGCCCGGAAGGATCAACGTCTTTTCGGGCAGCTTTTGTTTTGTGCGGACCGGGGAAACGCTGTGCGCCAAAATGGGGCTGCGCTGCGGCTGTGCCGCGTCCCCACGCTTTTCTTTGAATCTTTAGGGCAATACCGCATAATTCTAAGTGCCGATACGGCGAGCGAGGTGCGGCAG
>ERZ837910.3043-NODE-3043-length-19148-cov-4.020426_pt1 | contig 19148 bp, 11 predicted proteins | sample MGYA00519940_ERZ837910 | MGnify/ENA primary metagenome ERZ837910 (study PRJEB31850, sample SAMEA3708825) | human gut metagenome | biome: human gut; feature: human-associated habitat; material: faeces | place: China | collected 2014 ... | reverse complement strand
CTATCATCGATGATGGAGCCGCCGAAGCCGTGAATCCAGGCAGCAGAATAGTAAGCCGTGCTGTGCTGCTCCACAAAGCCATAGCGGCCTCTGCCGGTATTTTCCTCCATATACCGGTACAGCTCCTCCGTGGTGGCAGGAACATCTTCATCGGTCATATACCGCCGATTGTACATAAACAGCAGTGTCTCAAAATACAAAGGCAGCTGGTAAAGCGCGCCCTTATAGCTGGCAGCCGCCACGGTCATGGGGAGGAAATCCGCTGTGCCGCCCTCCGGCAGCAGGGGCGTAACCGGGGCAAGAATCCCCATCTCCGCGAACACGCCAATTTTATCGTGGGCAAACACAAATAAATCCGGCGCTGCGTTGGGGTCATTGCCCACCAGCTTCAGGGAATCCGTCAGGCTGGTTTTCTTTTCAAACACAATCTCCAAATCCGGCACGGCTTCCCTCAGATAATCCTGCATTGCCGCAACCACGGCCTCCTCTTTGTCATGCCAGATAACCAGCTTTTTATCATTGCCGGAATCGCCGCTCTGTGCGCCGCAAGCCGCCAACCCCAGCAGGCAGCACAGGCACAGAACAATTGCCATAAGTCGCTTCATTCTATGACACCTCCTTGATACAGCGCCAGCGGGTACACACATGTACCCGCCAGCAAACAGAAATCCAATTTACGCCTGGGGCGCTTCGTAGGTCACGGTGACATTTTCGGCATCCTGAACGGTAATCCAAAGCTCCTTGCCGGATTCCACGGACTGGTCTGCCGTTTGAACCGTGCCGCCGTTGCCATTGATGATGATGGAGTTAATCCAGCCAGGCACCTGAACGGTGTACCAGTCGCCATCCTTTTCCAAGGGCTGGCCGGGCCAGTTGGCAAAGGCGTTGGTGCCATCCGGGGCGGACCAGGCCCAGCAGCAAGGCTCCGCCCAGTCGGCAGGAACCAGGGCATGGACGGTCACATCCTCCACCGCTTTGTTGGGGTCTTCATAGCTCAAATCATAGGTAAGGTCTTTGTAAACGGTGAGCCACAGCTCTTTGCCTTCAATGGAAATATCCTCGGTCTGGACGCTGCCATCATTGCCGTTTACAATCAGGGAGTTGACCCAGGTGGGCACTTTACCGGTGAACCAGCCGTCCTCGCCCTCTTTCATTTCCTTACCGGGCCAGCTTTCAAAGGCATTGGTGCCATCCGGTGCGGACCAGGCCCAGAGATTTGCGGTCTTCCAGGACAGCGGAACATAGGCGTGTACCACAAACCGCTCCACATATTCGGGGATTTCTGTCCGCAGCTGGGCTTCGTAGGAAACCGTAGCACTCAGGTCTTCGGCAACGGAAATCCAAACCTCCTTGCCGGCCTCTACAGCCAGCGCATCGGTCTGCACCGCATCGTCCGTGCCCTGGTTGGCATTGACAATGACATTCTGCACATATTCCGGCACATAGGTGTAGTACCAACCCTCGGCCAGAATATCCATTTCCTCTCCCGGCCAAGCGGCAAAGGCATTGGTTCCGTCATCCGCCCACGCCCACAGGCTGGGTACGCCCCAACCGTCGGGCACCTGGACAGCCACAGGCACCATGGTTACAGGCTCCACTTCCTCTGCCAAAGCTGCCATCGGCAGCATGGACACCAGGAGCATTGCAGCAAGCAAAACAGTGATTAGCTTTTTCATATTTGTCCCTCCTGTTTTTTATTGGATGACTTCAATATAGCATTCTCTGTTTGCTCCGTCAACGGCCAAAAGAGAAAGTAGTTTCCCAATTGGCGCTATTCAATATGCATTATTTTTCTATGGTATTTTTATTCATTTCAACCAGAGAATGAAAGTTTTTCCATTGTAAACGCACCTTGCCTGTTTGAGTGATTCCAGTAGAAAAGGAAAATAGTTTCTCATTTTGCTTTTGTGAAAAGGTCAAAAAAGCCCCCGCATACAGGGCATCTTGCCGTGTATGCGGGGGAAGTGTTTTCACGCGCCAAGGAGAATCTTATTTTTTCTTGCGGAAGGTCACAATGCCCCAGGCGGCAAGAACAACTGCCACCAGTGCGTCAAAGGCAAACAGCGCAATCTTCCAATAAGGCATTGCGTAGCCATAGATGATGCCCTCGCCCATGCCGTTCATAGCGTTGGAATTGACAACGGTATACAGGATGTTCTTCACCGCCCGCCGGATAGCCGTCTGGTGGGAGGCCGTCACCGCATCGCCGGAAGCGGAGGGCTGCTTGTCCTGAATCAGGTTCAGGTCGCCGCCAGCGCGAATCATCTGATCGGCGTACATATAGCCGTTGGTATTGTAGTCCGTAATCACCATGCCCACAAAGCCCCACTCGTTGCGGAGCACATCAGTCAGCAGCTCATAGCTGCCGCCTGCCCAAACAGTGCCAATCCGGTTAAAGGAAGACATCATGGCGCTGGTGTGTCCCTCAGTCACAGCCAGCTCGAAGGGCTTGAGGTAAATTTCCCGCAGCGCTTGCTCATTCACCCAGGTAATCAGACCATTGGTATCCCGGTTTGTCTCCTGGTCGTTCACAGTGAAGTGCTTGACATAGGTGTAAACCCCCTTGGACTTTACACCGGTAATGACACTTGCCGCCATCTTGCCGGAGAGGAAGCCATCCTCGGAATAATATTCCCAGTTACGGCCAGAGAAGGGCGTGCGGTGGATGTTCACCGCGGGGCCGTACCAACCGCTGTAGGAGCGGCCATCGCCCCGCTCGTTGCCAATGAGGGCCTCGTTGCCCACGGCAACACCCATTTTCTCCACCAGCTCCGTATTCCAAGTTGCCGCAATCACGCACTCGCTGGCATAGAAGCAGGTATCATACACCGTTGCAGTGCCGCCAATCACCGTCATGAAGTTGGTGAAACCAGCGGGGCCATCCGGGTCGGTGGTCTTTGGCTTGTCGATATTCTGCATGGCCGCCGTATTGAAATTGCCGGTGCCAATGAGGTACCGCATTTCTTCATAGGTCAGCTGGTTGAGGAGCTTATCCCACAGGGGGTCGTCATAGTTCTTTCCGATGAGCTCATAGAGCTTATACTCGGTGTCGTCAAAGCTCAGCGCCTTGCGCTTCTGGCGGGGCTTTCTGGCCGCGTACCAGGGCTTATCCGCATCCAGCTTGCTGCCGCTGCCAATATAGGCTTCCAGGGTCAACTGCTCCATAAAACCGTTATCAACCGTCTTGTCGTCCTCGGTTGGTGCCGCCGGGAAGGTTCCCTCCCAGTCACTGCGGGAGAGATAGGTTTCAATGTGATTGCTCACATCGGCAAAGCGGTTTTCCACCTCGTAACCTTCCACTGCGGCTTTCTTGTACACGATGTTGGCCGCAACGCTAAAGGGAATCGGCATCTGGCGGTCGTGGGCGTTCCGGCTGACATACAGGGTGTATTCCCCGCTTTCCAGCACATAACCGCCGTTTTCCAGCACCTTGCCGTTATAGTCGTAGGAAGCAAGGTTATAGGGGTTGAAGGTAAGCTCCACTGTCTCGCTCTGGCCGGGCTGGAGCAGACCGGTCTTCGCAAAGCCCACCAGCACAACCTCGCTCTTTTCAATGCCGCCTGCCGTATAGGGGGCGTGGCCGTAGAGCTCCACAACATCCTTACCTGCATACGCACCAGTGTTGGTCACCTTCACCCGCACGCTGTAGGTTTCGCTTCCGGCAATATCCTTGCCCCGAATCTGGCTGTCGTCTTCAATTTCCCAATCAAAGTTGGTATAGCTCAGGCCGTAGCCAAAGGGGTACACCACGTTTTGCTGATACCAGACTTCATCCTCCGCGCCGCGGGTTTCAAAGTAGCGGTAACCAACGTAAATGCCCTCCTCGTAGTCTACAAAATGGGCATTCTGGGCTGTACCGTTAATCAGATAGGAGTTCCCCTCCCCTACGTTGGTGGCGAAGTTCATATAAGCAGGAATCGCGGTAAAGTCCGCCGCATAGGTGTCCACCAGCCGCCCGGAGGGGTTGACTTCGCCAACAAGGATTTTACCCAGTGCGTTCATGCCGGTTCCGCCGGTGGTGCCCACCCAGAGGGCGGCGCTCAGCTTGCCATGGTAGGCGGCATCGTCTTTCAGGAAGCCAAGCTCCATGCTGGTGCCGCAGTTTATAACCAGAATGACCTTTTCAAAGGGAGAATCCACAGCACACAGGTTTTCCAGCAGAGCGGCCTCGTTGTCGTCCAGCTCCAAATAGTGCTGGGTTTCGTCGCTGCGCCCATCGGTTTTCACAGAGGTAACAGGCAGGTCATAGCCCTCGCCGCCAATGCGGGAGATGACCACCAGGGCGGCATCCGTATAGCTGCCTGCGCTGGCCGCTGCACTGCCGCTGGGGTAGGCGGACTGGGGTAGCTCGCCGGTGGCAAAGCCTGTGGGAACATCACCCATGTCCGGGGAGCGGGGTCTGCCCTTTCCGGCGGACTGCTGGCCCTCATAGAATTCTTTCAGTTCCCCATTATAGGAAATCCCGGCATTATCCAGGCTCTTGAACAAATCCACGCCGTCAGAGCCGTCCTTTGCCGCAGAACCGGAACCGCCATAAACCAGATTGACGCTGTTCATGCCATAAACGCTAACCTTTGCATCGGCGGAAAGCGGCAGAGTCTGGTTTTCGTTTTTCAGCAGGACAAAACCTTCCTCGCAGATTTTCTCATTGACGGAATTGGCGTATGCCAGGGCATCAGCCTTGGTGTTGATGCCCTCATCGGTTTTGTAATGTTGGGCATCGGAGGGGTCACCGGATACCAGCACCCGGCGTTCCTCCCCAAAAAGCGTGTTCATGGTGTTGGACACCAAAGGCACCGCCAGAATCACAACATTGATAATCACCATCAGCACCAGCACAATGGATGTTGTGATGACAAAAGCTTTATAGGGTTTCCGTATGGGTGTTTTCTTTGCAGAGTTCAATGTTCTTCCTCCTTACTGCAAGTTGCCGGTGCGGGGATACCAGCCCAGCTCACAGGCTGCGTTGTTCAGCTCCATGTAATCGAACAAACATCCCACGGCGGAGAAGGTGCCCGTGGCCTTGTCGCTCTGGCGGATGCTGAAAGTGATGGTATTCTCGCCCTGCTTCAGCTGAATCTTGGGTGCCACTGCACACGGGGTAGATTCAAAGGTGGACTCGCTGGTGCCAATCTGCTTGACATCGATGGTTCCGTAATCCAGCTCCTCCCCGTTGACAATGATGCTAAACATCGTGGGGTCATAGGTGTAATCGCCCACCTCGGATCCCAGACCTAGAACCATGTCCGCCGTGGTGTCCTCCGCCGCCGTAATGGTAAAGGTCACGTCCGTGGGTTTATTCATATAGCCCAACATTCGTCCGTTGCTGGCCATGGGGGTGTTCTGAATCATGCCGCGGCCAGTCTTGGAATCGCTGTAGCCGTTGCCTGTCAGCTTGGGAATTGTATTAACGTATTCCGTTTCAAAGCGAGTCGTCGCCACATAGGGGTCAACCACGTTCAGGGTCACCTTCACAGTGACTGACTCGTAACCCTCGGCCTCCGCCGTAACCCTAAAGGTGATTTTTCCATCGGTGGAATCCAGAGGGGTGCCGACAATCAGACCCAAGTCCTTGTCTCTGTCCAGTCCCGCAGGCAGGCCGTTGCCGCCGGAGAAACGGAAGGAATAGGTGATGTTGGGCACGCCGTAGGCATAGCGGACGCTCTCGGAATAGGGCTGACCCACAATGGCATCGGGCAGGTCGAATTTGCTGAACTCAATGTGTCCTAGATCTTCTTCCACCTGCATGCCCTGGGCAATGGACAGCGGAAATTCCACTTCCATAGGGCTGCATCCGGGAGCTCTGGCCACAATGCGCAAGCTCAGCCCATCGGCAGCCTCTTCGGGAATGCCGCTGAGGATTCCGTCTTCCGTCAGGGTCAGTCCCTTGGGAAGTTCCGCTCCCTCCGCCAAAGAATACACAATGTCGCTGCTTCCTGTGGCAGTGCCCAGCGCCTGCTGATAGGGCTCGCCCGTTGTGCCATCCGGCAGAGTCACGCCGGTGTATTCCAGCTTTCCCGGTTCCACATAGAACGCAAAGTCCGCATAGTATTCATTATCATCCAGGTCAATCATGACCGCCTTAAAGTCAAAGGTTCCCGCTTCCTCTGGGATGCCCTTGATAACGCCGTCATCATAAAGGAGCAGCCCCTTGGGCAGAACACTGTCATAGTCCAGGTCATAATACATGTCCGTATTGCCGTTTGCAATGCTGGTCTCATAGGAAGCACCAACCTGACCGTCGGTCAGTGTTTTTCCCTCAAAGGGCAGAATTTTTTCCTTGCAGCCTGCCAGCAGGACGGTCAATGCACCCGCCGCCACTGCCAGCCGGATTATCTTATTTTTCGGCATAAAGGCCTCCTGTTCTCTTTTGGTAAAACCGGGAGGCTGCCGTAGCAGCCTCCCGGATGGGATACGAAGCCAGGGTAACTTTTTTACTGTGCCTGAACCTCGGGAACGAAGCCGTCGGCCAGCACGTTGAAGGTGAACACGGTCACGCCCTGGAAGCCGCCGAAGCCGCCCACCAGGTCAACATTCACCAGGTAGTATTCGCCAGCAGCGTCGATGCCGTGCTGCGTCTTTACGATGTTGATGGCGTATGCACCGCCCTTTGCAGTCTCGGCCACGGTACCGCTTACGGTTGCAGTTGCCGCATCGAAGGTCAAGCCCTCAGGCAGCGTGCCATAGAACAGCACATAGCGGGCATCTGCATCATTCTCGTCTGCCACGGACAGATTCACTTCCTGCCCCGGCTCCACGTTCACAGTCGCACCGGCTGCATTGACGCTGGTCTCGCTGTAGGGCAGGGACTCCATCGCATAGCCGTTGTTCATCGCCGCGCTGTTGAGCTGGGTATACAGGATGTGCTTGCAGGCATTGTGCAGGGCGGTCAGCTGGGTTGCGGTGTTGGATTCCTCGGTGTTCACCACCCGGGCAATGCTGCCCTCGCGGCTGTCCAGGCTCATGTCGTTGCCGGCACGAAGCATCTGGTTGGCGTTCATGCAGCCCTGACCGGCAGCATGGGCATCGGTGATGACAACACCCTCAAAGCCCCACTCGCCGCGGAGCAGCTCGGTCAGCAGCGCATAGCTTGCGCCGCTCCAGGTAAAGCCGATGCGGTTGAAGGAGGACATGGCTCCATTGGAGCCGCCCTTCTTCACGGCCCACTCAAAGGCCTTCAGATAGTTCTCACGCATGGTCTGCTCGTCTGCCCAGGTGGCGATGCCGTCGGTATCGCGGTTGTTCTCCTGGTCGTTCAGTGCGAAGTGCTTCATAAAGGTAATCATGCCCTTGGAGCGTGCGCCCGCAATCACATTGGCTGCCATGGCAGCGGACAGGGTTGCATCCTCGGAGTAGTATTCAAAGTTACGGCCAGAGAAGGGAGTGCGGTGGATATTCAAACCAGGAGCATACCAGCCAACGATGTGGGCCCACAGGCCGTAATCACCAATCAACTCGCCCTGACGGGCTGCAATATCCTTGTTCCAGGTGCAGCCAACCAGAGTCTCAGTGGCGAAGGAGAACTTGTGCTCACCGGCGAAGGGCTTCAGCACACTGCGTCCGCCGCCGACCCAGGCACCGGTCAGGCCAACGGGGCCATCGGAGTGACCGGCCACAGGAGCGCCCAGTCCGTCAACAGCATTGTGCTGGAACTGAGTGGCAGCCATCATTTCATAGGCCTGGTCAACGGTCAGCTGGGAAACGAACTCATCCCACTTCGCATCGTTATAGCCTACGCCAACCATGTCGGTCAGCTGGATGGGTGCGGGATTTTCAGCGGTATAAGCAGCGTCCGCAGGCTGGAAGGCAGGAGCGGTTTCTGCATACCAGGGGGAATTTTCGTCATAGGAGGGGGCAATCGCAGCGTTGCTTTCCGTTGCGCCCTCAATCAGAGGCATGGCAAAATGGCTCAGGAACTCGTCATCACGCATCATGTCCTCTTCGCCGGGGGTGGTGGGGAAGGTGCCCTCCCAGTCCGCACGGGACAGGACATGGCCTTCCATCTCAGCGGTGGAGTCAGTGAAACGGGGAGCGATGTCTGCACCAGTCACAGGGTCAACGTCGATGTTCAGCTCGGTGCCCTCCACCGTCAGGACAGCGCCGTTCGTCCAGGCATCGTGGGCATTCTTGCCGACATACAGGGTGTAAGTACCGGCATCCAGCTCATACCCAACGTGGCCGTCGCCGTCCTTGTCATAAGCATCGAAGGAAGCCATATCAAAGCCGTTCACCGTCAGGGTAACCGTCTGGGAAGCACCGGGCTCCAGCAGCTCAGTCTTGGCGAAGTCGCCCAGGACAACGTGGGACTTTTCGGTTTTGCCGGTTTCGTAGGGTGCGGAGAAGTAGAGCTCCACAACGTCCTTACCGGCAACGGAACCGGTGTTGGTCACGGTCACGTCCACAGTGAGGTTGGTCTTCTCGGTCAGGGCGTCGGTGTCCATCTTCAGCTCGCCCACCTGCCAATCGAAGGTGGTGTAGCTCAGGCCATAGCCGAAGGGATAATTCACCGCCTGGTTGTACCAATCCTCGCCGTCGGTATAGCCGCGGGTCTCATAATACTTGTAGCCCAGGTAGATGCCTTCCTCGTACTCGACTGACTCAATGCCCAGATAGTCACTGAAATTGGTCTCGAAAACCATGCCGTCTTCCGTCAGATACTGGTTGCCGGCAGTGCCGTCTGCGTAGTAGCCGATGTTGTTATTGGCGAAATTCTGATAGGCGGGGTCCTTGGTGAAATCTGCCATGAAGGTATCGGTGGTACGGCCAGAGGGGTTGACCTCACCGTTCAGAATCTGACCCAGAGCGCTGAAGCCATTCTGGCCTGCGCCGGGCGCCCAGATAACGGACTGCACCTTGTCGTTGGAAACAATGTTGTCGCCCAACTCCATGACATTGGAGGAGTTGAGAATCACGATAACCTTGTCAAACTTGGCGGTGACCTCTTCCAGCAGAGCCTTCTCGTTGTCATCCAGCTCCAAGTAATGCTCGGTGGGGTCGGAGGTCCGCCCCATGCCGCCGTAATATTCATAGTCTCCATCCTCCACATCCAAGAAGGTGGGGTACACCCGTGCCTTATCAGCCTCGGGAATACCGCCCTCATCCTCCGCGGAGACATAGGAGCTGCGGGGCAGGTCGGTGCCTTCGCCGCCGGTACGGGAGAACACAATCACAGCTGCGTCGCCGTACTGGGTATAGGAGGACTTCACCGCATCGGTGTAGCTGTCCTGGGGTGTTTCAGCGGTGGGGAAATAGGAATTGTAGTTGTAGCTGGCAAAGCCCATGGAAGGACGGACAGGGCCGGAGGCCTCCTCGTCGTTGTAAAAAGCCACCAGTTCCGGGTTCACATGGAAGCCTGCGCTCTCCAGGCTGTCGATGATGCTGACGGTGTTGCCGGACGTACCGCCGGAGGAGCCGCTGCCGGAATACACGGGGTTGACAGAGTTTTTACCAAACACGCTGATGTTCTGGACGCCGGTCAAGGGCAGAACGGAATTGATGTTTTTCAGCAGGACAAAGCCTTCTGCACCAATCTGGCGGTTCAGCGCCGCCTCCGCTTCAAGCACACCGTTGAGGGAGGTAAACTCGGTGTAATACTTGCCAACGCCGGAGTTGTTCTCCGCGAAAGCGGCAGGGGCAGCCGCACTCATCGTCAGTGCAGCAGCCAGCGCCCAGGTCATTGCGGACTTCATCGTCCTTTTCTTGTTCATGGGGCAATCTCTCCTTTTTACAATTCGCTTCCGATGCAGGCTTTGCGATAAACGCATGAACTTGCTTCTGAAATCGTTGGCTTTATTATACAAAATGACAACAGGCGTTATGAATAGCCGCTAACTTCTTCGTCCCGTATCTGAACTTTTTCGTAATTAAAACCAAGCCGGTCTCCCTGACAGGAAACCGGCTTGCAAATTACGCCTCAGCAATTGGAATGATGATGGAGAGGCTGAAAATATTATCGTGGATGCCGATATGGAAATGGCCGTGGTATTTTTCCGTGAGCATTCGGATGCTGCGGGTTCCAAAGCCATGATGTGCGGTGTCCTCTTTGGAGGTGATGGGCAGGCCGTCGTCAAACACCAGGCTCCCGGAAAAATAATTGCTCTGCTCAATGCGCAGCAGCTCCCCCTGGGTGGCAACATTCAGGGTTATCACCTTTTCATCCGGGCTTTCCACATTGCCCACGGCCTCAATGGCGTTGTCCAGGATATTGCCGAACAGGGCATAAATGTCGCAGTCCTCCATAAAGCCAATGCGGCGTCCGTCTGCCATGCAGGTGAAGGTGATTTTCTGGTTCATGCAGGCCAGCATTTTGCCGGAGAGAATCACATCCAGGGCGGAATTGTGGGTGTGCAGCTCCGTGTCATAGATGTCCACCATCTTCTCAATTTGCTTGAGCTCGCCCCTATAGGCCTGGTCGCCCAGGGCGGCAATCTGGTGCCGGATGTCATGACACTTGACGTTGATTGCCTCGTGAATCTGTCTATCTTGCTCGTATCTGCGCTGCTCCTTTTTCAGCAGCTCTGCCGATACCGCCGCCCGGTGTTCGGAATCCGTTTCCCGGAGGTGGCTCATACTCACAATCACTGTCAGCAGGGAGTACAGCGCCGCCATCACATCCAGCCCCGCCAGGAGCGTCCAGTCTCCACTCTTGATAATACCCACCCGCATCACCAAATCCAGCCATACGGTGATTGCAACGGTGCCGAAGCCCAGGAACAGCATCATGCGATTGCTGGCCTTGGAGAAATCAACCAAGCACCGCTCATGCGTGTACCGCCTGCACCCGCGGGCGTATACCGCCAGCACACATCCAGCCAGAACACACATCAGGCACCGCTCCGCCAGCGGCGAGAGATACAGCGGGAAAAAGAGCCGCGGCACCTCAGCCAAACGCTCGCAAAGGTTCTGTAAAGAATAGGACACCGTGATGGCAAACAGCGCCTGGCAGAAGGAAGCCTTGCACCAAAACGCCACTGACAGGCCGTACATCAAAAACATCACCGCAAAGCGGACGGTTCCGGTGAGCAGCATCTGTCCATAAAAAAAGGAGGTCTCAATTTCCCGCGTGACAAGCATCCACGCGGAAACAATAAGAACGGAAAACGCAACCCGAAACCAATAGTGGCTGCGTTTTTCAAAGCATCTGGCCGTAATCAGGCAGCCTATGGCCACCATCAGGGCATTGGCCAAATTTGTCAAGAGAAACTGAAATACCTGCATTTTTTCACCCCTTAAAACGCTTTTCCACTGTTGTGCAGCGCCTCAATAAAATCTTTGCGTCTGCGGAAACTAATTGGGAAAGCGCGGTCTTTTACCGTCACATCCGCCCCGTTTGTGTTGACCACATACCGGAGATTGATGATTGTCTGGTTGTTGATGCGGAAGAAATCCGGCGGCAGCTTCGGCTCCAATTCTTTCAAGGTTCCGTAGGCCGGAATGGTTCCAGTTTGGGTGACAAAATGGATATGATGGTCGTATATTTCGATGTAGATCAAATCTTTTTCCTGAATTTTAACAGTCTGTTCGTCCCCTTCAATCAAAATGCCGCCGCTGCTCTGATTGCATTTGGGAAGCAATCGCTGCAATTTGATGTTCAGGGTTGCGTATTTCAGCGGCTTGATGATGTAATCCGCCGCGTCAACCTCATAGCCCTCCACCGCATACTGAGCAAGTCTGGTCAGAAAGACAATCTGAATGCCCTGATCCAGCTCACGCAGCTGCCGCGCCGCTTTCATGCCGCTGATGCCCGGCAGACGGATGTCCAGAAATACCATGTCGTACTGATACTCGTATTTTTTCAAAAAATCCTCGGCAGCCGGATAGTAGTCCGTGGTAAATTCCGCCTGCTTTTCCAGGGCATATTGATTCAGCATTTTTATGAGGAATTGCGCATCGTCGCTGCTGTCCTCTACGATTGCAATACGGAACATCTGCTCACCTCCGGCACGCCTCCATTTTCCCCAATTATAAAACAGCCGCAGCCCGTTATCAAGGGGGAAATTTTCCCCGGCAGCTGCTGCACGCAAAAAGCGAGTGTCCTTTTCATAGGGCATTGCCCCGGAAGGACACTCGCTAAAAGAGTTTGGGTTACTTATTCAGCTTGCAAAGGCGGTTACGCTCAGTCAGGAGCCGGGAGGCAGTGCGGCAGAGCTGCTTGATGGCGGGGTTATCATTATCCATGACGGCGGACTGCAGGTTTGCCACGGCAGCGGAAAGGTCGCGCTCGGCCTCCTCCAAGGCAGGACTGCTGACGGGGTCGGAATAGTGCAGTTCCTCGGCAAACTTCTTCACCGCGGCGGCGGCCTCCGGGTCGGTGCAATTCAGCTGGCTCACCTGGGACCGCAAGGTGCGCATGACGGTCACGTTCTTCTTGAGCTTGTCATCCTGGGCGTGGATTTCGTCCGCCACTGCGTCTGCGGCAATCAGGCCAATGGCCGCCGCGCCCAACGCCGCCGTATACACCAGCACGGCCAGCCACACCGGAATCCAGCTGCCCAGAGCCATGGCAAGCAGGCCAGCAATCAACTGTGCCAGCCAATACACAGCCCCGATTTTTGCAATGGGGAAGCCATAAAACCGGCTCTTTGCGCCGGGATGGCGGAGAAACGCAATCCAGAATGCCGCCCCTGCCACCGCAAACGCCGCCAGGGTATAACCAAAGCTCAACCAGAACACCGGGGTCTTGGCAAAGGGAATCAAAAACACCACCAGCAGATACAGGACAAGGAGAATGGCCACGGTTAAACCGAAACGAATGGTATCCTTCTTCATTGCTTACCCCTCCCTCTTATGGCCGCATTCCGGGCAGAATTTGGATGTAATCCCCGTTGTGCCACATTCCGGGCAGTCCCAGGCAAGGCCGGGCTGCTTGCAGCCGCATTCGGGGCAGAATTTACTCTGGATATTTTGTGTTCCGCAGTTGGGGCAAGTCCAGCCCTGCTTGGATTCCGGTTTCTTTGCGCCGCACTCCGGGCAGAATTTGCTTTGGATGTTCTTCGTGCCGCATTCCGGGCAGTCCCAGTCGGCGCTTTCGGCTGCTCCAACGGTCTGTCCTACCTGCTTCGCCGTCTCCATAACGGGATTCAGTGCTTCCTTGGTCATGCCCATTACGCTTCCCATGGCACCCAGCGTTACCCCCAGACCGGCAATATCACCCAGGCCGCCGGCAACGCCGGTTCCGGTGATGCCGTTCTGCATGGCTTCCAGGCCCACCTTGCGGGCGGTTTCCTGCTGGTAGGTATAGCCCTTCATGCGCATTTCCTCCGCCTCGGCGGCAGCCTGCATCCGATAGGCCTCTGCCTCGGCTTGCTTCTGGATTTTCAATGCCTCTGCATCACCCCGGGCACCGATAATTTTCATCTGTGCAGCAGTCTGGGCTTCCACCGCTTTCCGCTCCGCCTCGGCAACCGCTACATTTTTGCGTATCTGTTCCTGACGAACCCCCAGATATTGCTCGGCGAACTGCTCTTTCATCTTCCGGAAATTGGGGTCATCGTCCGGGGTGACCACCCGGGAGACGAAGAACTCCGGCATTTCCAGCCCGTATTCCGCCAGGCGGCTGTTAATCCGCTCCCGCAGGGCATCGGACAGCTCCAAAAGCCGCTCGTCAATTTCCAGAACGTTAATGCTGTTTTCCCGGATGGCGGCAGCCAGATAGCTTTTCACCTGGGTCATCACCAGGCTGCGGAACAGCCCCTTGCCACTGCCGCCCAGGATGGCATCCTGCTTCAGCTCGCCGGTGGTGCCGATGAGCTTCAGCAGCAGCTTGCGGGAATTGGTAACCCGGATGGAAAATTCGCCGGAAGCGCCCAGCTCGATGTGCATCCCGGTCATGGGGTCAAAGAGGCGGACTTTGGAATCCGTGCCCCACTTGATGCCCATCTGGGTGGTGCGATTGACGAAATACACCTCGCTATGGAAGGTGCCCTCGGTATCCGTTGGCAGCTTGTAGAGCTTTTCCAGGATGGGCAGCTGCTGGGTTTCCAGGGTGTAGCGACCGGGGCCGAACAAATCCAGCGCCTGACCATCCCGGAAGAAGATGGCCTCCTGGCTTTCGTGGACGATAAGCTGGGAGCCGAGATTAAAATCCTCGATGGGGTGCTTCCACACCAGGGTTTCGTTGTCGCCCTCATATTTAATGATGCTGGCAAGGCCGTCCCGCTGGATTTCCTCGGATTTCAGCCGTTCCGCCACATCGTTGACATGGTCGCACACCGGGCAAATATAGCTGCTTGCCCCCTTGGCTGTCCGCAGCCGCACACCGCACTGGGCGCAGGAAAATTCAACGGTTTTGTCCTGCTCCGCCATGGTGTTGATGGGCTCCCCACAGACAGGACACTTGGCATTTGCCCCCCGGCTCTGGTCAAACACCACGTTGTTGCCGCAGTGGGGACAGGTACGGCTGCTGAGCTTGTCCGTGCGGACATCGATGGTGTAGCCACAGGCGCAGTCAATCTTCTTGCGTGCAAAGAAGCCGGTCTTGGCTTCCGCATAACGCCCACAGGCGGGGCATTCGATTACAAATTTGGACATAATAATCACCTCAGTTTTGGTATGCTATAGAACGTTTGCAAGGGATACCTCCTCTATAATGATGATTTTCTTCTGCATGAATCCCTTGTTAAACCTAATATCATTGTCTGGCAACTCTGATACAACTTATATATAAAAAAATTAAACACTGACGCTGATATAGCTATACGTAGTCTATCGGGTTTTGTTTGCTTGCGCTAGGTAAATTCTATACTTATACTTCTCTGCTGAATCAGTTTCCACGTGAAAAACAGTCCAAGTATGTATGGATTTTAACGATTTTAGATAGTGGTCAAAGGAGTCTTGTAGCTCCTTATTTTCTTTTTTGGAAATTTCTTTTTCAAGCTGCGTAAAATCAAGTTCTATAGTATTCTTTTGAATCAAAACTTGAATACTTTTTAGCACAGTTAAGGTTTCTAAATACTTGCTGGAATTTTCACCCTTACTTAAACTTTTGACACATTCGATTGTATCAACCAAAGATAAGAACAACAGCAAGGGTTGCTTTTGCGTAATTTGAAAAGGGGAAGTGGAGAGGAGCCTGTCCAGTTTATAATAAATGTACCTTTCATCTGATTTTTTGTCTGAGGATTTGAAAATATTGTGTTGTGCGACAGCCAAACTACATGCTTTAATAGCTCATCGGTTAATCCTTGCTTTACCGCCTTATTTTCCAGATCGCTAAACATCATTACGCCGCCAAGTATTCCATGATCGCGTTTTTCTTTTCCGCTTTTTTCGTTTTCGCGATGATATTCTATTGCATATTCATCATATTTTTCAATTTCATTGTAGGTATATGCAAGCGTTCCGGGATAGATAATGCTAAACTTATTTATCGCAGACCATTCATCAGGGAGATTGTCCGTTAATAAATATGGTAAAAATTTCTTGCGATAGTCGATATCCGGCCTTGTAACATATGTTGAAGAATATGCTTTATCGTGGTATAGTGAAGTGGTTAGCCACATATGTTCAGCACAATCTTGTGAGTGATCTACTATAGCCGGAATCTTGTTAAACAAGTCGCCAAAATTTCTAAGGGCAAGCCCCACCAAAAATGTCACCGCACTGTGCCTTGCTCTTATTTCAGCAGTTTCATATAGGGAATCATTGTCATTTGGAATACTGTATTGACTATCTTTGAGCAGGTAGCTTATGAATTTAGCACTTTTCTTTCCACTATTAATAAACTTCTCCAACCTGCTAAATTCTTTGGGCAATCCTAGGCGTTCTAATTCATCATCCATTAGCTCTTTAAGGGATTTTTTCGCATATGCACTCATATAATTCTTCCTTTTTACAGTGAATAAAGTAATTTCTGCATTTTTCGTATGTAACTTGCACTTTTTCAGGCTTATTATAGTGGTACTCAATTCACATAGCAGACTACGCACTAAGTGATTGTACAAAGTGTAAACTATGTGAGTCTTGACATAAAAACTGACATAGTGTCGCACAAAAATCATCCAATTTGCGAAGTTGTTGGGATTTTAATATCTGTCCAGCCCGAGACATCGCACTGACCATTCTTGTTCCAGCCCACCGACACAACGGTGCCATCGGATTTCAGACCTACAGTATGATAGTCTCCTGCACTGACTGCCACAATGTCCTTCCACTGGGAGACATTGCTCTGACCATACTTATTATTACCCACCGCCACAACAGTGCCATCAGATTTCAGACCTACAGTATCACCGCTTCCTTCAATGACTGCCACAATGTCCTTCCACCGGGAGACTTCGTACTGACCAAGGCCGGCAAAACCCGCAGCCACAACGGTGCCATTGGATTTAACGCCTACAGTACCACCGCATTCTGCGCTGACTACCACAATGTCCGTCCACTGGGAGACTTCGCACTGACCAAAATAGTTATCGCCCACTGCCACAACGGTGCCATCGGATTTTAGGCCTACGGTATATTGGACTCCTGCACTGACTGCCACAATGTCCTTCCACTGGGAGACTTCGCACTGACCATTCTTGTTATCGCCCACCGCCACAACGGTGCCATCGGATTTTAAGCCTACGGTATGATAGCCTCCTGCGCTGACTGCCACAATGTCCGTCCACTGGGAGACATCGCACTGACCATACTCGTTATCGCCCACCGCCACAACGGTGCCATCGGATTTTAGGCCTACGGTGTAAGAGCCTCCTGCACTAACGGTGCTTCGTTCAGCAATTCCTTCCCACAGCTCCTCAGCACGCTCTTTCGCATCGCCGTAGTTCCCCAGTCTTCCAAAAAGCACTGCCGAATGTGTCGTATCGCCGATTTCGTACAAATGCTGCGCTTCTTTGTAAGATGCTTCCAACACCCGCTCTGGACTATCTCTGTATTCCCCAAGGTTTTCAAATTCTGCGATTGCATCCCTATTCTGCCCGCTTTCCAACAACGATTCCGCCCGTTTATAGTTACTGGCGGGAACAATCACTTTCGTTGCAAGAAAACACCCTGCAATCGCCAGCAAGAGAAGCACAACCATCGTAATCCGTATGGCTTTCTTTCTTCTTGCCGTCCGTTTCTGCCTCTGCACATAGAGTCGGACTTGGCGCTCCTGTTCTTGCTTCTCCGCCGCTTCTTCCTCTTTGGCCCGTTTCCGGCAGAACTCAGCCATAGCCTTAGCGTCCTGATAGTTCCAAAGTCTGTCAAATTGAGAGGCCAACTGTTTCAACAAATATGTGTTATGTTCAGTTTGCGCCTTAGCGCACCATTCCTGGTAGTCCTTTTCTCTTTTCTTTGCCCAATTTTGACTTTCTTGCTCTGCTTTGATGTCGGCTTCGGGCAAAAACTGAACGTAGGTCAAGCGAACAGGTTGTGCAATCTCCTGTTCCGCTTTCTCAGCATCCTTAACTCTCTGCACAAGAACATCAATGAGGTATTCCTTCTCCGTTTGCAATTCTCTTGCAATGTCACCAGTGGCAAATTGTTCTGCACGGGTCAGAAGCTTGTGCTCAGCCCACCATTGCTTCTGTTCTGCCATCTGTCTTTCTCTGCCAGGAACATCAGAAAGAACGGAAAGGTCAAAATAATACAGTGCTTTAACCTTGAACGGCTCAAAATACCCCGGAATGCTGTATTTCTGCACTGCTTCTTCCACATGGGCGGCAAGCTCAGTTTCTTCCGGCTGGATGTTTCTTTTCTCCGCTTCCACCTCCTGGCACTCTGACAGTTTCTTTAATACCAGCGCATGAAGGTTCTGGCACTTCTCCTCTGCTAACGCTTTGCCAATGTATGCCGGGGCGCTGTGGGCATCCAGGTTCAGCGCTTCCTCAAAGAATCCATCCGCCTTTTTCCAATCCCCATCTTCCAGCGCCATATAGCCCCGGTCAAGCTGGGCGCTCTGGCGGTTATCGGTGGGAGTCACCACCTGCTGAACCACCTGCTGCATCGGGGCACTTGGGTCAGTTCTGGGCAGGAGCTTCTCGATGCCTCTCATCAAATCCTGGATTGCTCCCACCTTGCCCATGTCCTGAGCCTGGAGTTTGGCAAACTCCTTAGGCATATCATAGGCATCGATGCCCTTGTAGCAGGGAATCAGGTGCTTACTCTTGTCCCTTGCCATGAGCTTGAGATAGCGGCTCCACTCGTTCTTGACCCACACGGCGTTATAGTATTCATAATCCGTGCCGAAGGCCAGCATGATTTTGGCGGAGTTCAGAGCGGCGAAGATATAAGGCTCGTATTCCTGCCCCAGCTTGTCCTCCAATGTAATGCGGGAGAAGAATACCCGGTAGCCCTTCTCCGTCAGGGCATCGTAGACATCCTGGGCAATGACGCTGTCCACCGTGCGCTGACCGTTCTCGTCCGTCTCCTTATAGCAGATGAAAATGTCATAAGGCTCCTCCTTGCCGGAAACCTCGATGATGCCCTTGCGGATTTCTTCAATCTGCTTTGCCTCGTCCCGGTAGACCTTGCGGGCAACCACGTCCGCATTTTCCAGAGCTTGCTCAAAGTCACTGTCCTCCATGATGCTCTCGAAGCTGGAACGGTGGCAGGTGGGAATTTTCTTGCCGGTAGCAGGGTCGTCCACATACTCGATGCCGTACTTGCACAGCACTAAACCCCAGTAGGCCTCCGCCTCCTGGGGGAAATCGGCGACGATGGACTCGTAAATTCCCGCCGCTTTATCAAACTCACAGCCCATACGCAGCCGGTTGGCACGGGCAAAGAGGGTCAGCTTTTTCTCGTCATCCTGATTGGGGATGGTCTGCTTGGTGCCGCAGTATTCGCACTCTGCCACGGTAGCACCCGGCTCTATCACCAGGTCGCCGCCGCACATCTTGCACTTAATCACTGCCATTTTTGGTGTCCTCTCTTTCTTTCATGGCTATCTCCATATGTTCCAAAGCAAATTCCAGGCTCATGGCCATAATCTCATTGCGGGTACGCCCAACCAGAGCCGCCACGGAATCAATATCCTTGAGCATTTCCTTGGACATCCGCATGGAAACAATTGTGGTTTCGCCGGAATATTTTTTGGGGGTTATTCGCAAAATCGGTTTTTCCATGGTGATGCCTCCCATACTATTCCCTAATTAAAATAGCGATTTTAATTAGGGAGGCATCGCTTAGCAGCGCTGCCAGTTTTGCGATTTATAAGGAAAGAAATC
>ERZ837910.3040-NODE-3040-length-19156-cov-10.144286_pt1 | contig 19156 bp, 16 predicted proteins | sample MGYA00519940_ERZ837910 | MGnify/ENA primary metagenome ERZ837910 (study PRJEB31850, sample SAMEA3708825) | human gut metagenome | biome: human gut; feature: human-associated habitat; material: faeces | place: China | collected 2014 ... | reverse complement strand
TATATATGTGTGGAATGTATATATGTGTGGAATGTATATATGTGTGGAATGTATATATGTGTGGAATGTATATATGCATGAAATGCATATGTGCATTCCATGCATATGTGCATTCCATGCATATGTACATGGAATCTATAGTAAATATATGCGGACTGGTAAGGAAGGCATATCAGGAATTATCCGTATAGGTGTTCATATAAGAACGGTATCTGAGCGGCATAAGCTGTTTCTGAAGCTTTTCATTATGGCGGGCTTCTATGGAGACGGAGGTACGGAATGTCTCAAAGAGAGCTTCAATAGCTTCGTTACTGTCAATGGATGAACTTCCGGTATGTTCATGGGTGGCATCTACAAGCGTTTCAAGATATTCAGGGCTTATTTCCGAAAAAATATATCCGCGGCTTCCACAGTGGTGTATGGAGCAATAGTTTCGTGTGGTGTCAGCGATGAGCCAGTTCTCATTGTAGAGGCGGTCGGCGAAATGGTGCGATACCAGGTCAAGAATATTATTGTGCGGAGCGAAGCGGGCAAGCATAAAACTTCCATGAGAATCGCGATACTGTCCAAAACGCAGAAAGCCAAGATAGTTGTGCGATTCACGGCGCACATTGCGGTCAAGCTCAAACAGCCGCATGACATAAGGGTTTACAAGGTGGTTCACAATGCCGCTTCCGACCTTGAAGGCATCGATAAGAAAATGGTAAATTACATTGCCCCTGTCATTAGCTCCTGATATGGCAGCATGGTACACCTGTGAAAATATCTCAGGAGAAAGCCTGCTTCTGATAGTTGAGGCAACCTTAGCTGCAAGAGAGCTGTCCGGTTCAAAAAATCTGTACTCAGAAAATAGTTCCATATCTTCACCTTCGGTTACGGATATGGATGTCCGGGAGGTTCCAATCTCCCAGGCGCGGTATATGGCGGTGAATATGCCATCTACGCTGCCGTCACAGCAACATACAATCATGTTAAATCCTCCAAATAATGTGTCTGTTTTGTGATAAATCTAAAATTCCCGATTATTTAATGTGTCTTATCAGGTAAGAGGTGAATAATTCACATTGTTGTCATCGAAGAGAGAGAGCTGCCTGTATAGACCTCTCTGCGATACTTCAAGAGAGTGCCTGCGTTCTGCACCAATGAGCTGTGATACGATATAATCCTCATTCTGGCAGAACAATTCATCCGTCTTTCCATCACATGTAATAAAATATCTTGCTCTTTTCATGACCACACCCATGCGGGAAATGTCATTGAAGGACAGGCGGGAGTGCCTTCTGGCTCTGAGAATCCGTTCAACCGAGCGCGGACCTACGCCGGGTATGCGTAGCAGCTTCGCCTTAGGTGCTGTGTTTATCTCGACCGGAAAATCTCCGAGATGCTGCAATGCCCAGTCACACTTAGGGTCAATAAATGTATTAAAGTTAGGATGAGCCTCAGATAACAGTTCGGCGGCATTGAAACCATAAAAACGAAGGAGCCAGTCTGCCTGATAGAGACGGTGCTCCCTCAAAAGAGGAGGGCCGTCCTCAGTTGATGGCAAGGTGCTGTCATTGTTAACATTGACAAAAGCAGAGTAAAAAACCCTTTTAAGACCGTAATTCTTATAAAGCGCTTCTGCGATGGTTACAAGCTGGTAATCGGATTCCGGTGCGGCACCTATTATCATCTGTGTGCTCTGACCGGCAGGGACATAAGCTTTAGGACCGCTTCGCGGGTCGTGCATTCCGGAGTGTGCCGGTAATGAAAAGGCATTGTGTGTCCGGATGGAAAACGAGGAGGTGTAAGCTGCTGGATTATCAGTTAAGAATGTGCCTGAATTTTGCAAAAAATCTCCTGCGGATTCCGGAAAGCCCTGTCTGCGCGCTGCCACCGTATTATAGCCGTATGATGAATGATAGTCGGACAGAAGCTGTTCGTTTCGCTGTATGCCGAGCTGTATCTGCTTCATAGGTGTGAGTATATTCCTGCGTGATTTATTAGGGGCAATGCTTCTTAGCGCTTCGGCTGTGGCGAGCTCTAAATTCACACTCATTCTGTCAACGTACCAGCCAGTCTCTTCTATTACAGAGGGGTCTGCACCGGGAATCCCCTTCACATGAATATAACCATTAAAATGGTATACCAGCCTGAGCATGCGAACAGTCTCTAACAGAAGCTGCATGGTATGTGTGGGTGACACAATAATGCCCGAGCTTAAGAAAAGTCCTTCTATATAATTCCGCCTGTAAAATTCCATAGTAAGTGTACATACTTCTTCCGGCGTGAAGGAGGTTCTCAGAACATCATTGGAACGGCGGTTCATACAGTAGCGACAGTCAAAAATACACTCATTGGTAAAAAGTATCTTGAGGAGGGAAATACATCTTCCATCGGCGGCAAAGCTGTGGCAGATACCGGAGCTGACTGTGTTGCCGATACCTGTTCCACTGTTGCTTCTGCCGGAGCCGCTTGATGTGCATGCAGCATCATACTTAGCGGAATCGGAAAGAATCTTAAGTTTTTCTTTAATATCCAAATCTTCTTTTATAAGCATTTTAATATTATCTCCTTGACAATCGAACGTACGTTTGATAATATAATAGCACATACGTTCGGTTAAGTAAAGAGGGAAATGCAGGAATTTTTATAAAGATTCGGGTGTCAAAGCATGCTGGATATACATAGCTGTGTATAACGTATTATATTTATGCATATCAGCTTTGTTGTCCGGTATCAGAATAGTTTATGACTCTTATCTGCCGTTATAATGGTGTGTATTTTTGTGTTGTCACATGAATATAGTAGTAGAGATTGTTATTTATAAGGAATAGTTATGATAGAGGCTGTTGCACAGGGAATAATACCTATGATAATTTTCGTGGTTGTCTTGTGGGCACTTATATCCGGAGGCAGGGTATATGAGAATTTTACAAAGGGGGCACTCAGGGGGCTTAGAATATCGGCAGAGCTTCTGCCGACGCTTATAGGACTGTTAGTCGGAGTGGGGGTACTAAGGGCTTCCGGTGCACTTGATGCATTTTGCGGTATTGTAGGAAGAGGAACGCGGTATATAGGCTTTCCTGCGCAGGTGGTACCGGTTGCCGTGATTAAGATTTTTTCATCATCCGCGGCTACCGGACTGATGTTGGACATATTCAGAAGCTGTGGTGTGGATTCGTATGAGGGACTTCTGGCTGCACTTATTCTTTCAAGCACGGAGACGCTTATGTACACAATAAGTATTTATTATATGTCAGTGAAGGTGACGGGAACGAGATGGACGGTGGCAGGTGCACTTTTTGCCATGGCGGCGGGGATAGTTGGAAGTGTACTGGTTCTGGGGTTTGTTACAAAAATGTAATATTTCAAAGTATTGACGAATAAGCAGCTCTATGTTATTATGACTATGTCAGCGTACTATGACAGATAATACGCGAGGGAGTGTTTTATTTATAAAATGACCGGCGTAAGGGAGATGCGTTGGTCGCATGCATTATATGGCTGCTGCAGGTATAATGTTATAAAAATGCAGCGTGGAAGAGAGGTTGATTATGAAAAAGATGAAGAGATTTAAGAAAGCGGCGGTTATGCTCATGGCGGCAGTGATGTGCTTTGGCATGGCAGGCTGCAAGAAAACAACGGGAGGGGAGACCCCTACGGGAGATGTGTATGCACCTTCTTTTTCGGAGATATCATCTGATGTAGAGTATGTCACTAATGTATTGGCAGGTGATGGCAGGCTTAGTATTATGGGCCAGGTATATGACCGTGAGACTTATGCACTTTCACAGAAGCTCATCACACTGGATATCGCTACGGGAGCACAGACGAGCAGGGAGCTGGTCGTGGATGGGGATAAGAAGGATGACAGCGAACAGATTTCGCTCCAGACAATAGCTGTCTATAAGGATGGCTACATGGCTGTACGTTACCATTATACACAGCCGACGCAGGAGGAGATAGACAGCGGAGTGTATGAATCTGAAACATCCTATGACATAGCTATACTTGATGCGGATTTTAACATACAGTCAACAGTATCACTTGCGGATCTTCAGAAGAAGGTAGAGGAAAGCGGAGGCGGCTTCTATGTTCAGTACTCAGCCAGCGATGCAGAGGGTAATATCTATATTTCCCTTGATAATTCAATGTATGTCCTTGACAGCGAAGGAAAAGAGAAGTTTAAGGTGGATTTTGATAACTGGATCAATGGAATGTTTGTGACAAGCGGCGGGCAGGTCGTTGTTATGTACTATAATGACCAGTATGACATGGAGATTGCACCGGTTGATATGAACACCAAGGCATTGGGAACTCCTTTTGAGAATCTCCCAAGCATGGATGGCGGTTCTTCAAATATATATCCTGCAGGTGATGGCAGGCTGTACATCGTAGGTTCTACCAAGCTGTTCCTGTATGATATGAATACGCAGACCTCTGAGGAGATACTTGACTGGATTGCATGTGATATCAATACCAATAATCTTGCGGGCTTTGCGGTTCTTGACGATGGTTCATTTGTAGCAGTGTCCACAACCTACGATTACTCAGGTGAAGATACAGAGGTAACAATCGAGCTTGCAACTATCAAGAAGGTTCCTGCCAGCTCAATTAAGCAGAAGAAGAATGTGACACTCGCAATGCTCTACATGAATTACAATACGCGTGAGCAGGTAATCAAGTTCAACAGAACGAATGAGGAATACAGAATTAATATAAAGACTTATGTGGATGATAATTCTTCTAACTGGGAAGATGCACAGACACAGTTTCAGGCAGATGTAGCTTCCGGTACTGCCGGTGATTTCTTCGTGGCAGATGGCAATATCAACGTGGATAACCTTATTGCAAAGGGAGCACTTGCAGATCTTTCAGGTTTAATAGATAAGGATGAAGTCCTTAACAGAGATGATTTCATATCAAATATTCTTGATATATTATCAGTTGACGGCAAGCTGTACAGTGTGGCGGAGTCATTCTGTATAAATACACTTGTCGGTAAGACTTCGGATGTGGGAACAGGTAAGAGCTGGAGCTTTAAGGATGTAGTTGAGCTTGTTAAGTCCCATCCGGATTCGCAGCTTATGCAGTACGTCACCAAGACGGATGGTCTTAGTACGATGGTTATGTACAGTATGGACAGCTTTTATAATTCAGAGACAGGTGAGTGTAAGTTCGATTCTGAGGACTTTATTTCGCTTCTTGAATTATGTAATACATTCCCTAAGGAATATGATTATAATTCAGGAGAGAGCGAGAGCACGGCAAGTCTGTTAAGAAGCGGGAAGGTGCTCCTCACAAGTGTGAATATGTCAAGCTTTAGTGATATGCAGATGTTTCCGGCTCTTTATGGTGAGCCTGTCAATTTCATAGGATTTCCTACCAACAGTGGTTCAGGATCGGTTGTAGGCTTTAACAACAGATTCTGTGTAGCTGCCAAGTCAAAGAATAAGGATGGCGCATGGGCATTTATCCGCAGCTTCCTGCTTCCGGATAACCAGAACAAGCTGGATTGGAATTTACCTGTAAACAAGGCTGCCTTTGAGCAGAAGATTGCAGATGCCATGAAGAAACAGGATGATAATGATAGTGTGGTCAGTACATGGTGGTATGATGATGTAGAGATTACAATCGGACCGCTTACAGAGGAAGATGCACAGGTAGTAAGAGATATGGTATACAATGCCACCACAGAGGCTACTTATGATGAACAGCTTATGAACATCATAACAGAAGAGGCAGAGTACTATTTCAATGGTGAGAAGAGTGCACAGGAGATAGCGGGAATTATCCAGTCAAGAGCACAGAACTATATAGATGAGAACCGTTAAGACGGCATTCTGATGGGGCATGTTATGGGGCAGGACAGCCTCACGGCATGGAGGTTATTATGAGTATAAAGAAAAAATCAAAGGAGCTTAAGCTCCCTAAAGAGAAAAAAAGGGCTCCTGCGCAGAAAAAGCGCAGGAGCAGGCTGGGAAAACATAATATGGCACCATTTCTTGCGCCGAGTATCATAGGAGTTACACTGTTTTTCCTTCTTCCGTTTCTTGTGGTTATTTTCTATTCGTTTGTTGATAACCCGGTTACGAAGGAATGGGTCTGGTTTGACAATTTTGTGAGACTTGTGAAGAACAATTCCTTTAAGCGGGCTGTGAAAAATACAGCTGTGTTTACTGCAATTGCGGTTCCGCTCGCAGTTGTGCTTTCGCTTCTTTTAGCCATCATACTTGATCAGAGGATTCCGGGAAGAAGCCAGTTCAGAACCTTCTTTTTAAGTCCTATGATGGTACCTATTGCTTCAGTTGTTCTTATATGGCAGGTATTGTTTCACTATAACGGAGCAGTGAATGATTTCCTCTCAACATTCGGTATAAGTCCTGTTGACTGGTTGAAGTCGGATTATGCCATGGTGGCAATAGTACCTCTGTATCTGTGGAAGAACTTAGGTTATAACATGATTCTTTTTATGGCGGCGCTCGGAAATATACCGCGTGACATCATTGAGGTGGCGGAGCTTGAGAGTGCTAATTCGTGGCAGATATTCTGGCATATCAAGATAAGATATCTGTCTCCTACAATTTTGTTTGTAACAATCATGTCAATCATAAGCTCGTTCAAGGTATTCAGAGAGGTATATCTTCTGACAGGTGATCACCCCGTTACGAGTCTTTATATGCTGCAGCATTATATGAACAATATGTTCAAGTCACTTGACTATCAGAAGCTGTCGGCAGCGGCGATACTTATGTCACTTGTCATGATTGTGCTTATAGGAGCATTATTCCTTATAGAAAATCATTTCGGAAAGGATGTGGAGGAATAATGGGAAAAGAAAAGAAACTCACGCAGCAGGAAGCACCGCTTCATGGTATCCATCATAAGAGAAGAAAGAGTCTTGTGGTAAGAACACTTTGTTTTATATTTGCCGCAAGCTTTGCAATAATTTTCCTGTTCCCGACGGTGGTGACGATAGCAAACTCCTTCATGTCACAGTCTGAAATAAGCTCGAATTACGGTATGGTATTTTCCACGACCGATTCGGGAGCGAAGGCATATATATCAAAGAAGGTCAATATCAAGCTTATTCCCGATATGGTAAGCTTCAGCCAGTATTTTACCGTACTGCTAAAGAGCCCATCATATCTGCTCAAGTTTTGGAATTCGGTTATACTTGTAGTTCCGATAACAGTGTTCCAGATATTGATTGCCTGCCTTGCTTCATATGGCTTTGCAAGAGCGGAGGGAAAGATAAAGGGCATAATATTCTTCGGATACATAATATTGATGCTTATGCCTTATCAGGTCACACTTGTTCCGAACTATCTGGTGGCAGACTGGTTCCATATACTGAATACTAATTGGGCGATATGGCTGCCGGGTATATTCTCGCCGTTTTCGGTTTATCTGCTGACTAAGTATATGAAGAGAATACCGAAGGCTCTGTTTGAGGCGGCACAGATTGACGGAGCCGGGGAGTGGAAGCTGTTTACGAAGGTTGCTATGCCTATATGTAAGGGTGCAATATATTCATGTGCGATACTTGTGTTCATAGATTACTGGAATATGGTTGAGCAGCCTCTTATTCTTTTTACGGACACAGAAAAATATCCATTGTCGGTATTCTTATCCAAGATAAATGAGGGTGAGATTGGTCTTGCATTCGCTGTCGCTACGATATATATGATACCGGGACTTCTGATATTCCTCTACAGTGAGGAGTACCTTGTTGAGGGAATCACATATCAGGGTGGAATAAAAGGATAAATTATATCTATTATATTAAGAAAGGGTTAATGCGATGAAAAAGCTGGAAGGAAACAGGAAGGACTGGATAAAGAACATTCTGATAGTATTTCTTATAATATTGCTGTTACTGACATTTTTTTCCAATACGATTATGAACTATTCGCTTGCAGAGGTATCAAGTTCATATATAACTAGCGGAAGTATCTCAACGGCAATCCGCGGTACAGGTACTATTCAGTCTGTTGATCCGTATAATGTGACAATCTCTGAGGGACGCAAGGTGGAGAGTGTCAATGTAAGAAAGGGCGATACTGTAAGCAAGGGAGATGTGCTTTTTGTACTTGAAGAGGGAGAGAGCACAGAGGTTGCAGATGCGAAGAAGGCATACCAGGCATTGCTTGAGCAGTATGATTCAGCAATTATTGACAACCAGATTGGCAGTGATGTTGTTACGGCAGCCCAGAATCGTGACGAGGATGTACTTGCTCAGAAGACAGCACTCCTTGAGCAGCGCACAGCAGTTCTCAAGCAGAAGAAGCAGGCACTTGACGATATCGATGCACAGATAAGCGTTACCGGAGCTACTGTTGTTGATACCAAGGCTGAGGAGGAACAGCTTGAGGCTGCCAATGTGGCACTTCAGGCAGCTAAGGATTCACTTAACAGCTATAATGAGCTGGATACAAAGGTTACGAATATTCTCGCCGAGGCACAGGCACAGACTGATGATGGCAAGCGCAGGGAGCTTATTCTTCAGGCAGTTGCGGTTGCAGGTGACAGAGATAAGCTTGGCGATAAGGCAGCTCTTGAGGCAAATGTGAAGTCCTATGAGAAGCAGATAGAATCAATAAATAAGACAATTGAGGATAAGAAGGCACAGCCGACACAGATTTCAGCGGAGCTGGCATATAAGAGAGCACTTGCCAATAATGAATACACACAGGCAAAGAACAGCTATGACGAGGTTTCAGGTGAGATTAAGTACCAGAGACAGCTTCAGGATCTCTTAGACCAGATTGATGATGCTAAAAATAAGTATGAGACACTTGAAAAGAAGGCTATAGGAACAGAGGTTACAGCTCCTGTAAGTGGTACAATCACGGCAGTTAATGTTGTGGCAGGAGAGAAGGTTACGGCAGATTCGCCTATGGCAACAATACAGCTTTCGGGCAAGGACTACACTCTTGAAATGTCCGTAACCAAGGAGCAGGCTGCAAGAATCAAGGTAGGAGATGTCGGTCAGGCATCCAACTCATGGTATTACAGCGATATGGTGCTTACCGTGTCCGCAATCAAGAATGATACATCGAATCCATCATCAGGTAACAGAATCGTAGTATTCACAGTTACCGGGTCAGATATCAATGTTGGTCAGTCAGTTACTGTGAGCGTTGGCGATAAGTCGGCTAACTATGATATGATTGTTCCTAATACGGCAATCCGCGAGGATAAGAACGGTACTTATATACTTATCATTACCTCTAAGAGCACTCCTCTTGGCAACAGATATACAGCTACCAGAGTAGATGTAACCAAGCTCGCTTCTGATGATACCAACACTGCAATTTCATGTGGAATTCAGGGCTATGAGAGTGTAATCACAACGGCTACCAAGCCGGTATCGGCAGGAGATTTGGTGCGTCTGCCTAAATAATAGGAGGATATGATGACAAGGCCTAATGTAAAATTGACGAAAAAACAGCTTGTGCTTCTGGTCATCATTGCAGTAGGGCTGCTCGTGTTCGGTATATTGACGGCTGTATCAGGTGCTGTGGCAGGAACACAGAAAACGCAGTATTGTGCAAAGTACTGGGATCCGGATGGCAGATATTCGATGGTGAGTGTGTTCCTGCCTGAGGACAGTGGACTGAAACAGGAGAAGGTTAGGCAGCTTCAATATACGCTTGATCAGGCTCTCATAAAGGAAGCTATGGAGGCTCCGGCAGATAATGCCAGATTGTATGTTGCGGCATACAGTGTGAAATCGCAGGTTAGCTTATTCTCGCAGCGTGCTAAGTCACAGCAATGCACTGCGTATGGTGTAGGCGGAGATTTCTTCCGCTTTCATAATTATGAGCTTATAAGCGGCAGTTATCTTATGGAGGACAGCATTGCAAATGATCAGGTTGTAATTGATGAGGAAGCGGCATGGAAGATATTCGGAGCCATAGAGGTGGATGGAATGACACTCACCTACAATGGAAAAGAATATATAGTGCAGGGAGTTGTTAAGCCTCAGGATGGTTATAAGACCAAGACCGGAGGAGCCGAGAGCGGGACGGTATTCTTCCCTCTTGAAGCCATTGGACAGGATGCAGACTGCTATGAGATAATTTTTCCTAATCCTGTATCGGGTTTTGCCTTAAAGCAGGTTAAAGAGGCATTCACCTCCTGCGGCTATAGTGAGGATGATATAAGGGTAATTGATAATTCAGAGAGATACAGCTTTGTAAATTCAGCGAAGAGAGTTCTCAAGTGGACTGATAAGGGTATGGCATTCAAGGCACTTAAATACCCATATTGGGAGAACAGTGCAATTGCTGTAGAAAATATAGTCGACTTATTAACATTCTTTAGAATTATATTCATTATACCGCCTATAGCAATAGTGATTATATCTGTTATATGCTTCCACCCGATACACAGGCTTAAGCTTCTGATACTGCGGATTGTAGAACATTTTAGAAAATAGCACAGTAAGCTTTTAGAAGTCGTTCCGGAAATGATGTCCGGAATGACTTCTTTTTCTTTTCAAGCTGTAGATGATGTGGTAAAATATTTATCTGAATTATACTAAGGGATATATCAGATAAGTGTTGAACAGGCTGTTAGAGCTTGGAAGCCCCGGATGTGCACCGGTAAATATGCATTTAACATTTTTGATTGTCGAAAAAAGGAGACAGGTGGGTTATGGAGAAAAAGAAATATTTGTGGTGTGTAATATCGGTCATAGTCGGGGTTGTGATTTTTGTTGTCGCCGGAGTCAGCAAGAGGATAACCTTCTGCGATGAGATATACACATATATGATTGTGAATGCGCCTAATGGTGCGTATCAACTTGCTGAGGGACAGTGGTATACGCGACAGCAGACAGTTGATATGCTAGGTCACAGTTCAAATGACAGTGTTGTGCAGATGTTGTGGAATGTGAAGGGGGACTCTCATCCGCCACTGTATTATGGGCTTGTGTATATTGCCTCGCTTATTGGCGGACTGAATATATCAGAGTGGACAGGGCTGGCGGTCAATCTGCTTATGTACATCGGAACAATGCTTTTGTTCTGGCTTATTATAGATAGGATTTTCGGCAGACCGGGTATGGCAGCGGCAGCGGCTATTGTATATGCGCTGAATGTGGGAACGCTGTCGGACGCCATGCTTATACGAATGTACATGCAGCTGACCTTCTTTACGATTGCATTTGCATACGCGGCTTGGCGGCTGTGGGAGAATAAGGAAAAGCTGTCAGGTTATGTCCTGCTGGGAATAGCGACGGCTGGCGGATTCCTTACGCAGTATTATTTCTGCTTTATCCCGATAGGTTTTTTTGTGGTATGGGCGATTTATAATATTGCACGTAAAAAATATTCATGTATAATTAAATATCTTGTAAGTATGTCTGCGGCAGTGGCAGTGGATACTATATTGTGGCATTACTGGATTGGAACCATGCTTTCAAACAGTGATTCCGGTGCGATAAAAGAGAACGCAATGAATTTTGTTAATATATTCAACAGCATGTTCAGGGGATTGGAGTCCGTACAGCTTATTATTTTTCAGAAATGGCATATCGTGGGCGGTCTGGCTGTGATTATTGTGGTTGTGATAGCTCTTGTATCCGAGAGGGTAAATGCAAGCTTCCGAAATATGAGATTGTATGTCGGCGGGCTAAGTGCAATGCTGTTCTTTTATTCAACTATTGTATATTATCTGACACCAACATACCTTATGTCGAGCAGGTATTTCTACGCTGCGTCCGCGGTGGAGATTCTGTTGGTAGCTGTATGTATCTGTGCGCTGGTCTGTACATTTGTGACAGATGAAAGGCTTGGTAAAAAGAGAAAAATATTTGTCAATGCAGGTACAGCGGTGGTGTGTATTGCCATGGATATAGGTATTCTTGCGTTTGGATATGGTATAGACTATTATGCTGATGCGGCAGCGTATGACACCCAGAGGGAATGTCTGGAAGAGTATAGTGATATTCCGTGGGTTCTGTGCGGCGATGAGAACTGGGAAATGACGGCAAACTTTATGGATTATATTATTCCGGAGAAGCTCATGAGAATCACGGAAAATACACCATACGGTATTGAGAAGGAGCTTGAGAAAGCGGATAAATTCATGATAGTGGCAAGAACAAATGAGGGTAATACACAGGGAGATATGGCACTGTATTATTATATCGGAACCACGGGAAGATTTGCAAAAAGTGAGCTGGTGATGGAGCGGAACGGATTGTCCTATTTTCTCGCATATCCGGAGGAGTTTTGAGCTTTACAACTATTTAAACATAAAAAAATGAATGGAGGAAAATACTATGAAAATGAACAAATCAAAGGTGGCTATTGTCGGCTGTGGGCTGGTTGGTTCCACAACCGCATTCAGTCTTGTGACACAGGGCGTAGTTGATGAGGTGCTCATGATTGACATCAATAAGGAGAGAGCCTACGGAGAGAAGCTGGATTTACATGACAGTATTGAGTATCTCAACCGCAATGTAAAGGTGACAAACGGTGATTATTCGGACTGCTCAGATGCAGATATTGTGGTTATAACCGCAGGAGCACCGCCTAAGCCGGGACAGAGCAGGCTTGATACACTTGAACTCACGGCGAATATATGTAAGTCAATAGTCGGACCTATTATGGAGAGTGGATTTGATGGAATTTTTCTTATAGTGTCCAATCCGGTAGACATTATCACACATTATGTCAAGAAGCTTTCCGGGCTTCCTAAGAATCAGGTCATCGGAACGGGAACTGCCATAGATTCCGCACGTCTCAAGACATTTATCGGAGAGCTTGTAAATGTTGACCCGCGAAGCGTCCATGCATATTCGATGGGTGAGCATGGCGATTCACAGATGGTTCCATGGTCCGTTGTTACGGTTGCAGGAAAGCCTTTTTATGACGTAATTGCTGACAACAAGAGCCTTGTGGGCAATGTTGACCTTGATGAGCTTGTCCATAAGACCGCAAGAGAGGGCTGGGAGATTTTTGAGCGCAAGGGAACAACATACTATGGAATTGCTACGGCCGTAGCTGCCATTATAAAGGCAATTATGAATGATGAGAACAAGATTATACCGGTATCAACATATCTTGAAGGCGAATATGGCGAGACAGATGTGTATGCGGGTGTGCCTACAGTTCTTAACAGACATGGAGCGTATGATGTCCTTGAGATTCATATGTCCCCTAGCGAGCTTGCAAGGTTCAGGGACTCTGCAAAGGTCATAAGGGAATACACCAGCAAGATTATGGAATATTAAACAGCTGCCGCCGCAAGGCAGCAGCGTGGAGGACATGTATGGCAAAGCTGTATTTTAAATATGGGGCGATGGGCAGCTCTAAGACTGCGAATGCTCTTATCACGAAGTTTAACTATGAAGAGAGGGGCATGAAGGTGTGGCTGTTAAAGCCTGCCACAGATGACCGCGATGGACAGGATATCATAAAGAGCCGTATCGGACTTGCGTGCAGGTGCTTCGTTGTGACACCTGATACCGATATATTGGCAGCGTATGAGAAGGAAGCGGGGTATGACGCAGTTATAGTTGATGAGGCTCAATTTCTCACACCGGGACAGATAGACGAGCTTAGAAGTATAGTCGATAATAAGGGTATACCCGTCCTGTGCTTCGGATTGAGAACAGACTTTCTCACGCATGTATTCCCGGGCAGCCTGAGACTTCTTGAGATTGCGGACTCCATAAGTGAGATTAAGACAATCTGCCGCTGTGGCTCCAAGGCTACAGTCAACGCCAGAATAGATGAGAATGGCAACGTAATTACGGACGGGGAGCAGGTGCTCATCGGTGGAAATGACAGATATGAGGCGATGTGCTACTCCTGTTATATGAAGAAAATTAAGGGAATTATGTAGAATACCCACAAGGCAGTAAAAAACAAGCCACAAGAGCTTGCCGGGTGGGTATAGAGAGCAGAAATAAGCAAAAATACCCACAAAGCCGGAAAAAGCAGGCTGAAATAGTGGCTCAGTGGGTATAGGGAGCAGAAATAAGCAAAAACCACCCACAAGGCAAGAAAAAGCAGGCGAAAAGATGCAGCCCGGTGGGTATAGAATTAAAAAAGAGGAGAAAAAAACAATGGATATCAAGGAAATTCTTGCAAAGGTTGACCACACAGTATTAGGACAGACAGCCACATGGGCTGATATCAAGGGATTGTGCGATGACGGAATGAAATATGAGACAGCTTCGGTATGTATTCCGCCAAGCTATGTAAAGCAGGCAGCAGAGTATATTAAGAGCGTTAACGGCAAGCTTAAGGTATGTACGGTAATAGGCTTCCCTAATGGATATAATACTACGGCTGTGAAGTGCTATGAGACCAGGACTGCGGTTGAAGAGGGCGCTGATGAGATAGATATGGTCATAAATATAGGCTGGGTTAAGGACGGTCTGTACGATAAGGTTTTAGACGAGATTAAGCAGATTAAGGCGGCATGTAACGGCAGACTTTTAAAGGTAATCATCGAGACCTGCCTTCTCACGGACGAGGAGAAAATTAAGCTGTGCAAGGTGGTGTCTGAGTCGGGCGCGGATTATATCAAGACATCGACAGGCTTTTCCAAGGCGGGAGCAACCTTCGAGGACGTGAAGCTTATGGCTGACAATGTCGACGGCATTCTTGTAAAGGCAGCAGGCGGCATAAGCTCAATCGCAGATGCGGAGAAATTCATTGAGCTTGGCGCTTCAAGACTTGGAACAAGCAGGATTGTCAAGCTTGTAAAGGCTGAGAAGGCAGAGGAAAACACATACTAATACCGGCTTTTATAAAAGAGCATATTTTAACAGGGGAAAGCATTAAAGATAGATAAGAGAATATGTAAAGCTTTAGAGGGAGTGTAGACCTGAAATGAAGGGGAAATATACGCTTTGGAAAGGGTGCTGTAGATGAAAGAGGAAGAATATTTACAATTAATAGAGGGCAAGCTTGAGACTGCGATAGAAAATATCAAGGATGAAATGAAGTTAAATGACAAGGATATTGCACAGCTCCAGGAGTTATACTGGGAGAACAACAGTGATTTCGATGAGTATGGCTATGAGGAGTACGAGAACAGACAGCAGATGTTCAATCATGCCAATTTTAGAAGCAGAAATATGAAGACTCTTCACATGTACAGGAGAATGCAGGATTCGCCGTATTTTGCGAGGGTGGATTTCCTTTTTGATGGGGATGATGAGCCGGAGCGCTGTTACATCGGTATAGGAAATTTTGCTGAGGGAAAGGGCTCAATGCCTCTCATATATGACTGGCGCGCGCCGATTTCCAGCCTTTTCTATGACTATGATGCCGGGAGAGCCTCCTATGAGGCTCCGGGTGGAATGGTCGAGGGGGAGATTGTAAAAAAGTATCAGTACAAGATTAAGAATGGCAGGCTTCTCTACGCTGTTGAGAGCGATATCAAGATTGATGATGATATATTAAAGCAGGCACTCTCGATGAATGCGGACGCAAGACTTAAGAATATCGTCAGCACCATACAGAAGGAACAGAATTCAATCATAAGGAACGAGAAGGATAAAATACTCATCGTGCAGGGCGGTGCGGGCTCAGGCAAGACATCCGTTGCGCTTCACAGAATCGCGTATCTGCTCTACCGCCACCGCAATGATCTTACCGCCTCACAGATACTTATTCTGTCACCGAATGATGTATTCTCAGATTATATCTCACACATACTTCCGGAGCTTGGTGAGGAGAATATCAGTGAAATGACATTCGATGATTTTGCTGCGAAGGAGCTTTCGGATACATGCCGGATCGAAAGGCATTACGATTTCCTTGAGGATGTACTCACGCATGAGGACAGCGACACAGAGTATGCCGCGGCGCGTCAGGAAAAACTCTCGGCACATTCATCAAAGGAGTTTGCCGAGGCGATAAACGGCTTTGTGTTCTCACTTGAGTATGACCTTATGAATTTTAAGGATATCAAATATAAGAAGCTTGAGAAGGACGCAGACAGCATTGCTGATTTATTCTATAATAAGCTGCCGGATATTCCGCTATTTAAGAGGATGGATGCTGTCCGTGAGTACATTGTGGATGAATACGCGACCCTTACAGGACACGAGTTTGACGATATAGAATCAGCTATCGTAAAAGATAAGTTTGATGCGCTTTACAGGACAAGAGATATTTTTACAATCTACAATGAGTTCCTCGAAAGCATAGGCGAGGAGCCTATAGCTGTTGCGGAGGGACAGCCGAAGAAGGCAGGCTATGAGGACGTGTACGCCATGCTTTATCTTAAATATCTGTTGTACGGTGCAGGGTATGAGCAGCAGATTAAGCACCTTCTTGTTGATGAAATGCAGGATTATTCCTACATTCAGTATTGCATCATAGGCTGGGTTTTCAAATGCCCTATGACCATTCTGGGCGACAAGGAGCAGTCTGTTGACTCAGAGAAGTCGGACGTGCTCAATTTCCTGCCTGAAATTCTAGGTAAGGACTCAAAGCGCATCGTCTTAAACAAGAGCTATCGTTCGACAGTGGAGATAACAGACTATGCAGCTGCGATTGCGGGCATAAAGGGAATCGACGGTATCGACAGGCATGGAAACAAGCCTGAAAAGCACATGTATGTAACTGAGAACGAGATGTACGCCGCTATCGGAAACAGGATAAGCGACGAGTTATCCGCAAATGTGTACGAAACCATAGCTGTTCTGTGCAAAACTCAGGCGGAGGCGGAGTACGTTGGGGATAAAATCCTCGAAAATATCCGTGAGACGGAGGATGACGAGGAGAGCTTCAAGGTGACTGTGCTCAACAAGAATACCGACCGCTTTAAGACGGGTGTTGTCGTTGCGCCATACTACCTTGCAAAGGGTCTTGAGTTCGACAGTGTGCATATCGTGAACGCAGATAAGGCACATTACCATTCCGATTATCATAGACAGCTTCTGTATATCGGGGCGACGAGAGCGCTGCATGCGCTGGATTTCTATGGAGTTGGGGATGAGTGTGGGTTGTTGCCGTAGAGCATGAGTAGAAGCTACAAGTCTTAGAATACGCTGAATAAGCGGATTCCGAGACTTTTTCTTTATCGTTTTTATGCGGATATCATTAACTTTAATAGCGTAAAACCATGGTGACGGCGGGACTTTTTTTATATGATCTTTCTTTGTGACAGTTGGAGTTTTTTTCCTGATACACTGTTTGCTGGTACTAATGAAGGTTTGAATTTATGGTAGCAGAGAACAACAGATTGTTTTAGATGAGGCAGGAATGTCAAATATTTATAATGTGTCTGATGTGGATAAGACAAGAATGGATGAAAGTATAACTGATGTAACAGGTAAAAGTGAACTTGTGGAAATTAAAGAAGCTGATCCTGTAGACAAAGCTGGTTGGATTGCCAATAGAATATCAAAGATTTTATTAAGGTTGATATATGTGGATTTGATATTGCAGATGTAAGTGATAAGGTTGTTTTCAGGAGTAATGAAAAGACTTGGGATAAAGCAGGGTGGTGATGAGCTTTATGAAAAGTTCCAGAAGATTTACGATGAAGCTGTCAGCAGAGATACTGATAAAGAAAATGTAGAAGATAAGCTGTGGAATAAGGTCAGAGGGATGTGATGTCGTTGTTTTTAGCTGTTAAAGATAAATAGATAACAAAAAAATAATATTTATAACATCGCAAAAATGTGATATAATTTACAAGAAGATTATGATTTGCAATGTAGGGAGAAAACATGGGTATCAAATTATTTCTGAATGATTATTATGATCTTTTAAAGTTTATGCATGATAATGAAGTAGTGATTTTGGATGAAAAAGTGATTCCATTAACACAGCAGGAGATAGCGGCAACTTTAAAATGTAGCAAGATGAAGATTAACAGTATGTTTAGTATTCTGCAAAAACAAGATTATGTAGAGCAAAAAACAAGAGGCAAATATGTTTTGACGGATAAAGCAGAGAACATAATTGAAACAATAGAAACATTACAGTAGTTACAGATAAGGAGCAATATATGCCTACATTAGATTGGATAGGAAAAGACAAAGTAATTAATCATCATAAAGATGTTCCGTATAAAGTATTTGAAAGAAAGTATAGTTTTGATGAAAGTGGTATGCACAAAGAGGATATTCACAGCAATAACATGATAATTCATGGTGACAATCTTGAAGCCTTGAAGTCGCTACTTCCGCAGTATGAAGGAAAAATCAAATGTATATACATAGATCCACCTTACAATACCGGAAATGAAGGATGGATATATAATGATAATGTAAATGATCCAAAGATAAAGAAGTGGCTTGGAGAAGTTGTTGGTAAAGAGGGGGAGGATTTATCAAGGCATGATAAATGGTTATGTATGATGTATCCAAGACTTGTGCTGCTACAAAAATTATTGGCAGATGATGGGGCTATTTTCATCAGTATTGATGATAATGAAAAAGATTACTTAAAACTTATATGTAACGAAATTTTTGGAGCAAATTATTATATGGGTACTATTGTTAGGGCTACGGGACAAACTACAGGTCAAGATAGCTCAGGATTGGGAAGTTCTTTTGACTATGTTTTGGTGTATTCAAAGTCGTGTGATTATATATTTGGTGGTTTACCATTAACAGAACACGATCTGAAACGATTCCAAAATGAAGATGATAGGGGAAATTATGCTTATGATCAATTAAGGAAAACAGGCAGTAATGATCGTCGTGAAGATCGTCCCAATATGTATTATGCAATAATAAATCCAGATGGAGAAGAATTATATCCTACTGCTACGGCGGGGTATGACTCACGATGGAGAGTAGAGAAGAAAACTTATAATAAATTAGTAGAAGATGATTTGATTTTTTGGAAAAAAACAAAAAGAAATAATGAGGTAGTTTGGTGGCCATATGTTAAGTATTATGCGGAGGGGAGGACTAAACGACCATCTCCGTTGTGGACTGAAATAGAAGGTAATAAAAAAGCATCTAGAGACGTAAAGAGTATTCTAGGGGTTGATTGTAAATTTGATTATCCTAAACCAATTGAAATGATAGATAGAATATTAAAAATAGCATCGGTAGGTAAAGAGGATATTGTTTTAGATTCTTTTGCCGGTTCCGGGACAACAGCTCATGCTGTTTTGAATATGAATAAGTCAGACGGAGGCAATAGAAAATTTATTCTTGTAGAAATGGGAGATTATGCAG
>ERZ837910.3039-NODE-3039-length-19162-cov-5.481656_pt1 | contig 19162 bp, 19 predicted proteins | sample MGYA00519940_ERZ837910 | MGnify/ENA primary metagenome ERZ837910 (study PRJEB31850, sample SAMEA3708825) | human gut metagenome | biome: human gut; feature: human-associated habitat; material: faeces | place: China | collected 2014 ... | reverse complement strand
ACTAAGTATCGTTAATAAATTTTTAACTCTTACTATCTTTTTGTTTAATATATTTTCTTCTGCTTCGCATTCTATAATTTTTGAATTTATATGATCTCTATCAAAATTATTTATATGATTTAATTCTTTCTTATAATTCATAACTGCATTTGATACTTTGTCAGATACTTTATTTGTTCTACTATGTATGCTGTCATAAGATTGTCCTGCTATCTGCATATTTTCTATTACTTCATTTTCTGTATCTTCATATACTGTTCCAGCATAATATAATTGTTCTTGATATTCCTCTTTTTTTAATTGTACTTCTGTTAGCTTAGCTTCATTCTTTTTATGATTTCTTAACATTGTTTCAACATCTTCTTTTATGTATTTACTCATTAGTGTACCTCCTTAACCACAATTCCTTTATAATTTTCTTGTTCTAATTTTTTTATTAAGTTTCTTTCTTTTGATTTTAATCTACTATCTAGTACGCAATATTCATATTCTATTTCTCTTTTGTATTCTTGTCTTGCTTTTTCTACTTTATTTTTGCATTTTTCACAATAATCTATTGACTTTTTATATAGTACTACTGTATCTAAAATCGGTACTTTTCTTTTACATATATCACATTGTTGTATAATCATTTGTAATCCTCCGTTTCTTTTGCTTTATTTTCAAAATATTGTTTTATACAATTTAAGCACTTTTCACAATGCCCATCTATATAATTATCTGCATAGCAACCTTCCTTTGTACAAAATTCATCTACTGTTAATTCATCTTCAATATATTCTGTCATTAAATCAATTATTTTTTCTTTTTCTTCTAGCATAGATAATACTGTTTCTATATCTTTAACATTTACTATACAACATTCACTGCTAATTGGTATGTTCTTTCCTAGATTTAATCTATATATTGCTTTTTCTTGCTCTTTTGTCATATGCTAGTCCTCCTCTGAGTTATCTAATATAAACTGTTTTACTGTTTGTCCAGTATATTTATATGCTCTATCATCTATATATAATTGTGCTGGTAATTTTCTATTTGTTACACCTATATATTTCAAATCATTCCAAAATGTTTTGTCATTACTTATACTTATTGCATCACACCAAAATCCTTGTTTATTCCACCAATTTATTATTTGTATTGGTTCTCTTGTAGAACATATAAATATTGGTATTTCTAATTTTTGTAATAATAACATTAAGTCTAATACTTCCTTATTATATTCATCATATATACTTCCATCTTGCCAACCTTTTGAATATTTATGTATTACACCATCAAAATCAAAACATACTGCATGTCCTTTATTTAATTTTAAATCTAAACTTTTTTCTTTTATTTCCATCCTAATTCCTCTACTTTCTTATTATTTATCCTCTTTTCATTTTTTTATTTAAGAACTTTCTTTGATATTCTTTTACATTATTTTGTCTTTGTTTTTCTTTATTTCTATTTTTTATGAATCCATTATCATTTCCGTTCATTTTATTTTCTCCCTTCTAGTAGTTCTTGTAAGGCATCATGCATCCCATATTTTGTTGCAAATAACCTTTTCCATTTTGTTTTTCCACCATATTCTTTATATCTACCATACATATTGTCTACTTTCATTATTTCTAGTTCTTCTTCTAATTCTTCTATCTTGTCTTTTACTTTTTGAATCCATTGCTGATTTATATCGTTTTGTGCTAAGTCTATTACTGTTTTATATTGTTCATCTGTCAAATGTATTGTATATTTATTTAGTTCTTCATTCTCTTTTAATGTTCTTTTATAATTTATTTTTCTTTCATCTAATTGACTTAACATTATGCTATATTCTTTTTCTAATTTATCTGCTCTTGCTTTTTCTACATTTAACATTTTTCCCCATAATGGTAAAATTGCCTGGAATTTTCTGTCTCTTCCCTGTTTTGCACTTCCACCTGCAGAGTCTCCCTCTACAATGTATACCTCACATTCATCTGCATTCTTGCTACTACAATCTGCTAATTTTCCTGGCAATGTTGAAGTTTCTAAAGAGTTTTTCTTTCTAACTAATTCTCTTGCTTTTCTTGCTGCTTCTCTTGCTCTAGATGCACTAATACATTTTTCTAATATAGCTTTTGCAACATTTGGATTTTCTTCTAAAAATGTAGATAAAGCTTCATTTACCATACTCTGAACAACACCTGTTACTTCACTATTTCCTAATTTTGTTTTTGTTTGTCCCTCAAATTGAGGCTCTTTAACTTTTACTGAAACTACTGCAGTGATTCCCTCTCTTATATCTTCACCTTGTAAATTATTATCTTTTTCTTTTAATATGTTATGACTTCTTGCATAATCATTAAATACTTTTGTTAATGATCTTTTAAATCCTTCAAGATGAGTTCCACCTTCTATTGTATTAATATTATTAACAAATGTATATATATTTTCAGAATAACTTGAAGTATATTGAATTGCTATTTCTACTGGAATTTCTCCATTTTTTTCTATATAAATAGGAGTTTTGTGTAATTTTTCTTTATTTTTGTTTAAAAATTCTACAAAAGAAACTAAGCCACCTTCAAAACAAAATTCTGCTTTTTTAGGTGTTTCCTCTCTTTTATCCTCTATTGTTATTTTTAGACCTTTTGTTAAAAAAGCCATTTCCCTAAATCTTTTTTCTAAAGTTTCATAATCATAATCCAAACTTTCAAAAATAGTATCATCTGCTAAAAATCTTACCTTTGTTCCTGTTCCTTCTGCATCTCCTATTTTTTCTAGCTTTTTAACAGTTTTTCCTTTTTCAAAATACATTTGGTATAATCCACCATCTCTTTTAATTGTAACCTCTGTCCATGTAGATAATGCATTTACAACTGAAGCACCTACTCCATGTAAACCACCAGATACTTTATATCCACTATCTCCTCCAAATTTTCCTCCTGCATGTAAAACAGTATATACTGTTTCTGCTGTTGATATATGTGTTTTAGGGTGGATTTCAACTGGTATTCCTCTACCATTATCTTCTACACTTATTATATTTCCTGGTTCAATAGCTACTTTTATTTCTGTACAATATCCTGCTAATGCTTCATCTACACAGTTATCAACTATTTCATAAACCATATGATGAAGTCCTCTTACAGAAGTACTACCTATATACATACCTGGTCTTTTTCTTACGGCTTCTAGGCCTTCCAATACTTGAATTTGTTCTGCACCGTATTTATGATTATACTTTTCCATTTAATTTCCTCCTCTTATTACTTTGCCTTCTTTTACATTATATATTAAAATATTTTTATTTTCAATATCTATTTTATCAGTACAAGTTATAATAACTTGTGTTTTTTCTATTTTCTCTAAAAAATGATTTCTTCTTTTTTCATCTAACTCTGACATAAAATCATCTAATAATAAAATTGGTTTTTCTCCTATTTCATCTTCAATAATATTTAATTCAGATAACTTTAAAGATAAAATCGCTGTTCGATGTTGTCCTTGAGAACCATAAATATCTAATCTTTTATTATTTATATATATCACAAAATCGTCTCTATGTATACCTTTTGTTGTAAATCCTTTTATAATATCTAATTTTCTTCTTTGTTTTAACAAACTTAAATATTCTTCTTTATTTTTACTTTCTGCTATATAATCTATTTCTATTTTTTCTTTATTTTCTGTAATTTCATTGTGAATATTTTTTATTTTATTATTTATTTTATCAATAAATTCTTTTCTATAATTATAAATATTAACTGCATATTCTGACAATTTTTCATCCCAAATTTCTAACATGTTTTCATTTTTATTTTCTTCTCTAATCTGTCTTAAATAATTATTTCTTTGTTCTAATGTTTTTAAATATAAATTTAAATTATGCATATAATTCGGCTTTAATTGGCTAATCATAATATCTAAAAATCTTCTTCTATTTTGAGGACCACCTTTTAAAATATTTATATCATCTGGTGTAAAAATAACAATATTTACATTTCCTAATAATTCACTTAATTTTTTAATTTTTATTCCATTTATACTTACATTTTTTTTACCAGCTAATTCTATTTTTATTTTTCCACTTCTATCAGATTTTTCAAATTCTATTTCAATGTTTGCCTGGCTCTCATTTAGTAATATCATTTCTTTATCTTTATTGGTTCTAAAAGACCTTCCCATACTACATAAAAAAATTGCTTCTATTATATTAGTTTTTCCTTGTGCATTTTCACCATAAAAAATATTTATATTTTTCTCAAACTTTATTTCTTCATTTTTATAATTTCTAAAATTATTAATTCTTAATTCTTTTATCCACATATTCTTCTCCATCTGTGTATAATTTGTTAACTTCATTTTTTCTAATTATTTCTAATTTAATATATGCGTATACATTTTAATTGTCTATGGAGATTGCCTTTCCCAAAGTTCATCACGCCCATACTCTCACAATTATGAATAATCATTTTGTAACAATATCTGTAATAAATATTTAGGAGCTATAACATCACAATCATATTAAATAGAACATTAATACTTTTTTGATTTTTTTGTAAACATGACAGGCATTAGGTCATATTATTTAGTGTAAGTAAAAATTTTAGGAGATTTAACATGAGTGATTTAGCAGCAACAAACTGTGGATGCGGATGCGGTAATGATGGAGGAAACAACAACTGCCTTTTCCTTATTCTTATTCTCTTATTCTGCGGTGGATGCGGTAATGGCTGTGGAAACAATGGTTTCTTCGGTGGAAATGACTGCTGTTCAAGCATAATCTGGTTATTTATTTTATTTAGCTGTTGTGGTTGTGGAAACGGAAATTTCTTTGGTGGAAACGGCGGTAATGGTTGCGGTTGTGGCTGTTAGTTAATAATAATGATTATTACGAATATGATTTATTTTGCCTGTTAAACAAATCATTAAACAGTCTAAATTTATATAACGGCAATTTTTTTACTTTGCTTATAATAATTGTTGCCATTGATTAATCTTTGTTAATTATATGGCATAAAATTTACCAATATAATTATGTTTCAATAAACCAAAAGGAGTTACAGTCTTATGTGCAAAAACAGGTATAAACAAACAAAATTTGATTGTATGGTCACTAACGAAACCATGCAGCTTATGAAGGCTGTAATTCCTTACATTGACGGTCCTATAAGTAATCTTCTTGGAATAATGATAAAATTTAAAGAATTGGAAAATGCCTCCTTTATTAATTCCAATATAGCAATAACCACAATGAATGAAAATCATAGTAAATCTACCGAAAACATGCTAAGTGATATTATGGAGTTTATGGATGAGGATACAAAAGAATCTATGGAAAATATTAAATCCATGATGGAAATGATGGATATGTTTAAAGATATGGATACGGCAGATATTTTCCAAACTATGGATGACTTTTCAAGTTCAATTTAATTAAATTAGTAATTTTACGATTAATAATATTATAATGGTATTTTTCAATATAAAACTGAATACTATTTAAAGAATAAAAATAAATAATAAATTTAAGGAGTTTTTATGAGCAACAACAAATGGATGGATGATCCTGTGTTAGATGGCATATCAAAAGAACGTCTGGAAGTTCTTACTAATATTATCGAAGGTGCAAAAGGTATGGAGCCTAAGGATATGTTTACATATTTTATCAGACAATCTAACATGGCTGGAAAACAAGGCATTAATTTCACAAATGCCGAAACCGAATTAATTCTTAATGTACTAAAAGAAGACATGTCACCTGAAGAAATCAAACGTGTTGATATGGTAAAACAAATTGTAAATTCTTTAAGCAAAAAGAGAAAGCACTAAAGGCTTTCTCTCTTTTATATATAGCTTTCAAAATAACAACCGGCTTATTTACCACTGTCATTTTATTTTACTACTAAGTTAATGATTCTTCCCGGAACATAGATTTCTTTTACAATATTTCCGTTAATCTTGTCTGCAATAGCTTCCTTTCCGGCAGCAATTGCATCTTCTTTTGAAATATCAGCAGGCACTTCAATAACTTCTTTTGTCTTTCCGTTAATCTGAACAGGAATCTTGATTTCATCATCTTTCATTAATTCCTCATCAGCTTCAGGCCATGAATTATTTTCAAATACACTACCTGTATTTCCAAGTTTCTCCCAAAGTTCTTCAGCTATGTGAGGTGCAAATGGAGCAATAAGAGTAGTAAATGTCTGAATAGTTTCTTTATCTACTCCTCCTTCTCTCTTTGCAATCTCGTTTAACTTATTGTTGTATTCCATAAATCCTGAAACAACAGTATTCAAACTAAAGTCTTCAAGACGTTTTGTAATAGTATGAACCATCTGGTGACGAATTTTAATCATTTCCTTTGTAGCATTAACATCTTTTTCGATGCTGTCAGTTGCTAACTTCCAGAATTTTGTGATAAATCTATAAACACCATCAATACCTCTTTCATCCCATTCAGAATCAAGTTCAGGTGGTCCTACGAACATTTCATAAAGTCTTAATGAGTCACAACCGTAATCTCTTACTAAATCATCAGGTGAAACAACGTTACCTTTTGACTTACTCATCTTGATACCATTTTTACCGGTAATCATACCCTGGTTAAATAACTTCTTAAATGGCTCTTCAAAATCAACTACACCTATATCATATAAGAATTTTGTGTAGAATCTTGAATATAATAAATGAAGAACTGCATGTTCAACACCACCGATGTACATATCTACAGGTAAATTATCATGAGCCTTCTGCTTTGAAACAAGTTCTTTATCATTTTTGTTATCTACATATCTTAAGAAATACCATGATGAACCTGCCCACTGAGGCATTGTGTTTGTTTCACGTTTTGCAGGCTTACCACAACATGGACATGTTGTATTTACCCATTCATCAATTGCTGCAAGTGGTGATTCACCTGTACCTGTTGGCTCATAAGATTCAACATCAGGTAATAATAATGGTAACTGATCTTCAGGTACCGGTACAGGACCACAGTCAGGACAATGAATAATTGGAATTGGTTCCCCCCAATATCTCTGTCTTGAGAATACCCAGTCACGTAATTTGTAATTAACAGTTGCTTTACCAAAGCCCTTTTCTTCAATAATGTGAGGAGCTTCCTTCTTAAGAACTGATGATTCCATGCCATTCCATTCGCCTGAATTAATCATAGTACCAACAGCCTCTGTGTAAGCTTCTGTCATGTTTTCAATTTCTTTTCCATCTTTCGCAATAACCTGAATAATTGGTATATCAAATTTCTTTGCGAATTCAAAGTCTCTGTCATCATGTGCAGGTACACACATAATGGCACCTGTTCCATAATCAGCTAATACATAATCTGAAAGCCAGATTGGAACCTTTGCTCCATTAAGTGGGTTAATTGCATAACTACCTGTAAATACACCTGTTTTTTCTTTTCCCTGAAGTCTGTCTACTGATGACTTGTTTGCTGCCATCTGAATGTATTCTTCCACAGCAGCCTTCTGTTCAGGTGTAGCAAGTCCTAATGCTTTTTCATGTTCAGGTGCTAAAACCATAAATGTTGCCCCATGAAGAGTATCTGGTCTTGTTGTATAAACTGTAATAACATCTTCTGTATTTTCAACCTTAAAGTCAACCTCTGCACCATATGACTTACCAATCCAGTCACTCTGCATTTTTTTAACTTTTTCAGGCCAGTCAAGCTTATCTAAATCTGCTAATAATCTGTCAGCATATGCTGTAATCTTTAACATCCACTGATTTAAATTCTTCTTTGTAACTTCTGCTCCACATCTTTCACAGCAGCCGTTTACAACTTCTTCGTTTGCAAGACCTGTTTTACATGAAGGACACCAGTTAATTGGCATCTGCTTCTGATAAGCAAGTCCTTTTTTGAACATCTGAACGAAAATCCACTGTGTCCACTTGTAGAAGTTAGGATCAGTTGTGTTTACTTCCATGTCCCAATCATAAAGTGCAGCGATTTCATTAATCTGTCTTTTGATATTCTTAATATTTGCTGCTGTTGAAATTGATGGGTGTGTTTTCATTTTGATAGCATAGTTTTCAGCTGGTAAACCGAATGCATCCCAGCCCATTGGATGAATAATATGATATCCATGAAGCATCTTATATCTACTCCAAACATCACTAATAACATATCCTCTCCAGTGTCCTACATGAAGTCCTGATCCTGATGGATATGGGAACATGTCAAGACAATAATACTTTGGTTTTGTTTTGTCAGCGTTAATAGGATTTACATCCCAATTATGACGCCATTTTTTCTCAATTTCCTTATGATTATAAGTTGTTGCCATAACTTATTTTCCTCCTAGATTTATATGTAAATTAAACTTAATTGCGCTTATAAGCACTTTAAATAATTACCTTTTATAATTTCAATAAACAGTCCCTAAAAATCATAAATATTAATTATTTCTTCTTAGATGACTTCTTTTTATTTTTGGTTGTTTCAGGCTCAATACCTGCTTTCTTTTTCCTCTGTTGTTCTAATTTCTTATTGACTTTGAAATTCTTCTTTACTGTATCTTCTTTTACTTTTATTTCACAAAGCACCTGACATGAGCCAACATTTCCTGCAAGATCTTTTGCCTTAACAACAACAGGTGTTTTTTCGCTTTCTCGAAGCTGTTCCTTTTCAAGTGTATATACTTTTATTTCACTTGTAGGTTCATTACAGGTTACTGTAGCCTTAACCATGTCTATGATTTTTTGAACATTCTTCTTTGTATTAATATCATTTGGACTTTTACTTTTTACTTCTAATGTAAATACCTGTTTACTACAACTTACTATAGGTGGTGTAGTATCTACCACCTGTACTTTCTGTGAAATGCTGTACTTCTTACCGTCTTTTGACTTGTATTTATATTTCACAGTATAATTTCCAACTGCTGAAGTATCTACTGTATTATGTTTCAATCTTCCGGTAATATCTTTACCCTTTGTTCCAAAGGCTATTAAATTACAGTAATAATTAAACTGATGTCCTTTTTCAACAGTAACTGTCTGAGAACCTTTAACAACAGTACCGTTTTTTATCTTCTTGTAAGGATTGTCCTCACTTGGATCTGTAGGATCCCAGCCACATTTTCCGGATACTTTTACAACCGGTGAAAAAACTAAAGGCAATGTATCTTTTTTCTTGCCTTTTTTTACTGATACCAATGTGTTTTTCTTACAATTTTCAAATATCCAATTAGCGTCATTTGCTGTTAAAACAATATTCTTTCCTGAAGCTTTCTTTTTTCCAATGCTCCTATAAGATGATTTGACCAGTTTGTAATCTTCCTTACCTGAGTATGATGGTGACTGAATCCATACATTCTTATCTAAATATGAATTATACTTGTGCCAACCACTGTATTTATTAAGCCATGTATATTTGGACTTAATTCTAAAATTTCCATTAGGAAGACTCTTTCCAACTGAGCATCTAAAAGACTTAACAGCCACTTTTGTTTTCTTGTCCTTTGAATACTGATAAACAATTACTGCCTTAAGTTTCTTATTTACTTCTATATAATACCTATCTGAAAAAGCTGTCTTTTTATTTTCTGTTTCTTCTTCTACACCTTTTCCTGAAAGTTTACTTGCTTTGTCAGCCTCTGACGTAACCTTATTTTGAATAAACATAAGAGCACCAAAAATAATACCTGCAACAATTAAAATTTCAAGAAGAGTAATAACTGTATTCTTAAATCTTTTTTCTTTGACAATCTTTTTAATATCCAATTTCGTACTCCATTTTATTTTTATACGCAAAAAGCCACCTTAAGCCTATGCATACTAATTTATTATACAACATTGTAAGCATTTTTCAAGGTGACTTTCGTTATATTACTTTATTACTTTTTATTTCTATCTTATTGCATCCTTCATGCTCTTAACATATTCTCCAACATAAGGAACACTTTCTTTTCCATGTTCTGCAACAATTTTTACAATGGCGCTTCCTACAATTGCACCATCTGCATACTGGCAAACATTTTTTGCCTGCTCAGGCTTGGCAATACCAAATCCAATTGCGCAAGGTACATCTGTTGCTTCTTTTACAAGTTTAGTCATTGCTCCTAAATCTGTTGCTATGTTTTGTCTGATACCTGTAACTCCAAGAGATGATACAACATATACAAAACCTTCTGCTGATTTGGCAATTTTTGTAATTCTCTCTTCCGATGTTGGAGCAATAAGTGGTATTAAATCAATGCCTGCTTTATTGCAGAAAGGTACTAGTTCATCTCGTTCTTCGTATGGACAATCAGGTACAATAACACCTGAAATTCCACATTCAACACATCTTGCCATAAACTTTTCTGTTCCATAACGATAAATTACGTTTACATATGTCATAAATACTAAAGGTATATTTACCTGCTCTTTTATTTCCTTTATGGCATCAAACAATTTATCTGTTGTACATCCACCCTGTAATGCCCTTAAATCTGCTTCCTGAATTACAGGTCCTTCTGCTATTGGATCAGAAAATGGAATTCCAACTTCGATGATATCTGCTCCATTCTTTTCCATTTCTATAATTAATTTTTGTGTTATTTCTAAATCAGGATCTCCTCCTGTCACAAAAGCTATGAAAGCTTTTCCATTCTTAAATGCATCACTTACTTTACTCATAAATCTGTACTCCTCTATATCTTGCTATTGCTGCTACGTCCTTGTCGCCACGTCCTGAAACATTTACTACAATAATTTTATCCTTATCAAGTGTCTTTGCATACTTCATTGCATAAGCAATGGCATGTGAACTTTCAATTGCTGGAATTATACCTTCCGTTCTTGATAAATATTCAAAAGCCTCAACTGCTTCCACATCAGTAATTGGAACATATTTTGCTCTTCCAGTATCATGTAAATTTGCATGTTCTGGTCCAATTCCCGGATAATCAAGTCCTGCTGAAATTGAATAAACAGGTGCAATCTGTCCATCATCATTTTGACAGAATAAAGATTTCATTCCATGGAAAATTCCTTCTGTACCATTTGCTATAGTTGCGGCATTTTTAGGATTATCTACACCAAGTCCGGCTGCTTCACATCCAATTAATGCAACATCTTTATCTTCAATAAAATTATAAAATGCACCCATGGCATTTGAGCCACCACCTACACAGGCAATAACTGCATCAGGAAGTCTACCTTCTACTTCCATAATCTGTTCTTTAATCTCCTTACTAATAACGCTCTGGAAATCTCTAACAATTGTTGGAAAAGGATGTGGTCCCATAACTGAACCTAATACATATAATGTATCGTCCATTCTATTTGTCCATTCCCTCATAGCCTCATTTACTGCATCTTTTAATGTCATTGTTCCACTTGTAACAGGATGAACTTTAGCACCTAAAAGTTCCATTCTAAACACATTTAAAGCCTGACGTTCACAGTCTTCTTTTCCCATATAGATTTCACATTCCATATCCATAAGTGCTGCAGCTGTTGCTGTTGCCACACCATGCTGACCTGCTCCTGTTTCTGCAATAACTCTTGTTTTACCCATTTTCTTTGCAAGTAAAACCTGACCTAAAACATTATTAATTTTATGAGAACCTGTATGGTTTAAATCTTCTCTCTTTAAATAGATTTTTGCACCACCTAAATCCTTTGTCATTTTTTCTGCATAATATAATAATGAAGGTCTGCCTGCATAATTATTTAAAAGGTCTGTTAATTCCTTATTAAACTCCGAATCATTTTTGTAATATTTGTAAGCTTCTTCAACTTCATTTACGGCTGTCATTAATGTTTCCGGAACATACTGTCCACCATGTATACCAAATCTTCCTTTACTCATCGTCTTCTCCTTTTAATTGTTGTAACATTTGTTTTTTATTTTCAGCTTTCATAAATGTTTCTCCAATAAGCACACCATTTACGTTAGCTTTTTTTAATCTCTCAATTTCTACGTTGCTTTTAATACCACTTTCAGCAACAAATAAAATATCATCCGGCACAAGCTTTCTTAATCTTTCGCTGTTTCCTATATCCACTGTAAAAGTTTTCAAATCTCTATTATTTACACCGATTATTCTTGAGCCACTTTTTATTGCTTTTTCAATTTCTTCTTCATCATGGGCTTCAACTAATGCTGACATACCAAGACTGTCACAGATTTCTATGTACTTTCTTATTGTGTATTCATCAAGCAATGAACAAATCAAGAGTACAGCAGATGCACCATGAATTTTTCCGTCATATATCATATACTCATCAATAACAAAATCTTTTCTAATTAACGGTATTGATACATTTTCGCTTATTTCTTTTAAAAACTTTTTATCACCTTTAAAATATTCAGGCTCTGTTAGAACTGAAATGCAACTTGCTCCTGCCTTCTCATATTCCTTTGCTATTTTCACATAAGGAAAATCCTCAGCAATAATTCCTTTTGATGGTGAGGCTTTTTTTACTTCACAAATAAAGTTAATACCTTTCTTTGCTAGAGCTTTTTCAAACTCAAAATTCCCTTTTGGCATATTCAAAGCCTTCTTTCTAAAGGAATGTTCTTTTTTTCCAATTCAACTCTTTTTCTTGTTGATTGTGCTAGTTTATCTAAAATCATATAACTCCTTTACTTATTGCTTTCTTCTATGTAAGCCTGTAATTTTTCGTATGCTTTTCCGCTGTCAATTGTTTCTCTTGCAATATTAATTGCTTCTTCGTATGTTAAATGGTCATTTTGAACATAAATACAAGCTCCGGCATTTAATAAAACTGCATCTCTCTTTGGTCCCTGAAGTTTTCCACTTAAAATGTCTTTTGTAATCTGAGCGTTTTCAGTTCCGTCTCCCCCTTCCAAATCAGACTTCTTGCAAATTGAAATTCCATAATCTTCAGGATTAATTTCGTAAGATTTTGTTTCACCATTTCTAATTTCACAAACTGTTGTTTTTGTACTAGGTGTAATTTCGTCCATTGTGTCCTGACCAAAGACAACCATACCTTTTTTAACTCCAAGATTTAAAAGTACCTTTGCAATTGGTTCTACTAATTCTTCTTCATAAACACCAATAATTTCCATTGATGCTCCTGCCGGATTAGTTAAAGGTCCTAAAACGTTGAAAATTGTTCTAAGTCCTAAGGCTCCTCTAACAGGACCAACAAATCTCATTGCAGGATGATATTTCTGTGCAAATAAGAAGCAAAAACCAACTTTGTCTAACAACTCTTTGCTCTTTTCAGGTTCTACTGTTATGTTTGCCCCTAAGGCTTCCAAAACATCTGCAGCCCCTGATTTACTTGAAACACCTCTGTTACCATGCTTTGCCACTTTACACCCTGCAGCTGCCGCTACAAATGCTGATGTTGTTGAAATATTAAATGTGTTTGCCTTATCTCCTCCTGTTCCTACAATTTCAATTACATCCATGTCATGTAATAATTTTGTTCCATTATCACGCATACCTCTTGCTGAACCTGATATTTCTTCAATTGTTTCGCCCTTCATTCTAAGCGCTACTAAATAAGCACTAATTAATATATCAGGTGTTTCACCACTCATAATTTCATTCATAACTTCCTTTGCTTCATCAAAAGTTAAGTCCTGTTTATTCACTAATTTCTCTATGGCTTCTTTAATCATACTTAAACCTCCAATTTTTTTGTTTATTGAATTTAATTTCGTATACTTATCTGTAAATAATAATCTTTTTAATTTATTTTTTAATCTTTAAAAAGTTATCTACGATTTTTTCTCCTTCAGGTGTCATAACTGATTCCGGATGAAACTGTAAACCGTAAATTTTATATTTTTTGTGTTGAACAGCCATTATTTCATTGTCACATTCATCAATAGCTATAACTTCCAATTCCTCGGGTATTGTATCAGGATTAGCCGACAACGAATGGTATCTTGCACCTTTAAATGGTGACTCCATCCCCTTAAAAATCGGACTGTCATTTGTAATTGTCATGTTGCTTTGTTTCCCATGCATCAATTGTTTTGCGTAAGTAACCTGTGCACCAAATACCTCACAAATACTCTGATGTCCCAAGCAAACTCCTAAAATTGGATATTCACCCTTAAGCTTTTCTACCACCTCTTCGCATATACCTGCATTTTCCGGCTTTCCAGGTCCCGGAGATAAAATAATATGTGTAGGATTTAATTTTCTAATGTCATCAATTTTATATTCATCATTTCTTACTACCTTATCTTTTCCGTCAGTTAATTTTCCAACTAATTGAACAAGGTTATAAGAAAAACTATCATAATTATCTATTAATAAAACCATTACCTGTTTACCTCACTTCCTCGTTTAATAGCATCAATTACTGCTCCTGCTTTATGAGCACATTCCATATATTCACTTTCAGGTACACTGTCTGCAACAATTCCTGCACCTGCCTGAACATATACTTTATTTCCTTTTTTTATTGCCGTTCTAATTGCAATACATACATCTAGATTTCCTGATAAATCAATATAACCAATTGCACCACCATATACACCTCTTGGTTCTTTTTCTAATTCATCAATAATTTCACAAGCTCTAAATTTTGGTGCACCTGATAATGTGCCTGCTGGTAAAAGTGCTGAAACTGTATCACAACTGTCTTTATCCTCTCTTAACTCTCCACATACAGTTGAAGCAATATGCATTACTTTTGAAAATCTATGAATCTTCATATATTCTTCTAAATAAACACTTCCATATTTTGCAATTCTTCCAATGTCGTTACGTGCCAAATCAACTAACATATTATGTTCTGCTAATTCTTTTTCATCTTTTAAAAGTCCTTCTTCTAATGCTTTATCTTCTTCCTGATTTTTTCCTCTTGGCCTTGTCCCTGCAACAGGAAATGTTGTTAATTTGCCATCTACTAATTTAACCATTGTTTCAGGAGAGGCACCTGCTATCTGCATATCTTCTGACTGGATAAAATACATATAAGGCGAAGGATTAGTAGTTCTTAAAACTCTATAGGCGTTCATTAAACTGCTGTTATATTCAGCTTCAAATCTTCTTGAAATAACGCCCTGAAAAATATCTCCCTCTCTGATATATGCCTTTGTTTTTTCAATCATATTGCAATATTCTTCTTTAGAAACATTACATTTAAAATCTACATTTTCCTGTGCATGATACTCAGGTAATGGACTTTGTTCATTTATAAGTGAAATCATTTTTTCAATTTCAAGTAAAGCTCCGTTATATCCCTGATGACCATCTTTTGACTTCATGTTTGCAATTACTAATATTTTTTGTCTTAAATGATCAAAAGCAATTACCTTGTCAAAAAGCATTAAATGATAATCATCAACATTGCTTTCTTTTAAATTTAATTTAGGTTCAGCATAGCCAATCATTTCGTATCCAAAATATCCAACAAAACCACCGGTAAAAGTTGGCCTTCCTTCAATTTTAGGTGACTTATATTTTTCTAACTGTTTTCTTAGTGCATCCATTGGATCCATTGTTACAGTAGTTTCAATCTCGCCACTTTTCTGGGTTACCTTTCCGTTCTTGCATGTTATGTGCAAAACAGGTTCATAACCTAAAAAAGAATATCTTGCCCATTTTTCTCCACCTTCTACACTTTCAAGCAAGAAAAAGTTTTTACCAAATTCTTCCATTTTTCTTAAAAGTGAAATTGGAGTAATAACATCAGCATATATTTCCTTGCAAATAGGAATCATGCTATAGTTCTTTGTTAATTCTTCGATTTCTTCAAAACTTTGTGTTTTCATATGTTCTCCTCTCGCATATCTGACTGTTTAATTATTTCAGTTAAATAGCGCCTATGATTTCCGGCTGTTAAAGTTGGTCTTCGCTTGTTAGAACAGTTCGATTTCGTACACTTTGTGTACTTTTTGTGTACTTCATCTCACTTGAGCTGACCGCTCAATATTTTCGTATAAGTGAATATTTTTTTATAAGCAAGCTTCAAAAATATTTCTTTTAGAAATTCATCTATGTTTAGAACAGTTCGATTCCGTACACTTTGTGTACTTCATCTCACTTGAGCTGACCGCTCAATGTTTTCGTATAAGTGAATATTTTTTTATAAGCAAGCTTCAAAAAAATATTCACTTATACGAAAACGCTGTTCTAAACAGTAACAAAAAAAGGCCCTGTCTCTTCACGTATATAACGTAAAGGGACAAAAGCCTTATAAATTCAACTTCTGCGGTGCCACCCAAATTAATGTATAACACATTCTCTCAACAGCATACCATCATATGCTTACTCTTTTAACGGTGAGTCTCCGTCAGCGTCTACTACCTAATAATGTGGTTTCAAGCTGCCCTCTTAAGTCCATTCATCGCTGTTAGTTTGTTGTCTCACACCAACCGACAACTCTCTGAAAAACGTCCCATACGACTACTTACTCTTAATCAACGGTTTCACAATACTTTTAAAGTTTAGTCTACTAAAGCGTTAATGTCAACCTACATATTTAATGTATTCTTGATTTATTTTATGCTTTTTATTTCATCAACTGCCTCTTTTAGCTGTTCTAATGCTTTTTTCAATGTTTCTCTTGGACATGCAATATTGATTCTCTGGAAGCCTTCTCCTTCTTTTCCAAAGATATATCCTGAGTCAAGCCACAGTTTGGCTTTTTCAACGATAAACTTTTCAAGTTCTTTGTCCTCAAAACCTAACGCACTACAATCAAGCCAAATCAGATATGTTCCTTCAGATTCAATTAATTTTATCTGTGGTATATTTGTTTCTAGATAATCTCTTAAGAAATTAAGGTTATCTAATAAATATTCTTTCAATTCATTCAGCCATTGTCTACCATATTTATATGCTACCTCGCATGCTACAAGTCCCATTAAATTAACCTGACTGTAACCAACCCTATCCAATTGCTTTAATACTTTTTTTCTAATTTCAAGATTAGGAATAAAAATATTTGAAATTTGAAGTCCTGCAAGATTAAATGTTTTGGTTGGTGCTGTACATGTAATTGTTATATTCTGATATTTTTCATCTAATGATGAAAATACAATATGCTTATTTTCAGGATAAACAAAGTCACTGTGAATTTCATCACTTACAATTTTTACATTGTGTTTTAGACAAATATCTCCTATCTTTTCTAGCTCCCATTTTTTCCAAACTCTACCAACCGGATTATGTGGACTACATAAAATAAATAACTTAACATTATTTTCTATTATTTTCTTTTCAAAATCTTCAAAATCAATTTCATATTTTTTGCCATTTCTAACTAAAGAATTGTTCACTAATTTTCTATTACTATCAATAATTACTTCAGTAAATGGGTAATATACAGGATTTTGAATTAATACACTATCACCTTCATTAGTAAGTGCATTAATTGCCAATACTATGGCAAATACTACACCCGGTGTTTTTATTAGCCATTCTTTTTTTACATGCCAATTAAAATTATCATTATACCAATTGTATACTGCATCAAAATATTCTTCTTTACTTTCACTGTAGCCATATATACCGTGACTTACTGCTTTATTTAATGCCTCAATAATTTCAGGTGAAGTTTGAAAATCCATGTCTGCAACCCATAAAGGTAACAAATTAAATATACTAGGGGGTGGAACCTTCCAACTTAATCACATTGGTGTTATGTGTTCATTTTTAACAACTGTGATTTTTAAATAAGCTTAAATGTAATACATGTACTGACTAAAATCGTTACTTTGTAAATAATCTTTTTCTAAGTCTTCTAATGAAATATTAAGTAATACTTCATCAAGTTTTTCATTTACTTTATCAATTACTGATTCTTCAATAACCTGTTCTGCTATATTGCCCTGGCCTTCATACTCTTTTTCAATCTTATAAGTTCCATCAAGTGCTTCAATAATTGATGCCACAGTAATGTCCTTAGCACTCTGATTTAATAAATATCCACCCTGGGCACCTTTAATACTTTTAATAATTCCATGCCTTCTTAGTCCTGCAAAAACCTGTTCAAGATACTGTAAAGATATATCATTTCTTTCTGCAATACTGCTAAGTTTCACATGACCGTTTTTTGAATTAATAGATAAGTCTATTAATGATATTATTCCATATCTGCTTTTCTTTGATAACTTCATATTACATCTCTTTTCCTTTTTTTAATTAATCCTATATGTTTAGTAGGATATAAAGTATATTACCTTTATTTTATATAAATGTCAACTAAAACATACTATTTTTATATGAATTAAATATTTTAATTATAAAATACTGCTTGCAACACTCCAGATACCAAGTATATACTTTATTGCAAAAAAAAAACAGGAGATTAATTGCACTAATCATTGATGCCTTGCAACTATAATCAATACAACTAATCCCCTGCCCTTAAGGAGTGATTATATAATTTCTATTTAAAATCTTAACCCTGTTTGGATTTTGCTATTTCTTTTTCCTGTACATCAGGTGGTGCCTGTTCGTATCTGGATACAACATATTCAAATTCACCACTTCCACCTGTCATTGAACGAAGTGAAGTTGAATATTCATACATTTCAAGTAATGGTATTTCAGCTTCTATAATCTGTTTTCCATTATCAGAATTCATATTGTATACACGACCACGTCTTTTATTCAAATCTCCAAGAATATCACCTGAATATTTTTCCGGTGCTGTAATTGTAACCATAGCAATTGGTTCCAACAGTACAGGATTAGCTTCCATAAAGCCTTTCTTAAAAGCTATTATTGTTGCCATCTTAAATGCCATTTCAGAAGAATCAACAGGATGGTATGAACCATCTGTTAATGTAGCCTTAATGCCGACAACAGGATAACCTGCCAATGGACCCTCTTTTACACATTCCTGAATTCCTTTTTCAACTGCCGGGAAATAATTTTTTGGCACAGCTCCACCAAATATTTTTTCATCAAAAATATAAGGTTTTGATAAGTCACCTGATGGTTCAAACTCAATTACAACATCACCATATTGTCCATGACCACCTGACTGTTTTTTGTGTTTACCCTGAACCTGTGCCTTACTCCTTATTGTTTCTTTAAATGGAACTTTTGGTCGTTCTAAAATAACATCTACTTTGTATCTGTCTTTCAGTTTAGATGCAACAACTTCCAATTGCTGATGACCGATTCCGTAAAGAAGAGATTGTTTATTTTCCGCATCAATAACTGACTTCAAAGTCAAGTCTTCAATACATAATTTAGTAAGTGCCTGAGCTAATTTGTCCTCATCCCCCTTTTTC
>ERZ837910.3025-NODE-3025-length-19220-cov-4.084842_pt1 | contig 19220 bp, 8 predicted proteins | sample MGYA00519940_ERZ837910 | MGnify/ENA primary metagenome ERZ837910 (study PRJEB31850, sample SAMEA3708825) | human gut metagenome | biome: human gut; feature: human-associated habitat; material: faeces | place: China | collected 2014 ... | reverse complement strand
CGACCGCACGCAGGCCCTTGCGGATTCGCAGTCCGTTGCGGGCGAACCGCTGCACGTCGGCGACGTCACGCTCATTCCCGTCAGCAGCATCTCCTGCGGCTTTGCAGGCGGCGGGAGTGATCTGCCCGCACGCACGCGCAATGACGCCGCCGCGGCAGGCAGCGGCGCGAGGCTGGCAAAGACGCCGGTCGCCTTCCTGGCCGTGTGCGGGCAGGAGGTGCAGGTGCTGACGCTCGAGCAGCCCGCAAAGGAAGAAAAATCGCTGCTGGCGCAGCTTGCCCCGCTGGCCGAAAAGGTCCGGCAGGCCGCCGCGGAAAAGAAGGCGGCCAAGGCCGAAGAACCGCTTCCGGCAAAGGCCGGGAAGAAGAAAAAATAAAGCAGCAGCGCAGGAACGCGAATTCCCGCCCTGACCGAATATTCTGCTGCCAGCGCAAAGTTGCCGGTGCCTTCCCGAGATTGCCACGGCCCCTTACAGGGCCTCGCAATGACAAATTTGATAGTCTTCGGATAATATTGTGGGCGGCAGATGCCGCCCATGTTTTTCTGTTTTTTAGAGGTTGAGGCCCTTTTGTAAATTCACAACGAAGTCCTGCACATTCGTCACGATGCCGCGGGCGGACAGGCTGCCGCGGTCGGCCAGCTTGTTCACCACAAATTCCGACACGTCGACGCAGTAGAAATACACCTGCCGCACCGTGCCGTCCGGCAGAACGCGGAACGAGGGCGTCATGTTGCCCGTGGCGATGGTGTGGAGCATCGTCGCCATGCTGATGACGGTCGTTGCGCTGCGGATCTGGTCGCGCATGGCGTTCTGGGCCGCATAGACATCGCCGTAGACCGGAGGCAGCGGGCCGTCGTCGCGGATGGAGCCGCCGAGCACATAGGGAACGCCGCACTTTTCGCAGCTGTAGATGATGCCGTCGTGGATGTTTTCGTTTTGGATGAAATTTGCGATGCTGCCGTGATAGCGCACGCGGTTGATGGTGTCAAGATGATGATAGTGGCCGTTCGGCACGGAGCGCTGCGTGTAGATGTCCTGCCCGAGCGCCGTCTTAAGGTAGGCAGCCTCCAGATCGTGCGTGGCCAGCGCGTTGCCCGCCAGAATGGCGTGAACATAGCCGTTTTCGATCAGCTTGGCCATGGCCGCGCGGGCGTCATGGTCAAAGGCGAAGGCCGGGCCCATGACCCAGACGATCTTGCCGTGGTCACGCTCGTGGCGCAGCAGGTCATACAGCTCGTCATAGTCGCGGGAGAAGGCCGTCTCACGCGAGCGGTTCTGGCGGAAGGCAAACGTCTCCTTTTCCTTCTCCTCCTCGCGGAAGCCGTTCGGGTGCACATAGATGCCGTCCGTGGCATCCTCGGTCCGGCCGGTGAACACCAGGTCGCCCTTGCGCAGCAGGCGGAACTCGCGGACGATAATGCGGCCGTTTTCATACACGGCAACGCAGTCCATGCGGCTTTCCTCTGCAAGGAGCCACTGGCCGTTCACCTTGAAATACTCGGGGAAAATGCTCATGGCGTGGTAATGCTCCGGCGCAACGCCGTCAAACGGGGCGGGCACGCAGACGGCATCCGGCGCGTTCTGGAAGCGCTGCTCGGAAAAATCAGGCGGAAAATAAGGTCTGAGCTGGAACATGGTCTTGTCCCCCTTGGTATTAGTAATTTGTTGCTCGGATGAGCATAGTATACCGGATTCCGCGGCAGGTTTCAAGAGGGCAAATCGCGGGCAGTTGCGAAGTCCGACTTTCTGTGGTATACTAATTTGAAATGATTCGACAAAAACAGGGAGGTGCTGCGCATGGAGGCGCAAAAGGGAGGAAAGCGGCGGCTCGTGCTCGGCATTTTTGCTCAGGTGGACGCCGGGAAGACCACGCTTTCCGAGGCGCTGCTCTACAAGACCGGCGCGCTGCGCACGCTCGGCCGTGTTGACCGCGGAGACGCCCATCTCGACACGCACGAGCTGGAGCGGGCGCGCGGCATCACGATCTTTTCCAAGCAGGCGCGCTTTGAAACGGAGCGTCTCGCCGTCACCCTGCTCGACACGCCGGGCCATGCCGATTTTGCGCCGGAGGCCGAGCGCGTCATGCCCGTCATCGACTGCGCGCTGCTGCTCGTCAGCGGCACGGACGGCGTGCAGGGCCACACGCTGACGCTCTGGCGGCTGCTGCAGCACTACGGCGTGCCCGTCGTCCTGTTCTTCAATAAAATGGACCTGCCCGGCGCAGACCGCGCCGCCCTGCTGGCCGATGCGCGCACCGCGCTCAGCGACCGCTGCGCCGCGCTGGACGACGCCGAGTCCGTCGCCCTCAGCTCCGAGGCCCTGCTGGAGCACTTTCTGAACACCGGCGCATTGGATGACGCCCTTGCCGCCGACGCCGTGGCAAAGCGGGAGCTGTTTCCATGCCTGTTCGGCTCGGCGCGGCAGCTTGACGGCATCGACGAGCTGCTGCAGGCGCTGGAGCGTCTTGCGCCCGTGCCTGTCTATCCCGCGGAGCTTTCGGCCCGCGTCTATCAGATCGCCCACGATCCGCAGGGCAATCGCCTGACGTTTCTGAAGGTCACGGGCGGCACGCTTGCCGTCCGCTCCGCCGTGCGCTGCCATCGCCCGGACGGCGAGCCGCTGGAGGCGAAGGTCACGCAGCTGCGCCTGTATTCCGGGGATAAATTCGCCGCCCCTGAAGAAATCCCCGCCGGAACCCTGGCAGCCGTCACCGGCTTGCAGACCAGCTTCATCGGTCAGACCCTGGGGGCAGAAAAAGCGGGACTGCCCGCCGCCCTGGAGCCGGTAATGACCTATCGGGTGAACTTGCCCAAGGGGGCAGACCCAGCGCAGGTGCTGCCCAAGCTGCGGCAGCTGGAGGAGGAGGACCCCCAGCTTCATCTGCTGTGGGAGCAGGGGCAGATTCATGTGCAAATCATGGGCAAGGTGCAGCTGGAAATTTTCCGCAGTCTGGTGGCGCAGCGGTTCGGGCTGGACATTCAGCTGGACGACCAGCGCATCTTTTATAAAGAAACCATTGCAGATACGGTGGAGGGCGTGGGGCATTTTGAGCCCCTGCGCCACTATGCCGAGTGTCATATCCTCCTGGAGCCGCTGCCCCAGGGCAGCGGACTGGTGTTTGACAGCGTTTGCCCCCTGGATGTGCTGGACGGAAACTATCAGAAGCTCATCCTGACTCATCTGGCAGAAAAGACCCACCGGGGTGTGCTGGTGGGTGCGCCCATTACGGATATAAAATTGACCCTGCTGGTGGGCAAGGCACATCTGAAACACACCGAAGGCGGCGACTTCCGGCAGGCCACCTATCGGGCGGTGCGGCAGGGCTTGATGCAGGCCAAGTCGGTGCTGCTGGAACCCTGGTATGCTTTTACCGTCACCGCTCCCACGGAGCTGATTGGCAGAGTCATCACCGACATCCGTGCCATGGGCGGCGAATTTGAAGCGCCGGAGGCTTCCGGTGGGCTGTCCACCCTGCGGGGGCTGGTGCCTGCCGCCGAGGTGAAGGATTACACCGAGGTGCTGGCAGCCTACACCCAGGGGCGGGGGCGATTGCAGCTGAGTCTACAGGGCTATGCCCCCTGCCACAACAGCGAGGCGGTGATTGCTGCAAGCGGCTATGACCCGGAGGCGGATTTGGAAAACACCCCGGACTCCGTCTTCTGCGCCCACGGAGCGGGCTTCAACGTGAAGTGGAACCAGGTGAAGGACTATATGCACCTGGAAAGCGGCATCAAGGAAGAAAAGCCGCCCCAGATTATCCAGCGGGGGAGCATTGACGACCGGGAGCTGGAAAAAATCATGGAGCGGGAGTTCGGTCCCATCCGCCGGGCGCAGTACACCGCCCCCCGCAGCCGCCCAGCCACCGAGGAAATTGCCATCAGGCCTCCCAAGGAGCGGTATATCATCGTGGATGGCTACAACATGATTTTCGCCTGGGCGGAAACCAAACAGCTGGCAAAAGAGGACCTGGATGCCGCCCGGCGGCTGCTGTGCGACCGGCTTTCCAGCTTCGCCGGATACACGAAAATCAAGCTGGTGGTGGTATTCGACGGCTACAAGCGGGAGGGAAACCCCGGCGAGAAGACCCAGCAAGGGAACATCCAAGTGGTTTACACCCCCCAGGGGCAGACCGCAGACCGATACATCGAGGAACTGGCAGACGAGATTGGCAGCAGCTATGCCGTCCGGGTGGCTTCCTCCGACAATCTGGTGCAGCTGTCCAGCTTCCGCAGCGGCGTGCTGCGCATGAGTGCCCGGGAATTGGAGGAAGCGGTGGAAAAAGCCCGGAAGGAAATGAAAAAGTTTTTTTAATGCCATAGCAAACCATGGGATTTTTAGATTCATCAACAATCAAAAAACATATAAAAATGGAGGATAAAAACATGATTTCCAATGACATTCGTTATGTAGGTGTCAACGACCATCAGGTTGACCTGTTCGAGGGGCAGTATGTGGTGCCCAACGGCATGGCATACAACTCCTATGTGATTCTGGACGAGAAGGTTGCCGTTATGGACACGGTGGACGCTCACTTCGGCGCACAGTGGCTGGAAAACATCGCCGCCGTGCTGGGGGACAGGCAGCCGGATTATCTGGTGGTGCAGCATATGGAGCCTGACCATTCCGCCAACATCCAGCTGTTTTTGGAGCGCTATCCCCAGGCAGCCCTGGTGGGCAACGCCAAGACCTTTGTGATGATGGGGCAGTTCTTCCCCACCCTGCCGGCGTGCGCCAAGGTGACTGTTGCTGACGGGCAGACCCTGTCCCTGGGCAAGCACAGCCTGACCTTTGTGTTTGCGCCCATGGTGCATTGGCCCGAGGTGATGGTGAGCTACGATGCTGCCGACAAGGTGCTGTTCTCCGCCGACGGCTTCGGCAAGTTCGGCGCACTGGATGCAGAAGAAGCATGGGACGACGAAGCCCGCCGCTATTACATCGGCATCGTGGGCAAGTACGGAATGCAGGTGCAGAAGCTGCTGCAAAAGGCAGCCGGCCTGGAAATTGAAACCATCTGCCCCCTCCATGGACCCATCCTCAAGGAGAACCTGGGGCATTACATCGAAAAATACGACATCTGGTCCTCCTACCGCCCGGAGGAAGCGGGCGTTGTGATTGCCTACGCCTCCATCTACGGTCATACCAAGGCTGCCGCCCAGCAGTTGGGACGGGAGCTGGAAGATATGGGGCAGAAGGTGGTGCTTCACGACCTGGCACGGGACGATATGCCCACCTGCGTTGCCGATGCCTTCCGCTATGACCGGCTGGTGCTGGCAAGCGTCACCTATAACGGCGACATCTTCCCCTGTATGCACGCCTATCTCCACGCCCTCACCGAGCGCAGCTACCAGAACCGCACGGTGGCGTTCCTGGAAAACGGCACCTGGACTCCCACCGCCGGAAAGACCATGGCTGCCATGCTGGAAAAGAGCAAGAACATCACCTTTGCCAACGAAAAGGTAACCATCAAGTCCGCCCTGAACGAAGCCAGCGCAGAGAGCATCCATCGTCTGGCTGCCGAGCTGGCGGAGTGCATCCATAAGACGATGGGGACGCTGCAGCCCGCGCAGACGCGCATCCGCTGGAACAGCGCGCACAACGCCGATTATTACGGGGTCATCCGCTTCACGGCAGCCTTCGGCGTGACGGGGATGATCCTGGAGCACAGCTTCCACACGAACACGCGCATGACGACCTGGCTGCTGGACGACGAAAATCTCAAGCGGCTGGCAGCTGCGGAGGCGGCCGCCATCGCTGAGCACTACGGCCTGAAAAAGACCGCAGACGAGCCGCAGCGGGCGGAGACGGTGTGCTATCATCTGCTCTCCGACGTGCCGCAGGGCGATTACCGCACCGTGCTGGACAAGCTGATCGCGGCGGACATCCTGCGTGGCCGCAGCGGAACGGGAGAGGAGCGGGTGCTGGACCTGACGGAGGACAGCGTCCGGCTTCTCGTTCTTTTGGACCGCGCAGGCGCGTTCGGGAGTTGACAGCGGGCCAAAGCCGCTGTAAAATCAGAAGCAGAAAACAGACAGAAAGCGGAGGAAACTGCATGGATCGGATCATGGAACAGCTGCGGGCCTATCGCCCGTGGAACGAGCAGGAGGAGGCGGACTGCGCGGAGCTGCTGCGGCGGCTCGGGCAGGGAGAGGACCTGTGGACGCGGGAGAACCGCTCGGCCCATCTGACGGCCTCCGGCTGGATCGTCAGCCCGGAGCGCAGCCGCGTGCTCATGGCCTATCACAATCTCTATGACTCCTGGTCCTGGCTCGGCGGCCATGCCGATGGCGACCATGATCTTCTGGCTGTCGCTCTGCGGGAGGCACAGGAGGAGAGCGGACTTTCCACCGTGCGCGCCGTCAGCCCGGAGCTATTCTCCGTGGAGATCCTGACTGTGGACGGGCACGAAAAGCGCGGGCACTATGTGCCGTCGCACCTGCACCTGAACGTGACATATCTGCTGGAGGCGGACCCGGCGCTGCCCATCCGCTGCAAGCCGGATGAGAACAGCCGCGTGGGTTGGTTCGGCCTGGATGAGGCCGTGGAGGCCTCGTCGGAGCCGTGGTTCCGCGAGCGCATCTATTCCAAGCTCAATGCCAAGCTCTGCGCGGGCTGGCCCAAATAAATACGGAAAACAATGCGGCAGGGGCGAAAAGGCCCCTGCCGGTTTTTTATGCTTCTGTGCCTTACAGCCTGCCGAGCGGCACGGCGAGCCCCGTTCGGGTGCGGTTTAGCCCCACATTGCGGAGAGCGTGGGAATGATCTGCTTTTTACGGGACATGACGCCCGGCAGAAACACGACATTGTTCTTGGCCTCGCTGGAGAAGGCCTGCTGGATCGTCTCCTCGTCGCCGAGATAGATGAGCTGCGTGCCTTCGAGCAGGACATCCGTGAGCATGAGCAGCATCAGGCTGTAGTGCCGCTCCTGCATGGTCTGGCCCATGATTTCCAGAAATTCCTGCTTGCGCTCGAGAATGTGCGCGGAATTCACGCAGGTGATCTGGCCGACGCCGAGATCGTGGCCCGCGATGTGGAAATCCTTGAAGTCCGTGAACAGCAGCTCCTCCGGCGTCTTGTCATCCGACCACGAGGCGGAGAAGATCTGCTGGCCCAGCTCCTCGAGCGAGACGTTGGCGATGCGCGCCATGCGCTCGGCCATACTGCGGTCGCGCTGGGTGCAGGTGGGGGACTTGAACATGACGGTATCCGAGACGATGGCGGCTGCCATCATGCCTGCGAGCTTTTCCGAGGGCATGAGGCCCTTTTCCTGATACATCGTGGCGATGATGGTCGTGGTGCTGCCGACCGGCTCGTTGCGGAAATAGATGGGATTGCCCGTCTGGATGTCCGCGAGACGGTGATGATCGATGATCTCCAGAATTTCCGCCTGATCGAGGCCGGGCACGGACTGGGCCGCCTCGTTGTGATCGACGAGCACGACGCGTTTGCGCTTCGGGCGGATCAAGTGGTAACGGGAGAGCGTGCCGACGACGCGGTCGTTTTCATCCAGAATGGGATAGCAGCGGTAGCGGCTTTTCAGCATACCCTCGCGGACGTCGTCGACAAAGTCGTCGAGATGGAAGCACTCGAGGTCCTTCGTGCGGCAGATGCGGCTGATGGGCAGCGACTGATACAGCAGGCGGACGGCGCGGTAGGCATCGAACGGCGTGGAGATGATGACGGTGTCCGTCGGCGCATTGCGGAGCTGCTCGTCCAGCTCGGCCTGACAGACGATGACGCAGCGGGCGTGCTGCTCAATGGCGCGACGCACCATGTCCGGCTGGTGGCCGCAGACGATGATGCTGCCGCTGCCGGAGAACAGCAGATTGTCACAGCTCTGCGGCAGGGCGATGCACACGTCGCCGCTGATGGAATCCACAAGATCGCCCGCTTCGTTCAGAATACGGCCCTCGAGCACGCTGAGCACATTGAACAGCGGAACGGCGTCGATGTGCGGATGCTCGATGGACTGCATGTCGCTGGCGGCGATGTCGCCGGAGGAGAGCATGCCGAACAGTGTGCCGTCCTCATTTGTGATGGGCAGGGCGGCGATGGACGTGTCCGTCGACAGAGCAGCCCACGCGCGGCTGATGGTCACGCCGGAGGAAAGCGCGGGCGGCGTGTCATAGTCGAGGTCGCGCACCTGCGTGCGCATGGTCTTGATCCAGACCGGGGCAGGGAAGCCGAAGCGGTCGAGCACGAGCTGCGTCTCGTCGCTGACGTGGCCGAGACGGGCGGCGCGGTACTCCCGGTCGCCGAGTGCATTGCGCAGCGCGGCGTAGGCCATGGCGGAGACGATGGAGTCGGTATCCGGATTCCGATGGCCGGTGACGTAAATGGGATCCATGGGCAGCCTCCTTCGGCAGCGCAGCTGCGCCGCCGTTCATTTTCTATTATAGTATTATCCTACCCCGATTTCGGCGTTCTGTCAATGTCGGAATGCAGCTTTTTCCAGCTTCGATGGTCTGAATATGATGAAAACGTTTGCAAAATGTAGGTAAGCAGTACACATGGCAGTATTGCATGAAATCATGCAGGTTATGCTGATATTACGGCATATGAAAGGATAATCATGCGGGAAACCGTGAAAGAATTCCTGCAAGTATGCACGACAAGCAAAAAGCATAAGGAAATATATTCAAATTTTAGCGCATTTTTATCTTGACTGCACTTTGCGGCACTGCTACAATAAAGTATGGCCTAACGTCCGGTTTATCGAAAAGGGCCTGCGGGACCTTTTCGGCAAGCCGGGCGTATTGTCATAACAAAAGAAAGGAAGGTTGATTCGATGAGAAAACAGAAGCTTCGGCAGCTATTGGCTGTCCTCCTGACGCTCTGCCTGCTGCTCGGCTGCGTTCCCGCAGTGTTTGCAGCAGACCAGACGAAGGAGCTGGAGCTGCAGCAGACGCCTGTTTCCATCTCTCCTGAAAATGAGAATGTGGAAACGGACGCAGCGGACGAGCCCGCGCCGGAGGAAACGGTGCGTGTGATCATCCGCTTCCGCAGCGATTCCCTGACCGGGCACGGCTATTCGACCCGCGGTCTCGGCAGCAACGCTGCGGCACTGGCCTACAGTGACCGCCTGCAGAAGGAGCAGCGCACGCAGATCAAGGCCATTTCGGCGGAGCTCGGCGTGACGCTTCCCGTGCGCTACCAGTTCACCATCGGCGTGAACGGCGTTGCCACGAGTGTGCCCTACGGCGAGGTGGAGGCGATCCGCGCCATGGACGGCGTTGAGAGCGTCTATGTGGAAAATCAGTACGAGCCGGATGTCGACGAGCCCAACACGGCTACGGCAGGCACGATGATCGGCTCCTATAACGCCTGGGCCGACGGCTACACCGGCGCAGGCAGCCGGGTCGCCATCATCGATACCGGCCTGGATATCGACCACCCGAGCTTTGACGAGAGCGCGTTCCTTTATGGCCTCGAGCGCTCCGCGGCCCGCTTCGGCAAGCAGGTCTCCGATTATGATCTGATGACGGAAGAGGACATCACGAAGGTCCTGCCCCGTCTGCATGCATCGGAGCGCATGAGCGGCCTGACGGCCGACGAGCTCTACCGCACGGCCAAGATCCCCTATGCGTTCAACTATATCGATGAGGATCTGGACGTCACCCATGACAACGACGCGCAGGGCGACCACGGCACGCACGTTGCCGGTATCGCCACCGCGAATACCTATGTCTGGACGAAGGACGCCGACGGCGATCTGCACGCGGCCCGCCAGAAAAACGGCGTGGCCGGTGTGGCGCCGGATGCGCAGGTCCTGCCAATGAAGGTCTTCGGCAAGGGCGGCGGCGCGTATGATTCGGACTATATGGCGGCCCTCGAGGACGCCCTGCTGCTCGACTGCGACACGGTCAACCTGTCGCTCGGCTCGTCCGTCTCCGGCCATACGTTCAGCGATAACGACGAGCTGTTTGCCAGCCTCCAGGACACGGACACCGTCGTGACCATCTCCGCCGGCAACAAGTTCAGCTATGCGCAGTACAACAATACCGGCACGAAGATGCAGCTCACGCAGGACACCGTGATCGACACGGTCGGCTCTCCCGGCTCGTTCGGCAATGCGTTCACCATTGCCTCGACCGACAACTCCGGCCTGACGGGCGTGATGCCGGTGTTCAACGGCGTCGGCACGTCCTACAATGATACTTCTGAGAACTACGGCGCCTATGCGTTCACGACGCTCGATACCTCGGCGGACAAGTCCGGCACGACGTATGACTACGTCTTCCTTGGCGACCCGACGACGGGCGAGGACATCTTCGGCGCGGACGAGAGCTTTGAGGGCCTCGACCTCACCGGCAAGATCGTCCTCATCTCCCGCGGCGGCGGTGTTTCGTTCTATGTCAAGGCGAACAATGCCGTGAAGGCCGGGGCGGCTGCCACCGTCATTTATAATAATGACAGCGCCAACAACCTCAACATGAACCTGACGGGCTATGAGTACAAGAACCCTGCCGTCCTCATCCCGATGATCAGCGCCGAGAGCATTCTCGCCGCCTCCGAGAAGGACGAGACGACCGGCCTGTACGGCGGAAAGATGGTCGTTGCCAATCAGGTCCGCACCGTGACGGATGTCCCCGGCGGCTTTGTGCCGAGCGACTTCTCCTCCTGGGGCGTTCCCGGCAACCTCGACCTGAAGCCCGAGATCACCGCCCCCGGCGGCAACATCTGGTCCACCCTGACGGACGGCACCTACGGCTCCATGTCCGGTACGTCCATGTCCGCGCCGAGTGTGACCGGCATGGCGGCAGTCGTTGCGCAGTATCTGCGTGAGACCGGCCTTGCCGAGCAGGAGGGTATGACGGTCCGCGCTCTGTCGCAGGCACTGCTCATGTCCACGTCCAGCCCGCTGAAGCAGGATAACGGCGTGGAGTATTCGCCCAGAAAGCAGGGCTCCGGCTTTGCAAACGTCTATCATGCCGTGACGACCCCGGCCTATCTGCTGACGGACAGCAAGGATGTGACCGACGGCAAGGTCAAGGTCAACCTCGGCGACGATCCCGATCGCACGGGCGAGTATACCTTTGACTTCACCATTAACAATCTCTCAGACAAGGCTCTTGCCTATGTGCTCCATGCCGGCATCAACACCATGGCGGTCGAGGAGATCGAGGGTGAGAACTACATGTCCGATACGGCCCGTGTCCTGAGCCCGAAGGTCACCTTCGACGTCGAGGGCGGCACGAGCTACCTCTATGACCTGAACGGCGACGGCGCCATCGACGAGAACGATGCCCTCGTGCTCCTGCAGGTCGCAAACGGCACGCATGACGCGCTGTCCGAGGCCGATACCGCCAAGTACGACTTCGACGGCGACGGCGCTCTCACTACGGCGGACGCCCAACTCTATCTGGCCGGTCTGCACAATGAGCCGGAGAGTCCGAACGTCTACGCGGCTGCCGTGACGGTCCCCGCCAGCGGCTCCGTCTCCGTCAAGGCGACAGTGAAGCTCAGCGAGGCCGACCGTGCTTACTTCGCAGAATACTATCCGAACGGCTGCTATGTTGAGGGCTTTGTCTACGCCTCCGATCCGACGGAAGCCGAGGCCGAGCTGTCTCTGCCGATCCTGGCCTACTACGGCAGCTGGACGGATGCCTCCATGTTCGATAAGTACATCACCCTGCGCGACAGCGTCGATCCGGATGCCGTCGGCTACACCACGACGCAGTACGCCAACGCGCTCGTTCTGCGCGGCTCCGGCTCCTCCTCGGCCTACTACCTTACGGCGAACCCCTACGGTCAGGCCACGGAATTCCTTGCCGACCGCACGGCCATCAGCTCCACGTCCGGCATGCAGCTCTATGGCGCATACGCCAGCCTGATCCGCAACGCGGGCGGTGATCTGAATGCCGTCATCTCCAATGCGGAGACCGGCGAGGTCTATGCAAGCGTTGATCAGGGCGTGCAGTTCGGCGCTTACTACAACACGAGCGCAGCGGCCTGGGGCAACAACATGATCGCCATCCCGCTGAGCTGGAATGTGACGGACAAGAACGGCGGCCCGCTGCCCGAGGGCACGAAGATCAAGGTCACTGTGAATGCCATCCCGGAATACAACTGGGACCGCGCCACGAAGACTGTGAAGGGCACGCTCGGCGCGGGCGCTTCCTGGACGACGGAGCTCACGGTCGATAACACCGCTCCGGAGCTGACCGGCGCGAGCTACACCCGCGATTTCGTGACTGGCGAATCCAGTCTGCGGGTCACCGCGAAGGACAACCGCTATGTTGCGGCCATCCTCGTGACGAATGCCCGCCAGACGCAGGTCCTTGCCCGTCAGGCCGTTGATCAGACCGAGCTCGGCGTGGAATCCACGGTCACGGTCGACACCTCCGGCGTCACCGGCTCCGAGGTCTGTGTCATTGCCGTCGACTATGCCGGCAATATGGCAGGCTATAAGATCAAGCTCAACGGCAGCGAGGAAGAGGAGATCGATGCGGACAGCTTCTATGCCAACAACGCCTACGATTCCTCCTGGATCGCCTTCAAGGCCGGTTCGATGGACACTGCCAAGACCGTGGCGCAGGGCGCGATCTACGCCGCAGACTGCGTCGAGGATCATGTCTTTACGATCGACAGCAGTGCCCGCTTCTGCGTCGCTCCGCTGGACGATCTGGAGAACCAGACATACATCGAAACGCTCAGCCTGCCGAGCAATGCGCTCGATATGGCCTACAACTACGCAGACGGCAAGCTGTACGTCCTGTGCACGCAGAACCGCCTGTACTCCATCGACCCGCTTATGGGCACACTGGAGATGGTCGGCACCATCCCGATGTCCGCCGGCCTGAGCTTCATGACGCTGGCCTGCGCGACAGACGGCACGTTCTATGCCGCGACCTACAGCGACTATAACTCCCGCCTGTACAAGTTCGTCCTGACGGACGAGGGCTTCACGGTCACGCCGTTCCCGAAGACGACGGGCATGAAGGTCGCATTCCTGCAGTCCATGACCTACGACCATAACACCGGCAAGCTCTATCACGCCAACTACGGCGCGAAGACGTACTACACCACCTTCATTTCCTATGACCTGACGACCGGCGAAGCTACCGTGCTCGATGAGCTCTATCAGGCAGAGCTGTGCGGCCTGTTCATCCCGCGCAAGAGCGGCTCCATGTTCGGCCCGTCCGAAAAAGTTCAGGAGATCTCACTGAGCCAGGAGAGCCTCGACCTCATCAAGGGCAGCAGCGCCACGCTGGAGGTCTCCGCGAAGCCGTGGACGGTCGTGAACCGTGACTGCACCTGGACAAGCTCCGATGAGACCGTCGCCAAGGTGGAAAACGGCGTCGTCAAGGCCGTCGGCGCAGGCACCTGCACCATCAAGGCAGCCTCCGTTCTGGACCCGAGTGTCACGGATACCTGCACTGTGACGGTCAAGGAGGTCGACCATGACCTCAGCGCCGTCATCTGGGATGCGGACAGTCAGTCCTGGTTCAGCACGTTCAACACGAAGACGATCCCGAATTACAAGAAGCTGACCGAGCAGGCCAGCCGCCAGCAGATCATGGCCGCAGCGACCGATACCGCCGGCATTACTTACGCCGCCTCCTATGAAGAAAAGGACGGCAATCTTTACTCGACTCTCTATCAGGTCGGAAAGGATTACAGCCTGACGAAGATCGGCGATTCCGAAGTTGCCTATACCGATATGACGTTCGCCGAGAAGCTCAATGGCGGCACGATGCTTGCAACCTGTGGAAAAAGCATCGTCACGGTCGACACCGCAACCGGTGCTTACACTGCGGGCTGGAATCTCTCCACACTCTTCTCCGCGAACCTCGTCGGCATTACCTATCTCAACACCGTCAACGACACGACGAATGGCGTGACTGACAACTGTCTGGTGCTTGACGCAGACGGCAAGGTCTGGGCCATGGGCTTCTACGGCGACGGCGACAACCTGCACTGCACGCTGCCGCAGCTCGTTGCCGACCTCGGCATCGAGGCAAGCAGAGCCTTCTTCTGCTCCATCGCAACCGACGGTGCTTACCTCTATGCCACGATCCTGAACGGCTCGCAGTCCGAGCTGGCCGTTCTCGACCTCAAGACCGGCGCGGCTGCCGACCTCGGCAGCTTCAATGCGGACGTCTGGCCCGTTGTCGGCCTGAGAACGGACCGCGTGACGATCGTCACCTCCGCATCCACCTCCTCCGCCATGGAAAGCACTGACTCCCTGCCTGCACTGCAGGAGGCGCAGATCGAGGCGCTTCCCGTGACGGCACGCTGAAGAAAGGATGAGGCAAGTCATGATGAAACGAATCATTTCCTGCCTGCTCGTCTGCTTCCTGCTGCTCGGGCTCTGCCCGGCAGCATTGGCAGCCGCAGGCTCCCCCACCGCGACTGTAGCCGTAACGGCCAATGCGCAGGGCTCTGCGACGGTCGTCCTCACGGTCAAGGCGGGCAGCGGCTCGTCCCACGGCCGCGTGACTGCGACGATGCCTGCCGGCCTGACGCTGGCAAGCGCCCGCTCCCTGCTGGGCAGCGAAGGCATTGCCGACCTGTCGAGCACGAAAACGTCCCTGCGCTTTGCCTGGGCCTGCTATGCGGATCTGAAGAAGGATACCGCTGCGCTTGAGCTGAAGCTCACGGGAAAGCCCGGTGTCTATGCGCTGCAGCTTTCCCTCCCGGAGACAAAGGAGACGGTCTCCGTCTCGGTCGAGATCCCCGGCGTGTTCCGCGACGTTTCCGCTGACGACTGGTTCTTCAACGCGGTCTATGACGCATACGGCCGCGGCCTCATGGTCGGCGAGTCCTCCGATCTCTTTGCCCCGAACGACAGCATGACCCGCGCTATGCTCATCACGACGCTGTACCGCATGTCCGGCTCTCCGGCCGTGACGGGCGAGAACCCGTATTCCGACGTTCCTGCAGGCAGCTACTATGAGAAGGCTGTCATCTGGGCCATGCAGAAGGGCGTTGCCAACGGCATGGGCGGCGGCAAGTTCGAGCCGGACACCCGCGTGACGCGCCAGCAGGCCGTGACAATGCTCTATCGCTACGCCGTGAAGATCGCAGGCATCCGGACGGATGAGCGTGCCGAGCTCGGCCGCTTCACCGACAGCGCGAAGATCAATGCCTACGCGATCACCGCGATGCGCTGGGCTGTCGGCTCCGGCCTGATGAAGGGTTACCCCGACAATACGCTGCAGCCGAACGGCACACTGACGCGCGCCGAGGCCGCAACGCTTCTTGTCTGGCTGGCTGCCAAGGTTTGATGATCCCCATGCGGGGGCTGCGGCCCCCGCTCCGGATCCCGTGTTGTAACTCACAACAGAAAGGACAGAATCTATGAGTATTCGCAAACGCGCCCTGTCCCTGCTTCTGGTTCTGGTCATGCTGCTTGGCGTTCTGCCTGCCGGCGCTGCCGCGGCGGAGGTCTATCAGGATGTGCCGTCCGGGCATTGGGCCAGCGATTATATTGCGCGCGTCGCGGAGCAGGGCCTCATGGTCGGCACCTCTGACACGACGTTCGCTCCGGAAGAGACGATCACCCGCGCCATGTTCGTAACGATCCTGGCGCGCTATGCCAAGGCAGAAACGGACAACAATGCTGAAACGGCGTTCACGGATGTCCCCGCCGGGCAGTATTACACCGGCGCCGTTGCCTGGGCTGCGGCTAACGGCATCGTCAACGGCACGAGCGCTGTGACGTTCGCTCCGAACGATCCCGTGACCCGCGAGCAGATGGCAGCCCTGCTGTATCGCGCCATGCGCTTCCTCGGGAACAAGTGCCCGCAGGACGGCAAGCTCGACGTCTTCTCCGATGCCTCCGCGCTTTCGGATTGGGCCGTTGAGGGCATGATCTGGGCTGCCGGCGCAGGCCTGTTCGGCGGCTTTGAGGACGGAACGCTCCGCCCGCAGGAGACCGCCACCCGCGCGCAGGCCGCAAAGGTCTTCTGCGTGCTGCTGGACTATTCGGAGCAGCCCGAGCCGACGGAGCCTTCTGCCGAGCCGACGGAGCCCTCCGAGGAGCCGACGCAGGAACCGACTGCGGAGCCGACCGATCCCACTGAGCCGACGGAGCCGGAGACCGGCTTCACCGTTACGTTCAAGGGCGAGGGCGGCTATGCCAAGGTCAACGGTGAGAAGGTCACGTCCGTGACGCTCGAGCCGGGCGTGAACTGGCTGAACTTCAACCTCTACGGCGATCACAGCGAGGGCTTTGATCTCGATCAGGTCGCCGCCTCCTCCGGCACGCTGCAGCGCGTGCGCTCCGAGTTCATCCTCCGCGACATCACCGAGGATGTGACCGTCACGTTTACGACGACCGGCATGATCGTCACCGTGACGTTCGTCTCCAAGCAGGTCGCCACGGTCACACCCGAAAAGGTGCAGGTGCCCTGGGGCCAGACCGTTGAGCCCGCCACGGCGGAGCGCAGCGGCTATACGTTCGTCAGCTGGACGACGGAGGACGGCACACCGTTTGACTTCTCCCAGCCCGTTCGTGAGGACGTGACACTCTATGCGACCTGGAAGGTTCGCATGTACGTTGTGACATACTATGACGGCGAAAACGTGCTCTACACGCAGGAATACAGCTATGGCTCCGTCATCGACCGTCCGACTTCTCCGAGCAAGGAAGGCTACCTGTTCACCGGCTGGTTCAAGGATCCCGAGCTGACGCAGATGTTCGACTTCATCGACCGCTGCCGCGGCGATATGAGCCTGTACGCCAAGTGGCGTGAGGACGATCGCTCCGACTATATCTACCTCGACGGCACGGACGGCGATGATGCGAACGACGGCACGACCGAGGAGAGCGCCGTCAAGACCTTCGAGCGCGCGAAGTCGCTGCTCGCAGAGAGCAAGAACCCCGTCATCCTGATCTGCGGCACCGTGACCATTACGCAGGACACGACGTGGACCATGGCCGACCTTGAGGGCGGCAAGGTCATGCGTGCAGGCTCCTTCACGAAGCGCATGATCGTCATCGAGCCGGAGGCCGAGGACGCTTCCGCAACGCTGACGCTCGAGAACATCACGCTCGACGGCGGTGCGACCATGTGGCCGGAGCTGCTGACGCAGAATATGGTCTGGTACATCCTCGATATCGAGGCCGGCGGCCGCCTTGTCCTGAACAGCGGCGCGACGGTGCAGAACTCCGCGGCATCGTCCCGTATGGTCGGCGGCGCGATCTATGTCACCGGCAGCGGCTTTAACTGCGGCACGGTAGAGATGAACGAGGGCGCCAAGATCATCAATAACTACGGCGGCTATATGTCTGCGATCGCCGGTTCCTCCGGTGCGCATATCACGATCAACGGCGGCCTCATCTCCGGCAACAAGGCAACGAACACCGGCACGACCCTCCCGCACCGCGGCTCCGCCGTTGGCGTGAGCAGCGGCGAAGCCAACGCTCCCGGCATCCTGACTATCAACGGCGGCATCATCGAGAATAACGAATCCCTGAAGGGCTGTGCCGTCAGTCTTGCCCAGCATGCGGTCGGCTATCTCAACGGCGGTATCATCCGCAACAACGTCTCCGGCACCTATGCGGCTCTTGTTGCCTACGGTAACTCCGGCAGCTCGACGTGGTACCTCAACGGCGGTACGATCGAGAACAACACGCCGGGTGCAGGCTACCCCGACGATCAGGTCGCCATGCTTGAAAAGTCTCAGGTCGTCTTTGGCGCCGAAAAGGATGCCCTGACGTTCTCCGGCCTGTATCTGAACACCAAGAGAGGAGCGCTCCCAGTCGCCATCGCCAAGCCCCTGAGCAATGTGACGGGCGGCGGCGTCCGCGTGACCCTCGACTACATGGGCACGGATATCGTTCTGGCCATCGGCTACGGCACCTATAAGCTCACAGCCGAGGATACGAAGGCCTATCAGCTGGTCAACTCTCTCGACCCGTATTACAAGGCGGAGATCGACGCGGCGAACAACCGTTACTGCGTTGTTTCCGCGCAGGTTATCGGCGCCGAGGTCTACATGAACGACAGCACGATGTCCACGAACCCCGGCAATGATGCCAACGACGGCCTGACGCCGCAGACACCGGTCGCCACCTTCGCGCGCGCCAAGGAGATTCTGAAGGCCAACGCCAAGGAGAAGGGCGACAACATCATCTACATTATGAACGGCGGCACGCTGGAAGCGGGCACGAGTGAGGTCTGGTCCCTCGAGGGCATTCCGAACGCCATGCTTTCCCGCTATCTCAACGGCAGCACCGGCTCGGCCGTCTGGGTCGAGGGTGAACTGACGCTCGAGAATATCACGCTCGACGGCCTGTGCATGTATACCCCGCAGACGCGCTCAACGAGCGCCTTTGTCCGTGTGGATGAAGGCGGCACGCTGAACGTTAAGGCCGGTACGGTCGTGCGCAACATGCGTGGCTCCTCGCAGGTCTTTGTGTGGTCGTTCAGCCGTGCAGGCAAGACAAATACGGTAAACGTTGAGGACGTGACGGTCACGAACTGTCAGACCTACAGCTCCAGCAACAGCGAGACCGGCGGCGCTTCCGTTTTCGCCATGTACGGTCAGAGCGGCAGCAGCGTTCTGAACCTGAAGAATGGCACGTTCACGAATAATCAGGCCAGGCTGGTCCATGTGAACGGCGGCGGTACGCACACGATCAACATCGAGAATGCGACGTTTACGAACAACTCCGTCAAGGGCTGCGGTGCGATCTTCCTGATGGATCAGTCGAATGCGGGCAACGCCTCTGCGATCAACGTCTACGGCGGCACGTTCACGGACAATGCCTGCCTGCTGAGCAGCACGTCCTACGGCTCCGGCTCCATCGCCCGCCTGAAGTCTCCGGGTGCACTGCACTTCTACGGCGGCACGTTTGCCAACAACACGACTGCAGCCGGCAAGAACTATGAGGGCATCTATCTGCGCGACGTTTCCCAGAAGCTCGGCTCCAATGTCTATGTGCACAAGCTCTCTGCGGACCTGAACGTGTACCTGACGCCCTACAGCGCCAAGGTCTTCATGAGCCGCATCGTCGTCGACAGCGCCCTGACACATACGATCTCCGTGTATATCGCGGATAATCGCGTCCCGGCTAAGGGCATGCCGCTCGTCGTTGGCACGGACGAATACAAGCTCACCGAGGCTGATCTGGCCATGGTCAAATCGGCCAATCCGAAGGCGACGTTCTACCTTGATACCGAGAACAACGCCATCTGCATTGCCAAGGCAGAGTGATTACTCTCCATTACATCCCCGCGCGCCCCGGCTTCGGCCGGGGCACTTTTCATAT
>ERZ837910.3003-NODE-3003-length-19310-cov-12.450636_pt1 | contig 19310 bp, 20 predicted proteins | sample MGYA00519940_ERZ837910 | MGnify/ENA primary metagenome ERZ837910 (study PRJEB31850, sample SAMEA3708825) | human gut metagenome | biome: human gut; feature: human-associated habitat; material: faeces | place: China | collected 2014 ... | reverse complement strand
GAGCATCTGCTTGACGTGCAGGAGGTCACAGGTTCGAGTCCTGTACCGTCCACCACATCCCCAGACCATTCGGTCTGGGGATTTTTTGTTGTGACAGGACGAGAACAGAAACAAGCAAAGGCAGGGTATCACCATGCGGGTGGTATCCTGCCTTTTGTTTTGATATGTTTTATCAGTAGATCACAGCATCCGTTGCAGTATAGCCTTCGAGAGAATTCTCCTTGACCTGAATACAAATATAAGTGATCTCAGAATTGCTTGCAGCAAAGAACTGACGTTTTGCCACGGGAGAAATCTTCAGCCAGTCGCCTGCTGCAAGGCTGATTTCTTCGCCATCGATAACGACCTTGCCTTTGCCGGAAAGAACACCGTAGATTTCCTCATTTGCCTTGTGGGAGTGGACAAACGGAACATTTGCTCCCGCAGGAAGCGTATTCAAGCTGATCTCCGCACCAGTCAGGGCGAGCTTTTCATGAAGCTCCGTCCGATTTTCTTTTCCAACTGTCATTTTTGTGTAGCTTGCCATTGTAAGCACCTCCATTTTGATTCGCAATCTTTCATTGCCTGAGCTAAGTATAGAAGCTCACACATTCAAAAACAAGTACGCACCTTTTTGTAACTGTACACTCAAAAATGAATGTGATATACTATATACAGAGGTGACTGATATGCGTACAAAAGAAGAACTGCCGGAATGTCCGGTTGCAACAGCAGTATCCCTGATTGGCGGAAAATGGAAACTCTTGCTTCTGCGCAATCTGAAAGAGCGTCCATGGAGATTCAATGAGTTGCAAAGAAGCATCGACGGGATCTCGCAGAAAGTTTTGACCGAGAGCTTAAGACAGATGATTGATGATGGGCTTGCCTACCGCCGTGATTATCACGAGAATCCTCCCAAAGTAGAATATGGGTTGACCGATCTCGGAACGGAAATGTTACCAATCGTCAATGCACTTGCAGACTTTGGCAATTACTATAAATCAGTCGTTGATCGGTCATGATCAATATTATGAAGCAGAGTTTGGGGCTGGCACTCCCCAACAAGAAAGCTGTCCCACGGGGCAGGAAATTTTCAAGAATTGAAAATTTGTGACCACGGGACGGTTCTTGCCCTCACGCCTTTAGGAAAAGGAGTTTTTATGGATATCGAGGTCAAACGAATGTCCCCTACTGCTATTGAAATGCTTGACCAACTCAGCGCAGTCTGCAAACGGTTCGGCGTCGATTACTATGCAGCCTCCCAAAATCAGCGTGATCTGCTGGACAGCATTGCCCTGCACGAATACCAACTGAAAAAAGCACACGAACAAGGGCTGAAGCGTTCCGAAGTGCCGCCGTTTCTCGGTTTGAAGCGCTCTGACCGCAGCAACGATATGCCTGCTTAAGGGTTCGACTGCTGCTGACAATGCTCCACCAGAATAAGCACCGTAGGTTCGTTAGAATCTACGGTGTTTTCTTTTGCAGGTACACACTTTCGTACCCACTATATTCCCCAGCAAAGCAGCCGTATAGCCCCCCCAAAAAAGCTCGTGCTGTCAGATACAATAACGGCAAGACTCTGTTTCGGCCGATTTCCACTCCTCTTTCATCACTCCATAGAATGTTATAAATTTCTCACATTTCTGTTGACATCGAAGCTTTCGTGTGATATATTCATCACATAGCACGTGCGAAATTTCTCACTTTATGGATGCAGATAAAAGAAAGGGGCTTACCATGAAAAAGGTGTCATTACGGGAACTGGTTGCTGATAAAATCATTTTTTCTATCCTGATTGCCATGTACTATTGGATGTGGGCACGGAACGACTGGAAAGATTATTACACGACCGTTCAAAACGTTATTTTTGCTTTCAGCTTTTATTATTTCGTTTCCCGCGCCATCCGGGTCAAAAAATACAAGCAGGAATCCCCCGATGAAATGGCTGAAGCCAACCTGTGGAGATGCGATGCCATCTGTTTAAAAATCAGCGTGGCAGCTTTTATTGTGATTGGCTTTACCTGCGCTGTCGGCCGTATGGTTCTTACCACAGAAATCATCGGTTATGGCTTGATGGCCGCACTGATTTTGATTTCGGTGGTGCGCACGATCATCTTCTATCTCATGGACAAGAAAGGGCTTTGAGCATGGCCTTATCAACCAAACTGAAAGAATACCGGGAAGCAAAGGGCCTTAAGCAGGCAGACCTTGCCGAGCTGGTCGGCGTCCGGCGCGAAACCATTGTGAACCTGGAAAAAGGGAAATACAATCCCTCCCTCAAGCTGGCAATGGACATTGCAAAAGTGTTCCATACCACGGTAGAAGAGCTGTTTTTCTTTGATGATTAACCCACAAGGAGCGTGCTTTTATGCCTGAAACAGTTTTGGTAAATGGCAATGCCTACTCCCTGCTCAAACTGCTGGGCAAGGGCAAAGGCGGGTATTCTTACCTGGCGCAGATGGCGGACGGGCAGCAGGTCGTGGTTAAGCAGATTCACCATGAACCCTGCGTCTATTACCAGTTTGGCAATAAGATCGAAGCCGAACTGCGGGATTACAACCACCTGCAGGAAATCGGCATTCCGATGCCGCGTATGCTGGATGTTGACACCAAAGCGGAACGCATTGTGAAAGAATACATTGCTGGCGAAACCGTGTATACCCTTGTGCTGAAAGATGCCCTGCCCGAAACCTGCCTCCGCCAGGTGCAGGCCATGTGCCGCCTGCTGTACCCGGCGCACACCAACATTGACTATTTTCCCACCAATTTCATTTTGCAGGGCGATATGCTGTACTATATTGACTATGAGTGCAACGACTACATGGACGAATGGAACTTTGAAAACTGGGGCTGCAAATACTGGGCAAAAACGCCGGAATTTTTGCAGTATGCCGCCGAACACCCGTAACGTTTGCCCATTGCCAAGGGGGTTGGAAAAGGGTATAATCTGTTCTGGTTCTGCTTTTTCAGATATACTTTAGGCAACACCGCACAATTCCCGCCTTGCGGCTTAAGCACCGCTCCGGCAGCTGCGGCACGGCATCTGCGTTGCCAAAATGCTCGATAAGACATCCAGTATTATCTGCGCTTTTGGCTTGGCATCTGCCGCACCTCGCTCGCCGTATCGGCACTTAGAATTATGCGGTATTGCCTTTACGTTTTTTCGTGCGTATTTTGCCCCCGCGGGGCGGCCCACTTTACATTAGTAGGCAAAACAGGTATAATAGTTTAGTTAATCTGTGATATTGCGCCATTTTGCCATATTGCGGGTACAGGCGGTCTTATTTTATCCTTGCCGCCTGGGGATTTTTTGCGGCACGCCGTGCGTTGTGCGGTACCGCTCCTATTAGGTCTGGAGGTTGCGCTCATGGGGCTGCAAAGCCTGCAATACTGTGCATTTTTGGTGGTTGTGGCTGCCGTTTACCTGCATTTGCCGGTGCGCATGCAGCCGGTGTTTCTGCTGGGAGCTTCGTGGGTGTTTTATGCGCTGGCCATGCCGGCCATGCTGCCGGTCACCATTGCACTGGCGGTGTTCACCTACCTGTGCGGCCGCGGCCTTGCCTGGCGGGGCGGCGCACACAAAACCGTCTTTTTGCGCCTTGGCGTGATCGGTATGCTGGGCATTCTGGCCTTTTTTAAGTATAACGGCCTGTTGGGCGGGGTGCTGCACGGCTGGCACGCGGTGGCCATGCCGCTGGGCATCAGCTTTACCAGTTTTGCCGCAATCGCCTACCTGATCGACGCCACCCGCGGCGACTGCGAGGTGGAAACCAGCTTTATCCGGCTGGCGCTGTTCCTCAACTTTTTTGCCACCGTCACCCAGGGGCCCATCTGCCGCGCCGGTGCGCTGTTGCCGCAGTTGAGCGCCGAGCACCGCTTTGATGCCGCCCGCACGGTGCGCGCTTTGCGGCTATATGCGCTGGGGCTGTTCAAATACATTGCCGTGGCGGATGTGCTGAACATGGTGGTGGATACGGTTTTCCCCCACTATGCGGATTACAGCGCCCCCATGCTGATTTTGACCGCGGTGATGTACACTTTTTATCTGTATTTCAGCTTTTCCGGCTATTCCGAGATTTCCCGTGCCACCGGCCTTGTGCTGGGGCTGGACCTGCCGGAAAACTTTAAGACCCCGTTTTACGCCACCAACTTTTCCGGCTTCTGGAGCCGCTGGCACATCTCGTTTTCTTCCTGGCTGCAGGATTATCTCTTTATGCCGCTGGCCTGGGCAGATCTTGGCCGCTTTGGCCGCCTGCCCACCGAGCTGTGCGTGTTCTGCGTGTTCTTTGCTTCCGGCTTCTGGCACGGCAGCACCGCGCCATTCATCATCTGGGGTCTGCTGCAGGCGGTTTACCGCGTGGGCGAAGAGCTGCTGCACCGCCGCTTTGGCAAACCCAAAAAGCGCGGCACCCCGGCCCGTGTGCTGTGGGGCAAGCGGGTTGTGGTGTTTGTTTTGTGGACCATCAGCATGGTGTTCTTCCGCGTGGGGTCCGGCAACCTTTCCGGCATGGCCGAAAACCTGGGCGTTGGCGATGCTTTCGTCTACCTGGGCCGCTGCCTGATGAACAGCTGGTCCCCCGCCCGCTTTGCCGGGGAGCTGTACAGCACAGCGTATACCGGCTTTTACGCCAATACCATTATGGTAGCAGCTTATTGGGCGTTCGCTGCGCTGGCGCTGGCGCTTGGCATCTGGCTGGATCACCGGCGCAATTTTGCCTGCAAAAACAAACCGGCTGAGGTTGCCCTGGCAAGCGCCAAGCACCGCAATGCGCTGTATGTTGTTTTGATCGTTTTTATTCTGGTGGGGTACATCATGCAGAGCGGCGGCTTTAACGCCAACGCGTTCGGCCCTTATGCAGGGTTTTAATCTTATGGAAAAAAGGAGATTTCCGGCGTGAAGCATATCATCAAAAAATTGGCGCTGCTGTTCGTGCCGGTCTATCTGTGGTTTGCCTTTTTTGTGGCGTTTGAGCCAAACAATTATTTTGGCATTAAAAAAACAGCCTCTTCCAGCCAGCCGGTGGCCCGTGTGCGCGCCTATGAGCAGAGCCCCGGCACCAACCTGATCATCGGGGACAGCCGCCTGGCCCACTTTGATATGGACCTTGTGGATTCCCTGACCGGGCAAAGCTGGCAGAACCTGGCCTTTGGCGGTGCTTCCCTGAAGGAATGTGTGGACCTTGCCAACTATGTGCTGGATTCCGGCAACCAGGTGGACCGCATTCTGTTTGAGCTTTCGTTCTACACCTTAAACAGCAGCTATAACACCGACCGTTTTTCGGCGCTGGAAGCTACCCTGCGCAACCCGCTGGCCTACTGTCTGAACCTGGAATACAACGTGAACGCCCTGACCGTGTTTGTGGACACCGTAAAGGGCACGCCGGACGCCATTGAATCCGGCGACTGGACCGCGGCGGATTACCTGGATGATGCCGGGAACACGATTCCGCTGCACAAAAAGCTGTATGAGTACCCGGCGCTGATCACCACCCGCTGCCAGAACTGGACACTGAACGAAACCGAGCTGGCGGAGTTTTTGGCTATGGCCCAGCGCTGCGCAGACCGCGGCGTGGAGCTGATCATTGTGCTGCCCCCCATGGCCGCCAATGTGCGCACCGAGGTATGCGATGCCTTTGGCATTACCGCCGTGATGCAGGACGAAGTTCTGCCGCTGTTGGAAAAGCAGAATTTTACCGTGCTGAATTACGAATGGGGCACCAGCTGCATTACCGATGATGACGCCCAGTTTTTTGACGGGTTCCACCTGGACGAAAAATACGGCCTGCCGGACTGGACAGCCGAACTGTTTGATGATATGCAGCGCTGATGCTGCCCCACCCCAAAAAGGAGGTCCCCTGTGGCACTGGACTTTTTGATTTTGTACGAACACACCGTTCGGGAATATGAGAGCGATCTTTTGCTCAAATTGGAGCTGGAGCGCCGCGGCTACACCGTGCGCATCCGCCAGCTGCTGGATGCCAAAGATCTGCGCCTGTTTGGCAAAGACAAGCCGGAAGTTCTGGTTGCCAGCTGCATGTATGACAACGAAGCCATCAACAGCCATGTGTACAACAACATTGGCAAATGCAACAAAATCGTCAACCTGCACTGGGAGCAGATGCTCTCCGACACGCAGGAGGAGGGCGATTGGTTCAACATGAACGGCAACGCCAAGCGCTGCGTGCAGACTTGCTGGGGCCAGCGCACTGCCCAGCGGTTACAGGCCCATGGCATGGATGCCAAGAACACCCCCGTGACCGGCGCTGTGATGATGGACTTTCTGCGGCCGGAGTTCAAGGGCTACTTTAAGGATAAGGAAACCCTGTGCAAGGAATTCGGCCTTGACCCCGCCAAACAGCTGCACCTGTACATTTCCAGCTTTGGCTATGCCAGCATGACCGACCAGGAAGTGGCCGAGCTTTCCAAAATGGCGGGAACGGATTTTTCCGGATTTGCCCGCACCAACCGCGTTTCGATGGAAAAAACGCTGGCCTGGTTTGACCGCTACCTGGGTGACCACCCGGAGATGGAACTGGTATACCGCCGCCACCCCAGCGAATGGAAATGCAAAGCCCTGGACGAGCTGGCCGCCAAACGCCCCAACTTCCATGTGATTTTTGCGGATTCCGTCAAGCAGTGGATTGTGGCGGCGGATTCCATCTCCATCTGGATGAGCACCGCTGTGGCCGAAGTATACATGGCGGGCAAAAGCTGCCATATCCTGCGCCCGGTGCCCATCGAGCACGAGTATGACCCCGTCATCTACAAGGATGCTCACTATGTGACTAGCTACCCGGAGTTTGCCGCTGCCATGGCGCAGCCGAACCCGCCGTTCCCCATTGCACGGGATGTGATTGAGGGCTATTTTGACCCCTCCCCTGCCCCGGCCTACAAGCGGATGGCCGACCTGCTGGAGGAAGTGTACAAAAATCCCCCGCGGGATGAACCGATGGGGCCCGGCTTTACGCCGCACTTCAACCTGCTCAAGTTCTGCGCACTGGCGGGGGTACACATGCTGTACCGCCACAAGTGGGAACCCAAACGGGTGTTTGCCTTCTGCCCGCCGCTGGCCAACTTTGCCCAGCGCATTTACGGTTATGTGGACAAAGCCTATATCCCGCCGGAGGAGATCCAGCGCATGGAAGCGCGCATCCGGCCATATGTAAAATAAAGTTGTTTTTCCGGCGCGCTGCGGTGCGCCCGCTGCAAATGGGAGCCTGCCATGTCTGAACCGAAAAAAACTGAAAGCTTTGCCGGAAATGTGATGAAATACTCCATTGCCACCTACCTTGGCTTTGGCATTTCCGGCGCAGCGCTTATCATCAAGGGCGTCCTGCCCGCCGAAAGCTACGCCGTTCCTGCTTCCTTCATGGCATACACCATGTCGCTGATGAACGTGGGCATGCTTGGGCTGGACCAAAGCCTGCTGCGCTTTTACCACGAACCGCCTGCCGGTTCCACCGGGCGCAGCATGTTTGCCGCGTGTACCCGGCTTTCGGTGCTGGTCATGCTGCTGGTGGGCGGCATCGGCAGTATCTTTTTCGCCAAGCCTCTGGCGGCGGCCTTTGGCCTTGGGGCCAACGGTGCCGGGCTGGTGCCGTTTTTGTTCCTGAACGCTGCTCTGTACATGCTGGTGCGTTACCTCAACGTGCTGCTCCGGCTGGAAAACAATGTGCGCGCCTACACCACCGAAACGCTGTGGATGCAGGCCTGCCTGAACCTGATCTACCTGCTGCCCGGCTTTGTTACCCAGGACGCCCGCGCTTTTGTGCTGGGTGCGGTGTGCAGCTTTGCGGGGGTCGCAGTGTTCTATTGGCGGCGGGCTTCTAAAGGTCAAACGAAAGAGGCCCCTGTGCGCGGCCTGCGCCCCTATGCCCACATTTACCGGGCGGCACTGCCTTACGGCATTGTGTTGGCACCTGCGGCCATCCTGATCCCGCTGTACCGCGCCATCTGCCTTTCTTTTTTAGGCAATTACGCCCCCGCGGCGGAGCAGGGTTCGTTTGATTTCGCCTACACCCTGGCCCAGCTTGTCACCACCATTCAGGCCGGTTTTTCCACCTACTGGGGCCCCTATGTCTACGCGCATTACCGCACCGAGCAGGAGCGCATTGGCCGCATCCATGATCTGCTGAACCTGCTGATCTTCGGCTTTTTCTGTCTGCTGGTCATGTTTGAGGATATCATCTTCATCATCTTCCCGGCCAAATCGGCCTGCCTGCCCTACTTTCCGCTGATGATGCTGGCCGTGGTGTTCTCCATCCTGTGCGAAGGCACGGTGTACGGCAACACCATTGCCCGCAAGCCATTCCAGGATACGATTGGAACCGCCGTGGGCGTTGCGGCCAACATTGCCGTGTGCGCCGTGCTGGTGCCGCGTTTTGGCGTAATGGGTGCCGCGGTCGGCCTGGTAGCGGCCAATGCAACGATGTTTTTGTACCGCACTGTGACCGGGCAGTATTACTACCGCACCATCCCCAGCTTCAGCCGGACGATCTGCGGCTTTTTGCTGGCGGTGGGTGTGGCCGTGATCGGCGTGGTGTTCGCCCACAATTTTATCATCAAGTTTGTTTTAACTGCAGCAATCCTGTTTATTTACTGTAACATTTACCGTGCCCAGCTGTACAAGCTGTGGCAGATCTTTATGGGCTTTGTGCGGCGGTATCTGCTGCACAGCCAAGCATAACTACTGCAAAGGAAAGGTTGTATATCAAGATGAAGCATTGCGGCACACAAGAGTTGACCACCGAGCGGCTGGTCCTGCGTCGTATGACAACCGACGACTGCGAAATGATGTTTGGCAACTGGGCCAATGACCCGGAAGTGACCCGCTACCTGCGCTGGGAGCCCCACCGTGACTGGGTGGTAACGATGGCATATCTGAACGAGATCGTCAAACAATATGACCGCCCGGATTTTTATGATTGGGGCATCTGCGATAAAGTGACCGGTGTGCTGATGGGCAACATCAGCATTGCCCCCGCCGAATCCTGTGAGCGTGAAAAGCCCTATGCCTGGAAAAACGTGAAAACCGAGCTGCTGGGCGGCATGTATGAGATCGGTTACTCCTTGGGCAAAAAGTGGTGGAACCAGGGCTATGCCACCGAAGCCGCCGCTGCCGTGCGCGATTACTGGTTTGGCACGGTTGGCGCGCCCTGGCTGGCCGGGTTCCACGCCAGCCAAAATGTGGCAAGCAGCCGCGTGTTGGCCAAGACCGGCTTCCATTATGACCACGATACCATTCTGCACCGCTTTGACGGCACCGAGGTGCCCTGCCTGGCCTGGTACCTGCTGAACCCCGGCAGCCAGAAAACCGATGAACCGGCAGCCGCTGCCCCCGCTGTACAGGCAGAACCAACGGAACCAGCGGAGAATGCCGAGACAACCGTCTGACATTCACTCCCCTGCCCCATACTTTTGCTGACCTGGCCGAATACGGCCAGAAAGGACCCCTATGGACGAAATGAAGGACCCCATCACCCTGGACTTTACCGCTACCCAGGCCCCGGCAGAGGACGCCCCTGTTGGGCAGAAAGCTCTGGACAGCGAGCGCCCGCCGGTGCGCGTTGTGCTGCTGGCGCTGGACCAGGGCAAGTTTGACTCCCAGCGCAGCCTGGATGAGCTTGCCGCCCTGGCGGAAGCCAACGGCATGCAGGCCGTTGCTACCGTGTGCCAGAAGCGCAGCACCCCCGAAGCCGCCACCCTTCTGGGGGAGGGCAAAGTGGAGGAAGCGCGCCTGGTATGCCTGAACACCGATGCCGAGGCCGCCATCTTTGACGGCGAGCTGACCGGCAGCCAGATCCGCAACCTGAGCGCGGCTTTGCAGGTGGAAGTGCTGGACCGCACGATGCTGATTTTGGAAATTTTCCGTGCGCGCGCCACCACCAACGAGGGCAAGCTGCAAACTGAGCTGGCCACCCTGAAATACCGCATGCCGCGCCTGCAGGGCCTTGGCGAGGCGCTGAGCCGCCAGGGCGGCGGTGGCGGCGGCGGTGGCGGTGCCCGCCGCGGTGCCGGTGAAACCAAGCTGGAGCTGGACCGCCGCTACCTGCACAGCCGCATTGAAAAGCTGGAAAGCCGCCTGAAAGAGTTGGAAAAGCGCCGTGGTGAAACCCGCCGCGCCCGCCAGAAAAACGGTGTTCCGGTCATCTCATTGGTGGGCTACACCAACGTGGGCAAAAGCAGCCTGACCAACGCTTTGTGCGGCGCAGAAATTTTTGAAGCCGACATGCTGTTTGCCACGCTGGATCCCACCGCCCGCAAATGCACGCTGCCCAGCGGGTTACAAGTGATTTTGGTTGATACAGTGGGCTTTGTCAGCCGCCTGCCGCATGATTTGGTGGATGCTTTTAAGAGCACGCTGGAAGAAGCTGCCTGCTCTGACATCATCTTGAAAATTGCCGACGCCAGCGACAGCGAAGCCACCGAGCAGCTGAGTGTGACCGATGAAGTGCTGAACGACCTTGGCTGTGGGGATATCCCGCAGGTGACAGTCTACAACAAGTGCGACCGCACCGGTGTTGCCCCCTATGACCCGGATGTGCTGCTGGTAAGCGCCAAGACCGGCTATGGGCTGGACAGCCTGCTGGCCAAGATTGACGAGATTCTGGCACACCGTGTGCGCACCGTTGAGGTACTGTTGCCCTATGACAAGCTGGCCCTGGCCGATGTGTTCCGCACCCGCGGCAACGTTCTGGCTGAAGAATACCGCGAAAACGGCGTGTATTACAAGGCAACCGTAAAGGTGGATGACCTGCACCGGTTTGAAGCGTACCTGCTGTAAGTGCAACCGTTCGATTTGTGCAAGATAACAAAGGCAATACCGCATAATTCTAAGTGCCGATACGGCGAGCGAGGTGCGGCAGCTGCTAAGCCAAAAGCGCAGATAATACTGGATGTCTTATCGAGCATTTTGGCAACGCAGATGCCGTGCCGCAGCTGCCGGAGCGGTGCTTAAGCCGCAAGGCGGGAATTGTGCGGTGTTGCCCAAATACTGATTTTATTGCTGATTGTAGACAAAAAGACCTCCATCCCTGCACGGTTCTGTGCTTGGGATGGAGGTCTTTGGTTTATTTGTGTGTACCCTGCGTTACGGCAAAATTATTCCGCCGTCAGCAGTTTAACAGCGCGGGAGGTGCCCAGGCGGTCTGCGCCCAGATCCAAGAACTTTTCCATGTCCTCAACGGTGGAAATGCCGCCGGCTGCCTTGATCTTGCAGCGGCCGCGCACGCAGCGGGCAAACAGCTCAATATCATGGAAGGTTGCACCTGCGGTAGAAAAGCCCGTACTGGTCTTGATGAAGTCGGCACCGGCTTCCACCACGATATCGCACATCTTCTCTTTTTCTTCATCGGTCAGCAGGCAGGTTTCAATAATAACCTTGAGCACCTTATCCCCCACGGCCCGCTTGACGGCGGCGATATCCTCGCGCACAGCGTCATATTCCTTGTTCTTCAGGCGGCCGATATTGATGACCATATCCACTTCCTCGGCGCCGTTTTCCACAGCGGTCTTTGCTTCAAAGCACTTGGAAGCAGTATCCATTGCACCCAGAGGGAAGCCAACCACGCAGCACACCGCAACACGGCCCGCCATATACTGCACAGCCTGCTTGACATAGCAGGTGTTGATGCAAACGGATGCAGTATGATACTTGATGGCATCATCGCACAGGGCCTGAATCTGGGGCCAGGTAGCCTCCGGTTTCAACAGGGTGTGGTCAACTTTGGAAAGGATTTCCTCCTTGGTGTATTTCATTTGAATTCTTCTCCTTTTTTACAGGTCTTGCACAGGTGCGCCTGGTGCAGGCCGATGGTCGAAAATACAATGGCCGTCAGGCTGACCGTTGCGCCCACAATGCCCAGGATCAGGCCGGTCAGACGGAATGCACCGCCGCGGATTTTGTTTGTCATAAGAAAGCCCTCCTTATCATGGTCGGTTTGGTTGTTTCGGGTTTCTATCTGTTCTGTGTTGTTATTTCTTTTTGAAAATAAACAACTTGCTGAACACATAGTTGGATACAATCACGATAACCTGGCTGAACAGTTTAACACCCATGGCCCACAGGTCAGTGTTGGCTGTGGCAAATGCCACATGCGGTGCCAGCAGGCTGACGCCCAGCCAGATGATGACCTGGTCCATGACCATGGTGCCAATACGGCAGGCCACAAACTGGCCAAACTCCGCCAAAGCAGCCTGGCCGCTGTTTTTGCTGCGGAACACAAAGGTGCGGTTGGTCCAGTAGGCAAACAGAATGCAGATGATATTATCCAGCACATTGCCAATGCCGGTTGCAAAGTCCGTGCCCAGCACAGCCTGGAACACGGCAAACAGCACCAGGTTCAACAGCGTGGCAAGCCCGCCAAAAAACAGGTAGGCAAGCCCCTCATAATATTTTTTAATAAAAGCCTTTAATTTTTCCATGCAGTTTATCCTTTACCACACAGCGCAGGGAGGTTTGCAGCGCTGCCCGCCAGTGTACGCCAACAGTGCACACTGGCATATAACAAAAGGGGCCCGCCTGTTGCCAGGCAGGCCCCTGCTGCAATTCGGGGATTATTCAGCGTCCTCGGCAGCCTCGTCGAGGCAAGCCTTCATGGACAGGCTGATGCGCTTGCGATCAAAGTCAACATTGATCAGCTTAACCTTGACCATGTCGCCGACCTTCAGAACGTCGGAAACCTTGTTCACGCGCTCGTTGCTGATCTCGCTGATGTGGACCAGACCGTCAATGCCCGGCAGAATGCGGACAAATGCACCGAACTTGGTGATGGAAACGACCGGAGCCTCGAACTCAGAGCCGATGGGATACTCGTTCTTGAGCTTCTCCCAGGGGTTGTCCTCTTCCTTCTTGTAGCCCAGGGAAACCTTCTGGTTTTCGGGGTCATAGCTCTTAACATACACTTCGATGGTATCGCCAACGCTGACGACCTCAGAGGGATGCTTGATGTTGTTCCAGCTCAGTTCGCTGATGTGGCACAGGCCATCCACGCCGCCGATGTCAACAAAGGCACCGTAGGAAGTCAGGCTCTTGACAACGCCAGTGTACTGCTTGTCAACTTCAACGTTCTTCCAGAACTCATCGCGCTTTGCCTTGTTTTCTTCAGCAGTAACCTTGTTGATGCTGCCGACGATCTTGCGGCCTGCGCACTCGGTGATAACCAGCTTAACGTGCTGGCCAACCAGCTTGGTGTAGTCCTCGTCGCGGCGCATGGTAGCCTGAGAACGGGGAACAAACACACGAACGCCCTTGACGTTGACAACAACGCCGCCCTTGTTGGCTTCCATGACGTCGCCTTCCATAACGGTGCCGTTTTCGGCAGCCTCGGAAACATCCTTCATGCCCTTCTGGGCTTCAAAACGGACACGAGAAAGGGTGTCAACACCTTCCTGGTCATTGGTCTTGACAACAACCAAATCCAGCTCGTCGTCCACCTTAACAAGGTCTTCCATCTTGGCGTTGGGGTCATGGCTCATCTCGCTGAGCTTAACGATACCGGTGTGCTTGGAACCGTCAATACCGACGACACATTCCGTCGGGGAAACGCTGATGACCTTGGCTTTTACGATCTTACCTGCGTACAGGGGCTTTGCTTCGGATGCAGCGAGCATCTCCTCAAAGCTCATGTCGTCACGGATTTCTTCACTCATACAGTTAAGTACCTCCTCAATTATAGACGAAGGCGTTGAAGCCCCGGCTGTTACGCCCACGATCCTGGCACCGTTAAGCCAATCTTTGTCGAGTTCATCAGCTGTCTCCACATTGATAGCTTTGGTATGCCGGGCCGCGACCTGCAACAGCTTTTGGGTATTGGAAGAATGATGACCACCAATGACGACCATATGATCGCATTTTTGGCTGAGGTCTTCCGCTTCCTGTTGCCTCGCCCACGTTGCATTACATATTGTATCAAATATTTTGGCATTTGTACACTGGTTTTTCAAAAATTCCTTGCAAGTTTCCCAGCTTTGGACATTGAAAGTGGTTTGCGCTACCGCAAAAATAGATTTTTGTTGTGTGAGTTTCGGCAGCAGTTTTTCCAGCTCTGCCAAGTTGGCAAACACTTCCACTTTTCCCGTAGTATGGCCCACAATTCCCTGTACTTCGGGGTGTTTGGCATCGCCTGCCACCAGCAGCATGGCGCCCTCCGCACCGGCCCGCGCAGCAATTTTATGGATTTTTGTAACAAACGGGCAGGTGGCGTCATGATACGCCAGGCGGCGTGTTGATATTTTATCATACACACTCTGCCCAACGCCGTGGCTGCGGATGACAACCTCGCAGCCGTCCGGCACATCGTCCACACTGTCACAGGTAATGGCACCTTTGCTTTCCAGATCCTCCACCACCTGCGGGTTATGGATCAGCGGGCCAAGGGTTGCCACCGGGCGGCCCTGCTCCAGCAATTCATAAGTCAGCTTGACCGCGCGGTTTACCCCAAAGCAGAACCCTGCGGTTTTTGCAAGAATAATTTGCATGGTTATTTCTCCCTGCATCGCGTTTTAGAAGTGATTTTCTTCGTACAGGCGTTCCAGTTCGGTTTTCAGGCGGGTGCGCAGGGCACGCAGCTTGGGTACCGAGCGGCGCGGGTCCTCTACCTTCATCTCCTCTGCCGGGATGGGGGTGCCAAAGCAGATGCGGATGCGGCAGAACATGTGCATGCGCTTATCCGGCGTATCGTAAATAATGCGGCAGGGCACCATGTCGGCATCGGCGTTGCCAGCAATCAGGAAAGCACCGCTTTTTAAGGTCAGCAGTTCGCCGGTCTTGCTGCGGGTTCCTTCAGGGAAGATCAGGATCGGCGTGCCGTTTTTGCATTCGTCTGTCACTTTATTAACGGTGTCCATATCGCCCTTGCCGCGGTCAATGGGCACCGCGCCCATGCAGCTCAAAAACCAGCCGATCAGCGGATTTTTGAACAGCTCCTGCTTGGCCAGGATGGTATAGCGCTTCCAGCTGAACACCGCTTCCAGAATATAGACCGGGTCCAGGTCCGAAAGGTGGTTGGATGCGATAACATGGGCGCACCCGCGGGGGATGTTCTCTTTGCCGACCACCTCAATGCGCCACAAAATATGCAGCAGCGGCCAGACGATCGGCAGCAGGATCCAATAAAGCAGCATAGTTTTCCACCATTTCTTAGTAATTGGTTAAATGTTTGTTGTTCTGTGTTTTTAGGTACGCTGAGCCGTCAGGTTATTTGCCCCGTGTATTGTCGGAAGAGATTACCTACGGCAATACCGCATAATTCTAAGTGCCGATACGGCGAGCGAGGTGCGGCAGCTGCTAAGCCAAAAGCGCAGATAATACTGGATATCTTATCGAGCATTTTGGCAACGCAGATGCCGTGCCGCAGCCGTCGGAGCAGTGCTTAAGCCGTAAGGCGGGAATTGTGCGGTGTTGCCCTACATTAAGTTGGCGGGCGCACAATGTGCGCCCCTACGGATTCTACAGAACAAATATTCGTTTTGGGGGCAGCTTTCCCCTATTTCCAGGTGCAACGCTCTCCCCTGCTCGCAGCGCGGCTTTTATTTTGCGCGGTCCTGAATGACTTTTTTCAGGGCTTCAAAGCTCTGGTCAAAGTTCAGCTCGCTGGTATCCACCAGCACAGCGTCTTCGGCCTGGCGCAGCGGGGCTGCTGCACGGTGGGTATCCTGATAGTCGCGTGCGCGGACATCGGCCAGAACATTCTGGTAGTCGTGCTTTTCGCCTTTCATCAGCAGCTCTTTATAGCGGCGCTCTGCGCGGGCTTCCGGGGTGGCAGTCAGGAAGATTTTTACCGTTGCGTTGGGCAGCACCACAGTGCCGATATCGCGGCCATCCATCAGCACATCGCGGCTGGCGGCCAAAGTGCGCTGGGCATCCAGCAAAAAGGTGCGCACAGCCGGAATCGCCGCCACAGCGGAAGCCGCCATGCCGATCTCCTCGGCACGGATGGCCGAGGAGACATCCTCGCCGTTCAGGTAAAAGTGCTGGGTGCCCTCCTCCAGCTTGGTATCCAGGTGGATTTGCGGCAGCAGGGCCTCCACGGCAGCGGCATCATGCGGGTCCTTGCCCTGGCGCACGGCGTACAGGCCGATGGAGCGGTACATGGCACCGGTATCTACATAGGTAAAGCCCATATCCGCAGCAAGGCGTTTGGCAAGGCTGGATTTGCCCGCCCCGGACGGGCCATCGATTGCAACAGAGATCATCAGAAAAACTTCCTTCCGTTATAGTACTGTGTTTGTAGAAATAGGCGATATTTTCGACTTTTCTGATACACCCTAGGTATCGTTCCCTATCGCGCGCACCGCAGCTTGTGCGGTGGCCCATGCAATTTGCAGGTTGTAGCCGCCGGTGCGGGCATCCACATCCAGCACTTCGCCCGCAAAATACAGGCCGGGGCACAGCTTGCTCTGCATGGTTTTGGGGTCAACCTCTTTGGTATCCACGCCGCCAGCCGTAATCACCGCGTGCTGCAAATCGCCCAGCTCGCTGATGGGCACCTGCCAGTGCTTGCACAGGTGTACCAGTGCCATCTTCTGTTCGCGGGTGATCTGGGCGGCACGGGTGGCGGGGTCCACGCCCCACTTTTTAACGGCAACCGGCCGCATCGAGTTGGGCAGCAGCTTTTCCAGTGCCCCCTGGGCACTGTGGCCGCCAAGGGCCGCAAAGTCGCGGGTCAGGCGGTCATACAGTGTTTTTTCATCCAGGGCAGGCTTCAAGTCAAACTCTGCAATATAGCGGTGCAGCTGCACATCATCAATATAGGTCGAAGCCGAAAGCACCAGCGGGCCGGAGATGCCAAAGTGAGTGAAAAGTGCTTCGCCCTGCTCAGTAAACAGCGGTTTGCCGTCTTTCAGCAGGGTCAAGGTCACGTTGCGCAGGCTTAGGCCCATCATCTGGCGGCAGGCCGGATCCGGGCTGACCAGGCTGCACAGGCTGGGCTGGGGCGGCACAATGGTGTGGCCCGCCTGCCGTGCCAGCTTATAGCCGGAGCCATCGCTGCCGGTGGCGGGGTAACTGGTGCCGCCGGTAGTAACCAGAACATGGGCTGCGCGGTGGGTTTTGCCATCCGAGGTGCGCACGCCAACACAGCGACCATCCTCAATCAACAGCTCTTTGGCGCTGCCATGCACAAATTTGGCGTCGGCGGCATAGCTGCGCAGGGCGGCCAGCACATCGGCGGCACGGTCGCTCTGCGGGAACACCCGGCGGCCGCGTTCCGTTTTGAGCGGCACGCCAAGGGATTCAAACAGTTCCATAGCGCTTGCCGGAGAGAATGCGTACAGCGCGGAGTACAAAAAGCGCGGGTTATGGCGCACATAGTTCAAAAACTCGCGCACATCACAATCATTGGTCACATTGCAGCGGCCCTTGCCGGTAATCAGCAGCTTTTGGCCGGGGCCTTTGGGGTTGTGTTCCACCACGGCGGTGGTCAGCCCCCGTGCGCAGGCGGCACCGGCGGCCATCAGGCCCGCCGCACCGCCGCCAATAATCAACAGATCCGTCATTCGGTGATGACTCCTTTATTGCGGTAGCAGATCAGGCACCCGTATGTGTACAGCAACAGCAGCGGGTGCACGGTGGAAAGATACATGGTGGATGTGCCAATGCCAAAGCTGGAAACCTCAACAAAGGCGATCATGCCGCAGCGCAGGGCTGCCATAGCCAACAGGCCAAACAGCAGCAGCCAAGGCAGTGCTGCCCTTGCCGTGCGGCGGCGCAGAACCATGGGCAATGCGCACAGATGCCGCACCACAGCCCACACAAAGGCCAGCGGCAGCAGCACCGCGTACACGCAGCGCAATACGCCAAGCGCGCGGTAGGCCAGCTTTTGCAGCGGCGCATAGTAGGGCGTATCCTTGCCCGCTTCAGCGGCATTATTAAAGTTACAGTGCAGGTAGGCAGACCATTGGGCAACGTCCTCGGTGGTCCCGATAGAGCGCAGGGTCTGGTAATAGGCCGGGCAATCCTGGAAGGTCAGGGCCCAGAGGGCGCTCTTGGCAGCTTCCCGGATTGCGGGCAGTACATACTGCGCACGGATGGGCTGGCTGGTGGCGCTGCGCCTGCCGCTGCGGGCGGGCAGGGTGCCGTTATCACAGGCAGCATTGATGGCATCGGCTACGCCCTGCCAATAGGCATCGGCGGTGGCAGCGTCGGCGTAAATGCCCTCATACTGGGCGGCACGGCGGATTGCCCAATAAAAGCTGCCCGCACGGTAATCGTCCAGTTCCGGGTCGCGGAAATCATTTTGCAGCTGGGGGTCCTCCTCCAGCCAGTATTGCAGGCATTGCAGCTGCGGGATGTCGGCATACAGCTTTTCGCGCGCATCGGCGGGCACGCTGAGCAGCGGCTCGTCCGAATCCGTCGCCACGCGGGTCATGGCACCCATTGCATCGGCAAAAGAGCCCTCGCTGAAATCCGAAAGCCCCCACACGCCGTACCAGTGCTGGTTCAGCGCACAGAAAATGCCCACCCCTGCCGCCAGAACCGCATATGGAATCACCTGCGCCGCGGCGCACAGCCAGCGGCGGCGGTGCAGCAGCACCACCAGCATGCAAAAGGTAGCCGCAATGGCAAAAGGCAGCAAAAACAGCCCGGCATCTTCACGGTTCAGGTAACCGCAGGCAAGGCCAACGCCCGCTGCCAGCAGCCACGGCCAAATGGGTGCCTGCTGGCGGGTATAAAACACAGCCCGCAGCGCCGCCCCCGCCATACCGGCAAAAAACAGCAGGCAGAGCGCCGGGAAGATATTATCCCGGTAAACGCGCAGCGTGTAAGACGCCCAGCTGGACGGCAGAAATGCCAGCAGCACGTACAGCAGCAGGATCAAGGCCCTGGCCTGGCCCGCCGGGCTTTTGCGCCACAGCGGGCGCAGAGCAAACGCCGCCAGCAGCGCTGCAGCACACCACAGCAGTGCCCCGCCCAACAGGTAGGGCAGGTGCAGTTTGTTGAGCAGTGCCAGCCAGACGGCAAAAAACATGCTTTTGGAAAGCGTTAAATAGTCGTATTCCCCCAGCCACTGGCCGCTGGTGATGGCGTTGGCCGCGCGGAACATCAGTTCATCGTCCAGCGGGGCGCCGCCAGCCCACATATAGGCCAGCTGAAAATGGGTGACTGCGCAGCGCAGCAGGGTGATAACCGCCGCCCACAGCCAGAATGCGCGGCGGGTCAGCGCTGGCCGCAGCCCGCGCAGGCGGGATAACAGGTTCGGCATGCCGGGTCACGGCCTCCTTTATGGCATCACAAGGGTGCGGGCTGGTCTGCCCGCGGGTGTTTTGCCGTGTGTTTCGTTTTCTAAGGCAACACCGCACAATTCCCGCCTTGCGGCTTAAGCACCGCTCCG
>ERZ837910.2997-NODE-2997-length-19369-cov-3.614839_pt1 | contig 19369 bp, 17 predicted proteins | sample MGYA00519940_ERZ837910 | MGnify/ENA primary metagenome ERZ837910 (study PRJEB31850, sample SAMEA3708825) | human gut metagenome | biome: human gut; feature: human-associated habitat; material: faeces | place: China | collected 2014 ... | reverse complement strand
CCCAGTCCCCTTATTACGACTGGTTTATGATCAATCGCTGGCCCTGTCGGGAGCAGGAGGGCAGCACCCGGGATGGACGCTATTATTCCTTTGCCTTTGCGGAGCGGATGCCAAAGCTCAATACGAGTGAAAAAAAGGTGCGGGACTACTTTTTGGATACGGTTCGTTATTGGATCGAGACCTTTGACATTGACGGACTTCGGTTAGATGTTGCAAACGAAATTTCCCATCTGTTTTGCCGTGAGCTGCGGCAGATGACAAAGCAGTTAAAACCGGATTTTTATCTGCTGGGGGAAATCTGGCATGACGCAATGCCGTGGCTTGGCGGGGACGAATTCGACGCCGTTATGAACTATCCCTTTGCGGCATCCATCCGGGAGTTTTGGTATCAGCCGGAAAAGACGAAATCGGATTTGGAAGAGGCGATTCATGAAAATCTGGTGCGTTATATGCGTCAGACGACAGAGGTTTTGTTTAACCTTCTGGATTCCCATGATACAGATCGGCTGATCCATCAGACAGGTGGAAATCAGGATCTCTTTTTCCAGCAGCTTGCAATGCTATTTACAATGCCTGGAAGTCCCTGTATCTATTATGGGACGGAAATCGCGATAGAGGGCGGCGCTGACCCGGATTGCAGACGCTGTATGCCCTGGGATCAGATCGAACAGGGAAACTATGCAGAGATTACGGAGCAGGTAAAGCAGCTGATAGCCCTTCGAAAAGAGCCTGCGGCCCGCAGCATGGAAATCACATTTGAAAATAATAACAGCTCTGACCGGGTGGTGGAATATGTCAAAACCGGGGCAGAGGGCAGCAGGCTCCGGGTTGTGTTGAACGCATCCGGAAAAGAGACCGATGTGGAGACAGAGGGCAGCGTGCTGTTTGCAAGAGGTTATGAGAATGGGGTGCTGCGGGCAGGCGGCGTATTGGTGGAACGGCTGTAAGTGCAGACGTTCCGGTCAGACAGTTGCCAAAGCGGACAAAAAATTCACCAAAACTTTATCGGCAGGTATATTGACAGAAGACTTTGCATATGATAACCTTACTGCTAAACAAAATTCCCTGTGAGGGAGTAGCGAGCGCAGCAAGTGCAGCTGCCGGAATGGAACAGAGCCGGCGGATCGCCTTTGCATCAGCGTAACAAGTCAACAACCCCGATCCCGTGCCGATCTGGCTTGTTTTAAATTGCGAGACTCAGATACTGTTTTCTTTTTGAAAAGCAGTATTTGGGTCTTTTGTGATTCAAGACAATAGAGCGATCACGAAGTGAGAGATCTATTGTACGAAAAACACCATCGGGAGGAAAAAGAATGAAGTATTATTGTGAAGACTCACAACAGGTACTGCAGGAGCTTAACAGCCAAAAAAGCGGCTTGACAGAAAAAGAAGCGGCAGAGCGGCTTTTGCAGAACGGGGCGAACGAGTTAAAGGCGGCGAAGGGAAAGTCCCTGCTGCGCCGGTTTGCAGAACAGGTGGCAGATCCGATGATTGTGATCCTGCTGGCGGCAGCGGCCATCAGCGGTGTGCTTGCAGTTCTGGAAAATGACAGCTTTGCGGATGTCATTATTATTCTGGCAGTGGTGCTGATCAATGCCGTGCTGGGTGTGTATCAGGAAAGCAAGGCGGAAAAGGCCATCGAAGCGCTGCAGGACATGGCAGCAGCCACCTCGAAGGTTGTGCGGGACGGGAAAATGTCCTCGATTTTGAGCAAAGACCTTGTGGTGGGGGATATCATCTGTCTGGAAGCAGGGGATGCGGTTCCGGCGGATGCAAGGATTCTGGAAAGCGCAAGCCTGAAAGCAGAGGAAGCTGCACTGACAGGAGAATCCGTGCCGGTCACGAAGCTGATCGATCAGATCTTTTTGGCAGACGGGGAACGGGATGTGCCCCTGGGCGACCGTAAAAATATGGTCTATATGGGAAGCACGATCGTATATGGACGTGCTGTGGCAGTCGTGACGGCCACCGGTATGGATACGGAAATGGGAAAAATTGCGGATGCTCTGTCTCAGGCACAGGAAGGACAGACACCGCTGCAGAGAAAACTGACACAGCTTTCGAAGGTGTTGACAAAGCTGGTGATCGGAATCTGCGTACTGGTTTTTGCAATTCAGATGATCCGGGCAGGCAGCCTGAATTTTGAGGTCGCACTGAACTCCTTTATGATCGCGGTTTCCCTTGCAGTGGCGGCGATCCCGGAAGGACTTGCGGCAGTTGTGACAGTGGTACTTTCCATCGGTGTAACGAACATGTCAAAACGAAACGCGATCATCCGCCGGCTGACAGCAGTGGAAACCCTTGGCTGTGCCCAGGTGATCTGTTCGGATAAGACCGGAACGCTGACCCAGAACCAGATGACAGTTGTAGATTCCTTCGGAGTAAAGGAGCAGGAGCTTTCGGCAGCAATGGCACTGTGCAGTGACGCAGAGCTGGATGCAGACGGCAGTGTGACAGGTGAACCGACGGAGGCTGCCCTGGTTGCCTGGGCGAGCAGGATCGGGCAGGATAAGAATCTTTTAAAACAGAGTATGCCCCGTGTGCTGGAGGCTCCCTTTGATTCCGGACGGAAAATGATGTCCACGATCCATAAACGCAAGGACGATTATATTCAGTTTACAAAAGGGGCGCCGGATGTGGTTCTCACTCGTTGTGGGTTTTATCTGGAGGATGGACAGCTTCTGCCCATGACAGAAGAATATCGGAAAAAGGTTCTGCAGGCAAATAAGTCCATGGCAGACCGGGCACTGCGTGTGCTGGCATGCGGACAGAGAGTCTGGACGAAAAAGCCGGAAAGTGAGGATGCGGATCTGCTGGAGCAGGAGCTTTGCTTTTTGGGACTGTGCGGCATGATCGATCCGGTGCGCCCGGAGGTAAAGGCAGCAATTGACGAATGTCGGGAAGCGGGGATCCGACCGGTTATGATCACGGGCGACCATGTGGATACGGCAGCAGCGATCGCAAGAGAGCTTGGTATTTTACAGGATGGCAGCCTGGCAGTGACGGGAGCAGAGCTGGAAAAAATGGACGATGCAGAATTTGCAGAGAAGTTTCAGAACATCAGCGTTTATGCCCGCGTACAGCCAGAGCACAAGACCCGTATCGTAAACGCCTGGAGAAATGCCGGCTATGTGACGGCAATGACCGGTGACGGCGTTAACGACGCGCCCTCCATCAAGGCTGCGGACATCGGCATCGGAATGGGTATCACAGGAACGGACGTTACCAAAAATGTGGCAGATATGGTGCTGGCGGACGATAATTTTGCAACGATTGTCGGCGCGGTGGAAGAGGGCCGCAGAATCTATGACAACATCCGGAAGGCAATCCAGTTTCTGTTAGGCTCCAATATGAGTGAAGTGCTGAGTATTTTCTTTGCGACACTCCTGGGCTTTACGATTCTGCAGCCGGTGCATCTTCTGTGGATCAATCTTGTAACGGACTGCTTCCCGGCGCTGGCGCTGGGTACGGAAAAGGCAGAGCCGGACATTATGAAGCGCAGACCCAGGGATGCGAAGGCCGGTATTTTTGCGGATGGAATGGGCTTTGATATTGCTTATCAGGGACTTTTGGTAACCGCACTTGTCATGGTTTCCTATTTTATCGGACATTTCATGGAAACCGGAGAGTGGACCATCACAAACAGCGCCCATGGCACTACGATGGCCTTTGTTACAATGTCAATGGCGGAAATTTTCCACAGCATGAATATGCGTTCCCAGAGAGGAAGTATTTTCCGTCTTGGCTCGAAAAACCGGCTTCTGTTTGGAGCAGCAGCGGTTTCCCTGCTTGCAACCACTGCAGTGTGTGAGATCCCGTTGCTTGCCGGAGCATTCGGTTTTACGAGTGTGGAGCCTTTAGAGTATCTTGTTGCACTTCTTTTGAGTGTGCTGGTAGTTCCCGTCGTGGAGCTTGTAAAGTGGATCCAGCGGCGCAGTACGAGATAACTGTAACGTAAACTTCAGAGTCAACAGATGCGAATCTACGCAACTGTTGACTCTGTGCTTTTTACGGGATATAATTGGAAAGAGCTGCAGCTGTGGAAATCAACAGACTGCAGGGTTATCAGGATGCGGCAGGCTTCAGACAGTGCTGCGGTATCCCAGGAGAAGCGAGAGGGACAGGCATATGAGCAAAAAGATTATTTTAACGGGGGATCGCCCCACAGGACGTCTTCATGTGGGCCATTATGTAGGCTCTTTGAAGGAGCGTGTAAGACTGCAGAATTCCGGTCAGTTTGACGAGATTTATATTATGATTGCGGATGCACAGGCGTTGACAGACAATGCAGAGCATCCGGAAAAGGTACGTCAGAACATTTTACAGGTGGCGCTGGATTATCTGGCATGCGGCCTTGATCCGGAAAAGGCAACGATTTTCATTCAGTCCATGGTTCCGGAGCTGACAGAGCTGACCTTTTACTATATGAATCTGGTAACGGTTTCCAGAGTACAGAGAAACCCTACCGTGAAAGCAGAGATCCAGATGCGTAATTTCGAAGCAAGCATTCCGGTTGGATTTTTCTGCTATCCCATCAGCCAGGCTGCGGACATTACTGCATTCCGTGCAACTGCTGTTCCGGTTGGCGAAGACCAGCTGCCTATGCTGGAACAGTGTAAGGAAATCGTACATAAGTTCAACAGCGTTTACGGGGACACCCTGACAGAGCCTGAGATCATCCTGCCCTCCAATAAGGCATGCTTAAGACTGCCCGGCATCGACGGCAAGGCGAAGATGAGCAAATCCCTTGGCAACTGTATCTATCTGTCCGACACAGAAGCAGATGTAAAGAAAAAGGTTATGAGCATGTTCACAGATCCGAACCATTTGCGTGTGGAGGATCCCGGCAACGTGGACGGCAACCCTGTATTTATTTATCTGGATGCGTTCTGCAGACCGGAGCATTTTGCAGAGTTTTTACCGGATTACCAGAATCTGGACGAATTGAAAGCACATTATCAGCGGGGCGGTCTGGGCGACGTCAAAGTGAAGAAGTTCTTAAACAACGTTATGCAGTCTGAGCTTGCGCCGATCCGTGAGAGAAGAAAATACTGGGAAGAGCATCTGACGGATGTTTACGACATTCTGAAAAAGGGCAGTGAGGTTGCAGAAGCAAAGGCTGCGGAAACCTTAAAGGATGTCAAGGCAGCAATGAAGATCAATTACTTCGAGGACAGCAGCCTGTTAAAGGGCGAATGAAAAATAGCTGCGTGTTTCACGGGAAAATAAAGGATTATCGGAAATAATCAGGGCGTGTGAAGGATGAGAAATCATTTTTTGCACGCCCTGATTTTATTCTGCGGCAACACTGCGACTGAGATGACAAATCCGCTTGCATCTATCGGTGCGATGGGATATCATTTTGGAAATGCAGTCAATATGGAAGACGCGCTGGAGAAGATGCCGACAGACAGACTGGTCATGGGAAATGTAGATCCTGCTGGGCAGTTTAGAAACGGTACGACAGAATCTATCCGGAAGGCGACGCGGGAAGTGATGGAACAATCCGCAGGCATCAAGGTCGGGGGCTTTTGACCCCCGACATCACATTATGAAGCAAAGGACAAATAGGAGACCGGATTGTTGGCTGGCAGGCAGAAAACAGACGGTTCGGAGCCTGTTTGACAGGACAGAATAAAAAATGACAGACAACAGAGAAAAAATCCGTTTTTGGATCAATGGAGAAGCTCTTTTCACAGAGCCCGGAACAACAGTCAGCAGTTTGCTGAAAAAATCACATGGTGTGGAGATGCCCTGCGGCGGACGACATGCCTGCGGGAAGTGTATGGTGTATGCGGAGGGAAGTTTTGCAGCACCGTCCGAGACCGAACAAAAACTTCTTGGAGTCGAGCGTCTTGCGCAGGGAATTCGGCTTGCCTGCTTTCTGGAAGCAGTGCCGGACGGGAAAATCGATGCGCTGCGGCAGGAAGCAGACGGGGATGAGACGATTTGTGTAAGCACGCCGTCTGCGCCGCCAGTTGCCCACGCCGCCGGCATGTCGCCCGCACAGCCGTCAGAGCGCACCAGCGCTGCGCCGTCTGCAGAAGCTGCCCCCGATGCGCGGCTTTACCGTTACCTCGGCGCGGCAGTGGATATCGGTACAACGACAATTGCCGCCGTCCTCTATCGGGAAGGCAGGGCCGTCGGAACGATGGGGGCATGGAATCCGCAATCCGTGTTCGGAGCGGATGTCATTAGCCGGATGGAAGCTTCTCTGGAGGGAAAAGCGGATAAACTTGCGGCAATCGTCCGGGAGGCAGTGTCGCACCTGCTTACAGAGCTGGCGGAACACGCAGGAGAACGTACAGAGGCCATTGAGACAGTTATCATTACCGGAAATACGTCGATGCTGTATTTCCTGACGCAGAAGAATCCCAGATGCCTGTCAAGGGCGCCGTTTGAAGCGGACGAGCTGTTTGGCTGGTGGACCACAGGAGAAGCACTGGATTTGAGCTGCCGGAAAGCAGACGTATATCTTCCGCGATGCATGTCTGCGTTTGTCGGTGCGGATATTACGACAGCGATTCTGGGATCGGGTCTTACAGAAACGGACTGCATACCTGGCGCGGAAGGTAGCCGCAAAGAAGTTGCGGCAGCAATTGACCCGAATGTCAGCTGCAGAGAAACGGATGGTGTCTCAGCCGCGTACAGCGGCAAATCCCGGATGATGGTGGATGTGGGGACGAACGGCGAGATCGTCCTGTTTCATAAGGAACGCCTGATCTGCTGTGCGACAGCGGCGGGACCGGCTTTTGAGGGCGCCGGGCTTTCCTGCGGCATGCGAGGTGTGGCAGGTGCCATTGACCATGTGAGTTGGGAAAACGGCAGCTGGAAGGTGCATGTGATTGGAGACAGGGAGGCCTCTACAGCAGAGGGAATCTGTGGCAGCGGCGTGATCGACGGTGTGGCGGGATTGCTGGAAAGCGGATTGCTGGAGGATACCGGTTATCTGGAAGAAGATGTATGCTTTGCCGGAAACGTCGGTCTGACTGCAGCGGATATTCGTGAGGTTCAGCTTGCCAAGGGAGCGATCCGGGCAGGAATGGAGACACTTTTGGCGGAGGAAAAAATAGATGCTGCCGGGCTGGAAGGCCTGTATGTGGCAGGTGGCTTTGGCTCCTATATGTCGGCCAAAAGCGCAGAAAGAATCGGACTTTTTCCCAAAATTGACCTGTCCCGTATTAAAATCTGCGGAAACGCGGCACTGGCGGGTGCGGTAAGGATTCTGCATGACCGCAGGATGGAAAAAGAAGCAACAGCGCTGGCAGAGCGGGCAAAGACCATCAATCTTGGAACGAGTGCGAAATTTCAGGAATTTTATATGGAATATATGATGTTTGATGAATAGAAAGGAAGAAAGCGTTCGGTCTTGGATTCGGAGCGATGTGCTCGATTCCCTATCTGTTTATCGGGGGAATCCATACTGCAGTTGCATGGTGGGTGTCTGGAATCCCGTTTGATATGATCCACGGAGTCAGCAATTTTGCTCTGATGCTGGTATTGTATAAGCTGCTGCGTCGAGTGTTGGAACACTGTGTTGTCAGAAACTGATAGAATGTATACGTTGCATTCTATTGTTGAGGAACCGAACGGAAAATGGTAAAATAGACAGGTCAGCAAATATACTGGCAGGAAAGAGGAATTTACTATGTGGGCATATGAAAGTGTATTTTATCAGATTTATCCCCTTGGTTTTGTCGGAGCACCGTTTGAAAATGACGGGGTGGAGACACATCGGATTTTGAAGGTGCTGGACTGGACAGATCATATCAAAAAGCTGGGGGCAAATGCGATTTATTTTTCACCGGTCTTTGAATCGGATACCCATGGGTACAATACAAGGGACTATCGTAAAATCGATTGCCGCCTCGGTTCGAATGAAGACTTTAAGCAGGTTTGCGATAAGCTTCACAGCGAAGGCATCCGGGTTGTGCTGGATGGCGTGTTCAATCATGCGGGACGCGGCTTCTGGGCATTTCAGGATGTTTTGAAAAACAGGGAAAATTCCCCCTATTTAAACTGGTTTCATATCAATCTTGGCGGCAACTCCAATTACAATGACGGTCTGTGGTACGAGGGCTGGGAAGGCAATTACGATCTTGTCAAGCTGAATTTACAGAATGAGGAGGTTGTTCAGTATCTTCTGGAAAGCGTAAGAGGCTGGGTTGACGAGTTTGACATTGACGGTCTGATTTCCGGAGCCTACTTTAACGGTTTTGGTGACATATCCGATGGAAGAGAAAACGAGCGTTCCTCCGTTTCTCCGCGCGTCGAGCTTATATTCTCCGTCAATATTGGTGACAGTACCCATATCTCTCTTGTCTTGATAATAGACAGAGATATACATTAGTGGTTCATGAGTGACTGAATCAGTTACAACCCCCTTTATTTGCTGCGCAAAAGCATTTGAAACTGCAAATACGACTAAGAGCAGTATCAGTATTTTGTTATATCGTTGTATCATAACGTTCGTAGTAGGGCTGCAAAGTTAACAAATAAGTCTGAGTAAAATAGAGTATATAACTTTTTTTACCCATCGTTTTTTGTTATTTACAAGCTTATATCATTCAACAATGGAAGGAGGCAGATTGTTTTTGTCTTTTTATACTTCCCTTTTCAACGTATGCCACATCTTGCGAACCGGCATGCTCCGATTCTTTTCCGTAGTTCCAAAATCTGTTTCAACGGTTGAAACAAAAAGTTTCATGCCTTGAAACTCTAGTTCCCACTGCTTGAAACTCTGGTTTCTACGCCTTGAAACTTTGGTTTCCTCGGCGTGAAACTTTCTGAAACACTTGTCGAACCTGATGGTGGTCGACTACTTCTGTCTGGCTATTAAGCCGGCTCGTTGATCATCGAGTCCGGCTCAACCACTCCGGTTATTTACTTGTTAATATTTGTACGATTCGTTCGGCTGTTCGTCCGTCCCAGCGTTCGGGGAGTTCGCCTTTCTTCCATTCACCTTTCATCAGCGTATCCATAGCCTGAGCGAGTGCTGCCGGATCTTCGCCGACCAGTTCATTCGTTCCCACGCGCCACGTTTCCGGATGTTCGGCATACGTGTTGAGCGTGATACAGGGGATGCCGAGGAACGTAGCTTCTTCGGCTACATTGCCGGAGTCCGTGATGATTCCTTTGGCTTTATTGATCAGATATCCGAAGAAAAGATAATTCTGCGGAGGCATGATATGAAGGTTCGGGGCTTCTATGCCGAGGTCTTTGATTGCATTGCGCACGTAAGTGTGCATGGGCGCTACGATAGGCATACCGGCAGCTTTTTCGATCATCGTTTGCATCAACTTCCGCAGGTTCTCTTTGTTGTTGAGCAGTACACGTCGGTTGAGGGTGAGCAGGAGATAATTACCCTCCTGAAGTCCCAGTACGGAGAACCATACCGGTTTGAGCAGCCGGTTCCGGTTGAAGCGGACGGTATCTACCAAAATGTTGCCGACGTAATATACATTTTCACTTTCCGTGCCTGTCTGATTCAGATTTCGGTTGGCCACCATGCCGGCAGTAAACAGATAATCGGATACTCCGTCGGTAATCATCCGGTTTACTTCCTTCGGCATCTTCATGTCGAAGGAACGTGTGCCGGCTACCAGATGGGCTACCTTGATTCCTTGTTTCTTGGCTACGATGGCGCAACTCATGGTTGCTGTCAGATCATCCACTACCAGGACGACGTGTGCCGGATTCTCCGTCAGCTCCTGTTCGAAGGCGATCATGATTCCGGCTGCCAGACTGGTGGGGTTACTGCTTTCCACTCCAAGGTAGACATCGGGAGCTTTCATGTCGAGATCCGAAAACAGGGAAGCATCCAGACTTGTATCGTCCCGTCTGCCTGTGTACACCAAACGGTAGGAGATGCTTTTACCCAGCCCTCTTGCGGCTTCGATGGCGCGTGTGATAGGGGCTATTTTCATGAAATTGGGGCGTGCCCCGGCAACAATTGTTATTTTCATATTGTTTCTATCTAATTCGTGTAGCAAAAGTACATTTTCTTACGGAATTTATTCGTTACTTTGCATACAAAATAACAAATATATGCCCACATTCGTTCAAATTCTTGATTTTATAGGCACATTTGCCTTTGCTATTAGTGGTATCCGGCTGGCTTCAGCAAAGCGTTTCGACTGGTTCGGAGCCTATGTCGTAGGTCTTGCTACCGCTATCGGTGGCGGTACCATCCGTGATGTACTGCTGGATGTGACGCCCGGATGGATGACGAACCCTATCTATTTGATCTGTACGGGACTTGCCTTGATCTGGGTGATTTGCTTCGGTCGCTGGCTAATCCGTCTGAATAATACCTTTTTTATATTCGATACCATCGGACTGGCTTTGTTTACGGTGGTCGGTGTGGGGAAAAGTATCGCTTTGGGCTATCCTTTTTGGGTAGCCATCATCATGGGTAGTATCACAGGTGCCGCAGGAGGTGTGATTCGTGATGTCTTTATCAATGAGATCCCCTTGATTTTCCGAAAAGAAATCTATGCGATGGCGTGTGTAGTAGGCGGCATCGCTTACTGGCTGTGCGATGCCGCAGGGATGGAATCTTATGTCTGTCAGCTCGTTGGCGGATCGGCGGTATTTGTTACACGCATCCTTGCCGTGAAATACCACATTTGCCTTCCTATATTAAAAGGTAGTGAAGAGACTGACGGCGATTCTTGAAGATTTTATTTCTTGTCCAGATCCACTTCTCCCCGGTAGCTGATTGCCTGACGGTTCTGCATCGTGACATCGATGCTGGTGGTGCCGTCGGGGAACACTTTCGCCCTGAACTCAAAGAAGTCTTCCGGACTTCGTGCGGAGAATTTGATAACGGCGTTTCCCTTCTTATCCATATCCATCGTGTATTCTTTGAGGGGAGCGTTGAATATCAGCCCGCTTCCTCCGCCGTAAGGAACGCTGTAAGCACGTCCGTAATAGGGGAGGTAAGAGAATACCGAATCATTTCTGATTTGCAGTGAGTATTGCGAAGTCAGAGGTATAGAACGTCCGCGCATGGGCATAGCAGTGTTGACGTCTATCTTGTAGTCTTCTGATACGATCAGCTGTTTGACAGCTTCTTTTTTCTGTTCCTTCTTCTCCTTCTTGGTCTGTGCCGAAAGAGTCGGGATTCCTGCTAGCATAACCAGCAGTAGCATAAGGATTTGTTTTCTTGTTTTCATATCAGTTACAGTTTAGTGTATATATGTATAACACTCAAATATACTAAAAATAAGGAGTCCCCCTGCTTTCTTTAATGAAAATTAAACAGAAATCCCTAGAACTGTTCCAGAATGGAGATTCGTTTCTCGATAGGGGGATGCGTGGCAAAGAGTCCGCTAAGCCCGCTGAGGGCACTTTTCGACTGGTCGCCCGGATTCTGAATGAATAATTGCGCCACATCCCCACGTTTTACCGCTTCTATATCCGGATCATCGGAAATTTTGCGCAGGGCACTTGCCAATGCCAACGGATTCTTTGTCATCTCCGCCGAACCGGCATCCGCCATATATTCACGCTTCCGTGAAATGGCGAAGCGCATCAGACTGGCAAAGAAGTAACCGACAGCCGCTATTACTAAAGCAATCAGTATGATAAGGATAGCTCCTCCACCGTTTTTTCCGTTGCTACGTATGCGCGTGTGCGTAATAGTATAGAAAGTGATTTGCGTCAGCATCGAGAAGATTCCGACAAATACAATCGAGACGATCAGCAGGCGCACATCCCTGTTGCGGATGTGAGTCAGTTCGTGGGCGATGACTGCTTCCAGTTCTTCGTCGTTCAACTTCTGAATAATCCCTTTCGAGAGAGAGTGACCGTATAGGTGCGGTCGTTGATACCGCTGGCAAAAGCGTTCAATGAATCGTCGTTGATGATATTGATTTTCGGAGCCTTCATTCCGTTTGCCATGCAGAGGTTCTCGACCAGATTGTAGACACGTTTGTTTTCTCTGCGATCGAGAGGTTTGGCACCTGTGGCGGCTTTGATGATACTCGTATTCGCCCAGAAAGCTATCAGGAACCAAATCAATACGACACCCATCGTATAGGGGAGGGCATTGATGAAAAGAGGATTAGCCAATTCCAGGACACTTACTTCCATGCTCTCACCGTGCCCAAAGGCGACCAACAGATAACAGGCCAGATAAAGCAATGCTGCTACCAGGCAGGGAAATAGAAATAACAGAAGAACAGAGCGCCGGTTGTTCCGGCTCTGCTGTGTTTGGATTCCGACGTACTGCATACGTGCTCGTTTTTAGAAACTGATCTTCGGTGCTTGTTCCAGATTCGCACGTTCGTTGGTACCCAGGTCGAACATGATTTCTCTGCGGAAACCTGCCATACCTGCTATGATATTGGACGGGAATGTCTGAACCGCATTATTATATTCCTTCGTGGCCGAGTTAAAGTAACGGCGTACAGCAGCCAATTTATTCTCTACATCGGATACTTCTTCTTGCAGTTGCAGGAAATTCTGGTTTGCTTTCAGGTCCGGATAAGCCTCCAACGTGATTTTCAATCCCGATAAAGCGGAAGATAATTGATTCTCTGCTGCTATCTTTTCGTCGATTGTCTTGGCGCTGACTGCACCGTTACGTGCCTGAATCACCCGTTCGAGGGTATCTTTTTCGTGTGCGGCATATCCTTTCACGGTATCCACCAGTTGTGGAATAAGGTCGTGGCGCTGTTTCAGCTGCACATCGATGTCTGCAAAAGCATTTTCACGGTTATTTCTCAGTCTCACCAATGAGTTGTACATGGAAGCAAAAATGATTCCCAACAGTACGATTATTCCTACGATAATAAGTATAGTCATGTCCTTTACTTTAAGTTAATAATACTACCCAAAAGTAAGTTATTTTGTATTGCCAAGCAAGAAGAAGAGAATAAAAAACGTCCTAAACCACCTAAAAACTATCAAAAAGCACCTAAAATCTATCATTTGACAGTTTCACCCCCTAAGAAATGACGAATTTCCCCCTGTTCGACTCATAAAATACCTTTAAACTTGCAAACGTCAAGAAAGAAACGAAATATTAACCGTAAAACCCTTAAAGTATGAAAAGTTTAAGTTTCAGAAAAGATTTAATTGGAGTTCAGGAGGAATTGCTTCGTTTTGCGTATAAGTTGACTGCCGATCGTGAAGAGGCGAATGATTTATTGCAAGAAACATCATTAAAAGCATTAGATAATGAGGAAAAATATGTTCCGGACACAAATTTCAAAGGATGGATGTACACAATCATGCGTAACATCTTTATTAATAACTACCGAAAAATAGTACGTGACCAGACATTCGTAGATCAGACCGACAATCTGTATCATTTGAATCTCCCCCAAGACTCAGGATTTGAAAGTACGGAAGGCGCTTATGACTTAAAAGAGATGCACCGCATCGTCAACGCGCTGCCGAAGGAATATAAAGTACCATTTTCAATGCACGTATCCGGTTTTAAATACCGTGAGATCGCTGAGAAGCTGGACCTACCCCTCGGAACGGTGAAGAGCCGCATATTCTTCACACGCCAACGTTTGCAACAAGAGTTGAAAGATTTTGTATAAATAGGGATAGCACATTAGTCAAACAATTAATTCTGGTAAGGAGCAACGGGTAAAAACTCGCTTGCTCCTTTGATTTTGTGACAATATGATATTAAACATGTCTTTATACCCCAACTTATTCTCTCTGTATTTGTTATTATGTCAGAGAACTCAGTATATTTGTATCAACTAGTTAACCTAAGTAATATAAATCTCATCTATTTACGGCAATGAAAAAGGAAATCAAATTCAGTCTCGTTTATCGGGATATGTGGCAGTCGTCCGGCAAGTATCAACCGCGTGCCGATCAGTTAGTAAGAATTGCTCCGTTAATTATCGAAATGGGTTGTTTCTCCCGTGTAGAAACCAACGGAGGCGCGTTCGAACAAGTCAACCTACTGTATGGCGAGAACCCGAACAAAGCCGTCCGGGCTTTCACGAAACCTTTCCACGAAGCCGGCATACAAACTCATATGCTCGACCGTGGTCTGAATGGTCTTCGAATGTATCCCGTTCCGGCAGATGTGCGCCGGTTAATGTATAAAGTAAAACATGCGCAGGGAGTGGACATCACCCGTATCTTTTGCGGCTTGAATGAAGTCAGAAATATTATTCCTTCCATTCATTATGCCCTTGAAGCGGGGATGATTCCGCAGGCAACGTTATGTATTACGTTCTCGCCCGTACATACCGTAGAATATTATACCGCTATCGCCGAGCGTCTGATAGAGGCCGGAGCACCGGAAATCTGTCTGAAAGATATGGCAGGTGTCGGTCGCCCCGAAATGCTGGGACGTCTGACGAAAGCAATCAAGGAACGGCATCCCGAAATCATCATCCAGTATCACGGACATAGCGGACCGGGACTTTCGATGGCTTCTATCCTCGAAGTTTGTGAGAATGGCGCGGATATTATTGATGTTGCAATGGAGCCGATTTCGTGGGGGAAAGTTCATCCGGACGTTATCTCTGTGCAGGCTATGCTGAAAGACGCGGGATTTCAGGTACCGGAGATTAATATGAAAGCCTACATGAAAGCCCGTGCCATGACACAGGAGTTCATTGACGATTTTCTGGGTTATTTTATGGACCCTACCAACAAGCATATGTCTTCTTTGCTCTTGAAATGCGGACTTCCCGGAGGTATGATGGGTTCTATGATGGCCGATCTGAAAGGAGTGCATTCCGGCATCAATCTGATATTGAGAGGTAAGAACGAACCGGAACTGAGCATCGACGATTTGCTCGTGATGCTGTTTGACGAAGTGGAATATGTGTGGCCGAAACTCGGCTATCCTCCATTAGTGACTCCGTTCAGCCAATATGTGAAGAATGTGGCATTGATGAATGTGATGTCTCTGATCAAGGGAGAGGAGCGTTGGACGATGATCGACAACCATACCTGGGATATGATTCTAGGTAAGAGTGGTCGTTTGCCCGGTGCACTTGCTCCGGAGATTATCGCATTGGCAAAAGAAAAAGGATACGAATTTACGGACGAAGACCCGCAGAAGAACTATCCGGATCAACTGGACGAGTATCGTAAGGAAATGACAGAAAAAAGCTGGGATTTCGGACAGGATGATGAAGAACTTTTCGAACTGGCAATGCACGACCGCCAATATCGGGATTATAAATCGGGTATTGCCAAGAAACGTTTCGAAGATGATTTGCAGCGTGCCAAAGATGCCGCATTGGCAAAACAGGGATTCTCCGAAGAAGAAGTGAAACGGATGAAACGTGCCAAAGCCGAACCGGTGACGGCAATGGAGAAAGGGCAGATCATTTGGGAGATCGATGTGGAATCGCCTTCTATGCCGCCCGAAGTGGGACATAAATATGGTCCGGACGATGTGTTTTGTTATATTGCTACTCCTTGGCATACATATGATAAGGTGTTGGCGAATTTTAGCGGTCGTGTGATCGAGGTATGTGCCAAGCAGGGAGCATTGGTAGATAAAGGCGAACCATTGGCGTATATCGAGAGGTGTGAGGAACCGGCATAGTCTGTATCTCAAATAATAACAGAAAAAAGTAATCCCTTTATCCTTGTCTTGTTTCTTGATGAAATAGACTGTGATAAAGGGATTGCTTTATTTCTTTTTCTTCTTCCTGGTGTCTTTCTTATCGACCGCCTTTTTCTCTACAGGCGGAAACTTAGGAACCAGATTCATTAATCGCAATATCTGTTTTTGTCGTTTCAGGATGTAAGATGACGGATGAGCCGAGTCAAAACGTATCGGGTTGGGAAGCGTGGCAGCAATGAGGGCGCATTGTCCTTTAGTCAGTTTGGCTGCCGTAGTATTGAATTTATATTTCGCAGTGGCTTGTGCCCCATAAATGCCTTTACCCATTTCGATAGAGTTGAGGTATACCGTCATGATCCGCTCTTTTGACCAAAATGTTTCGATGAGAAACGTGAAATAGACCTCTAATCCCTTTCGTACCCACGATGATTGGGGCCAAAGAAATACATTTTTTGCAGTCTGTTGGCTGATGGTACTCGCACCTCTTTTTCTTTTTCTTTTTTCATTTTCTTTGATCGCTTTTTCTATCTCTTTGAAATCGAACCCGTTGTGCTCTACAAAACGGTTGTCTTCGGAAGCGATAACTGCCATAGGCAGGTGAGGGGAGATTTTATCAAAAGAAACCCACGTGTGTTTGCACGTGGGCTTATCTCCTGATACTATCTGCTGCACGCTTCGGATGACCATTAACGGAGTAACATATACCGGAACAAACCGGTAGATGATAACTGCAAGCAAAGTCGATACGAAGAAAAAGAGCAGCAGATTACGTATAAAACGAAGTATTTTACTTACCGGCTTCTGCATTTTTAATCATCTGCTCACTGGCATACATATAAACTTCCACACGACGGTTTTGAGCTGCAGTCAGTGCTTCGTCATATTGTGAATAACCTACTCCTTCTACTGTCTTAAAAATACTTTCTTCTGACGCCATGCATAGGAAATGCACCTTCCTATTATACAAAGAAATGTGTCAGATGCCATATATCGTTTATTATAGCACAGAAGTTGTGATTACCCAACCCCTGACTCGTGCGATTATTTACAATTCACCGATTATTCACCGATTATCTCACAGATTATTTACAATATCTTATTTACAATATTTACCATACTTACGATTATTTACAATTTATGACTGATTTATGTCTCCATTAGTTATTCACTCCATGATGCGCTACGAAGCTATCACGATCCAGTGCTTTAAATGTATATCCCAGTGACTGATAATGTTCTATAATCTGTGGCAATGCCTCTACGGTCGTCTGTTTTCCATGGGAATCATGACAAAGTAAAATGATATTGTTAGAATCAAAGCTCGTTGCCTGCGCCACCAGTTCTTCGGTCGTTCTCACAGACCCATCGCCGGAACTTCCATTCCAGTCATAATACTGATATCCACGGTTTTGTACTTCCTGCACAAGCGTGGACATGATTCCTGCTGTATATTTCTTTGATACAGTATTTGATGATCCACCCGGGAAACGGATAAAACATGGTACATAGCCAATCTCTTCCTGTACCATCTGCCCAATCTGATCCAGATCCTGAAAATACGCATCAACCGATGCATAAACCTTTGCATAATCATGTGAATATGTATGCATTCCAATTGTATGTCCCTTGTCATACGCAGCCTTTATCATATCTTTGTATTCCGGCATCTCACCTGTCACAAAAAATGTTGCCTTTGCATTATATTTATCCAGAATATCCAGAACTGCCTGTGTATTATCTGATGGTCCGTCATCCAATGTCAGATACACGATTTTCTCATCGGACTGTTCTGTCGTTCCGACTGAAACTCCCGGTTGCACTGCAAAATTACTACGGTCAGAAACTGACGCGTCTCTATCACCAGTCTCTTCTTCCTTACCCTCCGTCTCTTCTTCTATCTCATTTTCTTTCTGCGCAGCTTGGGGGGTCTGCTCTGTCTTTTTCGCCTTCTGATTATGAATCTTCGCAGCCTCTTTTACACTTTTATCTCTCTGAATAAAAATTGCCACTGCTGCCATGATCAGCAGTACAAGAATAATCATTTCTATTGCTACTATTTTATTTCTTTTACCACCCTTGTTTTTCTTTCCGTTATCATTTTTTCCGGTCTTTTCTTCTCTATCTGACATATATCCTCCTATTTTATTTCACAAATCTATTGTTTCAAACCTTTTTGACTCTAATATCATTATATGCGACATAGCCACTTCTATCAAGACTGACCATTTGTATCCCCCGGAAATTATACGTTCAAGAACGCCTTCGGAATTGACATCCTACGAAAAATGTATAAAATTGACTTCAGAACCAACTAGTTCTGTTATCTGTAAAAAATATTGGGATAAAAGCTCCCCCACTATAAAAATACGACAGGAGGCATCTTATGACATCAACCGCAACATACCCTACTATCTCCAACTGGCTTGACAACCACAGAGATGAACTTATTCAGAAATCATGCTATATCTTCGAACATCCGGAAACAGCTTACAAAGAAAAACTCTCTTCAAAATGTCTTGCGGATTACCTGGAAACACAGGGATTTCAAATAGAATGGAATACTGCTGGAATCGAGACTGCATTTACTGCGGCCTGGACCAATCCTGACATCGATATTACTAAAATCCAGCCAGCCGGGAAAAACGTTTCATCTTCTAACGAAGTTCCAATCATTGGTTTTCTCGCTGAATATGATGCTCTTCCGGAAATCGGACACGCATGCGGACACAATCTTCTTGGAACAGCAGTCTGCGCAGCTGCCTGTGCATTGAAAGCAGATTATGAATCCTCTGGTGAACCGATTGTAATTCGTGTTTACGGCTGCCCGGCGGAAGAGATCATGTCCGGAAAAATTATTATGGACGAACAGAATGTGTTCGATGACCTGTCCATCGCAGTGACCTGGCATCCATTCGACCGCAACCGTGTCAGCAACGATATCTGGCAGGCACAGGACATTAAGAACTACACATTCCACGGACTTAGTTCCCATGCTGCCAAAGCACCGGAAAAAGGCCGCAGTGCCCTGGATGCCGCCGAACTCATGAATGTAGGCGTCAATTATCTCCGTGAACACGTACCGGGAGATGTCCGTATGCATTATGCCTACATTGATAACGGTCTTCCGGCAAATGTTGTTCCGGATATCGCAAAGACAAATTATTTCATCCGCTCCTACTTACGTTCCCGCACCGAAGATGCAAGCGAACGTGTAGACAACTGCGCCAGAGGTGCCGCTCTTATGACAGACACCACCGTCGATATCGAACTGGTCGCAAGCTGCAGTGAGATGAAAGTTAACCGGGTACTGACAGAATTATATTACGATGCTATGACCAGAGTTCCGACACCGGCTTATACACCGGAAGAGCTGGATTTTGCAAAGCAGATCACAGAAGAAGCCGGACTCATCAATGACGGGACACTATTCTCCGGCCTGGAACCGCTTGAAGATGAACCGGTTCCGATCGCTATCGGCACAGATGCTTCACAGGTCAGCCACACGATTCCGCTGATCACCTTAAGTGCCGCTACGATGTGTAAAGGCACCCCGCTTCATCACTGGGCTGCTGCCAGACAGGCCGGTATGACTATCGGACAGAAAGGTATGCTCTACGTTGCGAGATGTATGGCAGAAGGAACGAAATTATTGATGGAAACACCGGGAAGTATTGAGAAAGCGTGGGAGCTTCATAAGCTGACTCCTTAAAGCTCTGTCACAGTGCAAAAAAGCCCTGGATGGAAAAGCTTTGATGTCCATCGTAGCCGGTGTCACTGTCGAGAGACTCCAGAATATGATCGATGGCA
>ERZ837910.2991-NODE-2991-length-19400-cov-6.048074_pt1 | contig 19400 bp, 17 predicted proteins | sample MGYA00519940_ERZ837910 | MGnify/ENA primary metagenome ERZ837910 (study PRJEB31850, sample SAMEA3708825) | human gut metagenome | biome: human gut; feature: human-associated habitat; material: faeces | place: China | collected 2014 ... | reverse complement strand
GCGAACATAAAAACAGTTTCATCAATATTCTCCTTTATATATAAATTCCGATTTATCAAGTGCTTCCAGCATTTTTACACGCCGCTCCGAAAAAAACGCAGGCGGGCAAACACCCGCCTGCCTGTGTAAATCAGAAATCAGTCAACCAGCACAGGGTCGAAGTCCTCCTCCCACGGAAGTCCCCACTTGTTGAGGTTCTCCATGAAAGGATCCGGATCCATCTCCTCGACGTTGTAGACGCCGGGCTTCTTCCACTTGCCTGTCAGCACCATAGCCGCGCCTATCATCGCCGGAACGCCGGTGGTGTAGCTGATAGCCTGGGAGCCTACCTCCTTGTAGCACTCCTGATGGTCGCAGATGTTGTAGAGGTAATAGTGCTTCTCCTTGCCGTCCTTCTTGCCGATGAAGATACAGCCGATGTTCGTCTTGCCGACTGTTCTCGGGCCGAGGGAAGCCGGGTCGGGCAGAACAGCCTTCAGGAACTGGAGCGGAACTATCTCCTTGCCCTCATACATGATGGGCTTGATGGATGTCATTCCGACGTCCTCGAGGCACTTCAGGTGCGTAAGATAGCTCTGACCAAATGTCATGAAGAAGCGGATTCTCTTGATGCCCTTGATGTTCAGCGCGAGGGACTCCAGCTCCTCATGATGGAGCAGGTACATATCCTTTTCGCCTACGCCCTTGAAGTTGTAGACGCGCTTTATCTCCATCGGCTTGGTCTCGACCCACTTGCCGTCCTCGATGTAGCTGCCGTTCGCGGACACCTCGCGAATGTTGATCTCCGGGTTGAAGTTGGTGGCGAAGGGATAGCCGTGGTCGCCGCCGTTGCAGTCAAGGATATCAATGTAGTTTATTTCATCAAACTGGTGCTTCATGGCGTACGCGGAGAAAACTCCGGTAACGCCCGGGTCGAAGCCGCAGCCAAGGATAGCGGTCAGCCCCGCCTTCTCGAAGCGCTCGCGGTAAGCCCACTGCCAGCTATACTCGAACTTCGCGGTGTCCTCCGGCTCGTAGTTTGCGGTGTCGAGGTAGTTAACGCCCGCCGCAAGGCACGCGTCCATGATGTGAAGATCCTGGTACGGAAGCGCCACGTTAATTACGATCTCCGGGTTGTAGCTCTTGATGAGCGCGGTCAGCTCCTCAACGTTGTCCGCGTCCACCTGGGCGGTTGTGATGACCGTCTTTGTGGTAGGCTGGAGCTTCTCCTTGAATGCGTCGCACTTAGCCTTGGTGCGGCTTGCTATCATGATTTCCGTGAAAACGTCGCTGTTCTGGCAGCACTTGTTTATAACCACACCTGCGACGCCGCCCGCGCCGATTATCATTGCTCTGCTCATTAGTTTATTCCTCCTGTATTCAGATATCGTCCGGCGAAGCCGGACACATTCAATTGCGAATTACGAATTCCGAATTTAATTGTGGTGCTCGGGTACGACCGCGTAGAAAATCAGGTCGCCCTTGCTGTCGTTGATAAGGCTGTGCTCGTGACCCTCCGGGCAGTAGGTGCAGCTTCCTGCGGAAAGCTCCTCGTATCTGCCGTCGCACAGCATTTTGCCCTTTCCCTCAAGAATGAACACTATCTCGCTGTTCCCCTCGTGGGTGTGCAGTCCGATGGAAGCTCCGTGCTCCAGCCTGCCGCGCATTATCTTGACTTTGGGGTCGGTGAACATTCTCGCGAAGAACGTACCCTCGCCGCCCTTGAAATGCTCCAGCGGCTTTTCTTCGATGTCGGAAAAATCTATCAGCATATTATACCTCCGTCATGTTGCGGGCTTTGTTTCCCGGAGTACGTCCCGGACGTTGTTCGGCAGCGCGAAGCACCCGCTGTGGACGTACTGATTGTAATACTTGGTTTTCAGCCCCTGAGCCAGCCACCATTCCGCATGCTGATCCGCGACCGGGTGGAACCGCTTGCTAGCGAATCCGAACAGCCAGTGCCCTGAGGGGTAGGTCGGGATATGCGCCTGATAAACCAGCGAAATCGGGAAAAAGCTCTTTATGCGGCTGTGGGCGCGCTTCATTATCTCGGCGTACTCGTCGTAGAACGTGCTTTCGTGCTGGTTCACAAGTATGCCGTTCTCATTGAGCGCCTTGTAGCAGTTGCCGTAGAACTCCTTTGTAAACAGCCCCTCGCCGGGTCCGAACGGGTCGGTGGAATCCACGATTATCAGGTCGTATTCGTTATCTTTACCGCGGACGTATTTCAGACCGTCCTCGTAGAAGATATGCACGCGGGGATCGTCCAGCCTGCACGCGGTCTGTGGGAGATACTCCTTGCATACCTCAACGACGCGCTGATCTATCTCCACCATGTCGATGTGCTCGATGTTTTTGAAGCGGGTCAGCTCGCGGATAGTTCCGCCGTCGCCCGCGCCTATTACAAGAACGCGTTTTATATCGGGATTCGTCGCCATCGGAACGTGGGTTATCATCTCGTGATAGATGTACTCGTCCTTTTCCGTCAGCATGATGAATCCGTCAAGCACCAGTATCCTGCCAAGCTCGTAGCTGTCGAGAATATCTATCTGCTGATAGCGGCTCTTCTCGCTGTAGACGTGCTGTTTTATCTTTATGGAGAACCGTATGTTGTCCGTATGGTTCTCTGTAAACCATAATTCCATAGGATTTCCTTTCTAACGTTCAGCGCCGATAATTCCCGGCGCTGAACTTCACAACCTGCAAATACTCAACGTTCATATCCCGGCAGCCGGTGAGGGAGCATCCCTTTTCCTTCGCGAACGCGATATAATCCAGGATATCCTGGGTGATACGCTCGCCCGGAGCCAGGATCGGTATCCCCGGCGGGTAGCACATGACGAACTCGCTGCACACCCTTCCGGCGGTCTTTTCTATCGGGAGGGTCTCCTGCTCGGCGTAGAACGCCGCCTGCGGGGACATCTCAAGGATAGGGTCGATGTACTCGTGGTCGTAAAGCCCGGCGGGGGACTTCCCGTGGAACTTCTTGATAAGGTTCAGCGCGCCGAGGAGCCGCTCTATTTCGAGCGCGCGGTCGCCGCCGGTGATTATCGCCAGGATATTGCCGATGTCGCCGAACTCTATCTGTATGTCGTACTCGTCCCGGAGCAGGTCGTAGACCTCTATGCCCGCAAGACCCATCGCCCTGGTATGCACCGAAAGCTTGGTCTTGTCGAACGCGTAGAACGCCTTGCCGTCGCAAAGCTCCTCGCCGAAGGCGTAGTAACCGCCGATGGCGTTTATCTCCTTACGCGCGTAATCCGCGAACTCCACCGTTTTCGCGTAGAACTCCCTGCCGTGGAGCGCGAGGTTCTGCCGCGCCAGGTCGAGGGACACCATCAGCAGGTAGCTTGCGCTGGTGGTCTGTGTGAGGTTGATTATCTGCCGTACGTAGTTCGGGTCTATTCCCTTCCCCAGGAGCAGTATTGCGCTCTGGGTGAGGCTTCCTCCGGTTTTGTGCACCGATACCGAAGCCATGTCCGCGCCGCAGCTCATGGCGCTGGGCGGAAGTCCATCGCCAAAATAGAAGTGCGTTCCGTGCGCTTCGTCAACTAGCACCTTCATGCCGTGCCTGTGTACTATCTCGACGATCTTCCGCAGGTCGGAGCATATGCCGTAGTAGGTCGGGTTGTTGACCAGCACGGCTTTCGCGTCAGGATTTGCGAGGATAGCCGCCTCGACTTCCTCCGGGGTCATTCCGAGCGGTATGCCGAGGTCGTTGTTGACGCCGGGGTTCACGTAGACCGGTATCGCTCCGCAGACCACCAGCGCGTTGATTGCGCTCCGGTGGACGTTTCGCGGGAGGATTATCTTATCCCCCGCCTTGCATACCGACATCACCATCGCCTGAACTGCTCCGGTGGCTCCGTTGACGATGAATATGGAGTTTTCCGCTCCGAAGGCGTCCGCAGCGTACTGCTGAGCCTCCTTTATGACGGAAACGGGGTGGCAGAGGTTGTCGAGGGGCTTCATAGAGTTCACGTCGTTCCTCATGCACGCCTCTCCCAGGAAGTCCCTCAGCGCCTTGTTGCCGCGGCCTCCCTTGTGCCCGGGGACATCAAACTTGACAACGCGGTCAAGCTGATATTCCTTCATTGCCTCGTAAAGAGGCGCACGGGTGTGATCAAGCTGCATTACGCTCACCTCAATAGATGTTCATTCCGCTGAATATTTCGATCATCTCGCGGCGCAGGTTGTTGGTGATCTCAAGGCGCTGCTGGGGGTGGATCTCGTAGACATCGGAATTGAAGAGATAGTTCTGAAGCTCTATCTCCTTGATCAGCATTTTTGTATGGAATATATTCGACTGGTACACATTGACGTCTATAGCGTCGTACTTCGTCAGAGTCTGGGGATCGATGAAGTCCTGAATGGAGGTCATTTTATGATCCATGAAACATTTCTTGCCGGAGACGTCCCTAGTGAAGCCGCGGACGCGGTAATCAATCGTGATGATATCCGAGTCGAAGCTGCCTATGAGGTAGTCCAGCGTGTTCAGCGGGGAAATCTCGCCGCAGGTGGCGACGTCGATATCCACGCGGAAGGTAGAAATAGCCTTGTCCGGGTGATACTCCGGGAAAGTGTGCACCGTGATATGACTTTTGTCAAGATGTGCGTGAACGGTATTCGGCTGGATACCGCTCCTGTTGAAGTAGCCGGCGCCCTTGTTGCAGGACTCGTCTACGTGGTCGGGGTCAATGTAACCCTCGGCGAAGAGGACATTGACAGAGGCACCCTGCGGATCGTAGTCCTGCTTTGAAATATTCAGGACGGTCGCGCCGATCTTCTCGGTGACGTCGCAGAGAATTTTTGTGAGCCTTTCGGAGTTATACTGTTCGTCTATGTACGCGATATAATCCTTCTGCTCCCTCTCACTTTTTGCATAGCACACATCATAAATGTTGAAGCTAAGTGTTTTTGTGAGGTTGTTAAAGCCATATAAAGCCAGTCTGGAGCTGCCGCCGCCAGGAACTGCTTCTGCCTTTTTCTCCAACCCTAACATCACGACCTTTCGATAAAATAAAGTTGCTGCACTCTGACTTTATGCAGTCAAAGTTAGTATAACACAAACCTAAACAATTTGCAACAATTTTTTATTATTTTTTTGTGATTATGATGTTAAAGAGGCGTGCGGAAAAAACAGGAAGACCTGCGGAGGCTTCTCCAACAAGATTCAAGAAGAAATTATACAGGGGAACTATAATTTAAAGGCGAGTGTTCCGCCAACGCTTTTTTCGTGCAGACTTTTTAGTCATGCTGGCTGGCTCACAGCCAGCCAGCAATTTTATCCGCCGAATGCGCTCCGAAACTGTCAGAGTATTTTCCAGAGCGTGGGAGTCTGCATTTCGCGGAAAAGCTCAAGCTGCGCCTGTGCACGGTCGCATGCGGCGTACAGCTCATCGTCGCCCTCCTCGGCGAAGGAGGATATTTCGGCTATGCAGGACGTTATCTCCATCGCGTGTCCGAGGTCGTTGACGAGAATACTGTAGTGCAGCACCGAATCCCACGCGTCGTGGAGCTGATTGGCGTATTTCACGGCGGCTTCGCTGTCCCCTTCGGAGTGCGCCTGCTCCACCTGGTCAATGTAGCCGGAAAGCTCGTTGGTTTTATCAATGGTGATGAACACCGACCAGAAACACCCCGCCGACATCACTGCCAGCAGCAGTATGCTTACAACAAGACGGTTCATTCAAAGCCCCCTCTGACGTTCGATTATCGTGTGCTGACCGTTCTTGTCCGCAGTCATCAGGAACACGTCCTTTACTGAGAGCTTCCGTTCCCGGAGCTGCTCTTTCAGCCAGCCCATTCCCAGCCCCATGCTTTGGAGCTGTTCCTCGTCCTCCCTGCCGTCGCGGATTATCACCGCGGGCGGGTCGCTTGAGGAGCCGCCGCAGTTTACGTCCGCCTTTTCCGCGTTCTGGCAGTCCTTCTTTTTCAGGAAGTGTATCTTTCCGGTTGTCTCTACGATGGCGTACCATATCTCGGTTATGTCGAATATCTGCTCCTCGCGCATTGCCTCGACGAGGTCGTCGACGGTGTAGCGCAGGCGCTTCATTTCCTTCTGCATGATGACTCCCTCAGACATTATCACCCGCGGGCTGCCTATCATCAGCTTGCGGAACTTCGGGAACTTCAGCATTACCGCCGATACGATCACGTCAAGGCAGACCAGCGTGAATATCGGAACTATCCCCAGTATCATCGGCACCGAGGAATCCTCCACGGGTATTGCCGCGATGTTGGATATGAGTATCGTCACCACCAGTTCCGACGGCTGGAGCTCGCCTAACTGGCGTTTTCCCATCAGTCTCAGTGAGAAGGTGATTATAATGTACAATATAGTGGCTCTGATCAGTACTACTGCCATTTTTTATCTCCTTTCGGTTGATGTTGATATTTTGCCGCCTTATCCCGGTTTTATTCATTAGAATTTGCTGAAATGTGTTGACAATAGGGGAACATTGAGTTATAATTAAAGAAGTATTCCACAATAAATAATAAACAAGGAGCATTTAAAATGAAAGCAAAGTTTCACATTCCTGATATATGGGTACATAAGGATCTGAATCTGTATCTCATTGATATGATCAAGGAGCACCCGGAATTTTTTTATGACGATATAGAAATTGCTTCCTGCTACGGCTGCTTCCCATCTGCACTCTGGAACGGCGGACGCGCCCTTGGCGGTCTGGCGCTTGAGACGCAGATCACAAGCACGATAAAGGCGTTCAATGATAGAAATGTTCCTATAAGATATACATTCACGAACCCGACTCTTACCGAGAAGGATCTGAAGGACAAGTTCTGCAATCACCTCTGCGCCATTGCCGAGAACGGCTTTAATGAGCTCATCGTGAACAAGCCCTTCCTTGAAGATTACGTGCGCAGGAATTACCCCAAGTTCCCGCTGATTTCTTCGACGGTAAAGCAGATCGAAGATTACGATCAGCTTATGGAGGAGTTCAAGAAGGATTACAAGCTGGTTGTTCTTGACTACAACTGGAACAATGATTTCGAGAAGCTGGACAAGATCCCGCAGGAGCTTCGCTCAAGAGTCGAGATCCTTATAAATCCGTACTGCACTCCGCACTGCAAGCGCAGAAAGCAGCACTATGAGGTGCTCGGCGAGAGCCAGCGCAAGTGCAGCAAGCAGACTATTTATGAGCAGCTTGGAGCAGTAAGGAGCGTCAAAGATCCGATGGAGGACGCAAATAATTTCAACTGCCCCAATACCAGATACAATTTCTATCAGATAACACATTACAGCACGTTTGTTTCCAACAACGATGTCTACGGAAGATACCTTGACATGGGCTTTAATAATTTCAAGATAGAGGGTCGCGTACTCTCAAAGCCTAACGTAATCGAAAGCTACGTATATTATCTTGTAAAGCCCGAGTACCGCGACAGAGTCCGCCTTGAAATGCTGACGCACAGACCCCAGGTCGAGGAGATCAAGGAGCACCCGCGCCTTTTCATAGATAAAAATGGCAGGGAGATACCCCAGAGAAGAGTCTGATCGTTCATCTGATTGTTGATATTTATATTTTCATCTGAAAATCAAGTTGTTTTTCTTGTAAATTTATAGAAAATGACTATTGAATTAAAGGCGGAGTTATGGTATACTACAATAGATGAATAAAACGGCGGCAGGTTCGCTGTTTGGAATAAATCGGCAGGTAATTTTACCTGGCTTCGGGCGCTCCGTCTGAAGCATACCACAGGAGGAATTTGTTATGACTAATATCGAGTTTGCTGAAAAGATCAAGGGTTATCTGAAGGGAAGCAAGGCAAAGGCTAAGAAGTACGAGGATACCGTTGCTGTAAACTTTACATTCATCGACGATATGGACGACTTCTATGTTGCAGTAAGAGAGGGCGTTCTTGACGTTGCTCCTTTTCATTACGATGACCTCCAGGCTAACGTTACCGGCGCTGCTGAGAACATCGAGAAGCTGTTCAGCGGCGATGTTTCCTTTGACGGCGCGCTCACCGACGGTCTTGTAAAGGTCGATGGCGATGTTGCAAAGTTCAAGGCTCTTGAGGCTCTTGTTCCCGCTAAGAAGGCTGAGAAGCCCGCTGCAGAGAAGAAGGTCGCTCCTGCTGCAAAGCCCGCTGCGCCCGCAGAGAAGAAGGCTGAGACCAAGCCCTCTCCCGCTGCTGCTAAGCCCGCCGAGACCAAGGCTGCCGCACCCGCCGTTAAGCCCGCTGAGACCAAGGCTCCGGCACCTGCTGCAAAGCCTGCTGCTAAAAAGCACACCGGCAGCAAGAAGCACGGCAAGTAATTTATTGTTGAATTATCCAGGCGCCCGTGTGTTACTCCCGGGCGTCTGTTTGTGTTTTTTACCGCGAATATACCATTCAATTGCCGAATTTTGCGGAATACGCGGTACTGACGAATCGTATCCGGAAGGATTTGAATATAGATGAGATACAGATTTTCCTGCGCGGCTCTCGCGGCTATAATGCTGCTGAGCGGCTGCGCTTCGACTGATATACAGAACGACCCCCACAACCCCAGCGACCCGAACAGCCTTGATCTGATGGCTGACCTCGTTTCCGGCGGGAATTCCTCGGTGACTTCCCAGACGGAACAGAATGATAAGACAGCCACGGACGTTCCGGACGGCGCGCAGGCTCCGGAGATACCGTCAGGCTCGCTGCCTGAGATAGCCGTGAGCGGCTCCACGGAGGAAACCGCCGAGGTCCGGGACATGAACAACGACTTTGATATGTTCTACGAGGCGGTTCACGATAAGTTCGAGCTTACCGGCGAGGAGCTGAGCTTCGTTGATTACTCGCTGTTCGTAGGCGACAGCATTTGCAGCGGCTTTTCCGAGTATGGGATAGTTCCGCACGAGCATGTTGCCGCAAAAGGGAACCTCGGTTCCCGCAGCTTTTTTGACTATACGTTCAAGTACCGAGGCTGGGAGGGCAGAACCTACGATCAGGTGCTGAAGTCCGCTAATCCGCGGTACGTGTTCCTCTCGATGGGCATGAACGACGTCAACATGGTGGACGAAGCTACATACTGCGAGAATTACCGCAAGGTCATCGAGGCTACGCTCGAAGGAAGCCGCGCCGACGTTTTCGTTGCGGCGATAACTCCTGTATGCAGCAAGTTCTGCGGAAACAGCGTTATCGACAGCTTCAACAACACCATGAAAAAGTATCTCGAGGAGAATTTCCCGGAGCGCGTGCACTACTTCGACTTCGGGCGATACCTCAAGAATGAGAAGAACGAGCTTCGCGAGTGCCTACACTCCGGCGACGGCGTACACCTTGGTCCGTACGCCTACCGCATTGCCCTGTGGGAAATGCACCGCGCCCTGACCGAAGCGGGTCTGTGGGACGGCGATTCTGCGACAGGCACGTTTGAGGCGGAGAATTTCCAGCCCGCTGACGAGGTTCCGCCGGTTTACACGACAGCCGAAACGACCGCCAAGACCTCCAAACCCGCAAAGACAACTAAGCCGACCAAGCCTGATAAGCCTCAAAAAACCACAAAGCCTTCCGGAACCACCAAGGGAATACCCGTAGAGGAAACTCCGGTAGAGGTAACGAAGCAGGATACCAAGCCGGCTGAGACTACGGCACCTTCCGGAACTGCGGATTCGGCAGTTCCGCCGAAGTCAAGCGACGACCTGATTCCCACCGAGCAGACCGAGCCGGTGGAGCTTCCGGCATCTTCGTCCGCTGAGATTGCTGAATAAAAAACGACCGCCCATTTTTGTGGGCGGTTTTAAATTGTAAATCACCCGGCAAGAGCCGGGTGATTTTTGTTTTGATATTATTCGGAAAGCTTCTTCTTGATATATTCCTGAATAGCCTTCGGTGATGCAAGACCCTTTAGCGCCTTGTTCGCCTGACCCATGAAGAACCCGAATACCTTCTGGTCGCCGCTGCGGTACTGCTCGGCTGCCTTCGGGTTGTTCGCGATTATCTCGTCGACGGTCTTTGCGAGGAGGTCGCTGTCCTCCTTTATCCACAGATCCTGCGCGTCCGCGATATCCTTCGGAGTGCCGCCGTTTGCAATCATCTCGCCAAGGATAGCCTTCGCGTTGGACTGTGAGATTTTGTCCGTCTGGAGGAACTCAACAAGCTGTGCGAACTCCCTGCCGCTGAACTTCAGGTCGTCCATGTCGACTTCCCCGAGGTTCTTTCTGCGGAGCAGCTCGCCGGTCACGTAGTTTGCGACCGCCTTCGGATTGTCGTACGCCTGGATTGCTTCCTCGTAGAAATCGCAGATCTTCTTGTCGGATACGATGAGATCCGCGTCCTGCTTCTTGATGCCGCACTGCTCGACGTAGCGTGCAACGCGCTGCTCGGGAAGCTCCGGAATGGAGCTGCGTATCTCGTCAAGCTCCTCCTCGGTGAGGATTATCGGAGGGATATCCGGGTCTGGGAAGTAGCGGTAGTCGTGAGCGTCCTCCTTGCTTCTCATCGCGGTGGTCTCGCCCAGAGCCTCGTTAAAGCGGCGGGTCTGCTGAATTACGCGCTCGCCGTTGTCGAGGAGCTCCTCCTGGCGCTCGATCTCAACTTCGATAGCCTTCGCGATAGCCTTGAGGGAGTTCAGGTTCTTCAGCTCCGTTCTGGTGCCGAGCTCATTGCTGCCCTTCGGCGCGATGGAGATGTTTACATCGCAGCGTATAGAGCCCTGCTCCATCTTGCAGTCGCAGATACCCGCGTACTGTAACAGCAGCATGATCTTCTCCAGGTAAGCCACTACCTCGTCAGCGGAGTGGAAATCCGGCTCGGTGACTATCTCGATGAGCGGAACGCCGCAGCGGTTGTAGTCTGCGAGGGAAATGCGGTTAACATCGTCGTGGACGAGCTTGCCCGCGTCCTCCTCAAGATGGATACGATTAATGCGTATCTCCTTCTCCTCGCCATTGACGTTTATCTTCACCTTGCCTGCTAGGCACACCGGGCGCGGCATCTGAGAGATCTGGTAAGCCTTCGGCAGATCGGGGTAGAAGTAGTTCTTTCTGTCCCACTTGGTGAAGCGCGAAATGTCGCAGTTCATCACGTAGCCAGCCTTGATGATGTATTCAACGGCTTTCCTGTTCAGCACCGGGAGGGTTCCGGGAAGTCCGCTGCACACGGGGCAGCATCGGGAGTTCGGAGTTCCGCCGAATTCAGCGGAGCAGGTGCAGAATACCTTGGAATTTGTGGAAAGCTCTGCGTGTGTCTCAAGTCCTATCGTAGGAAAATATGCGCTCATTCCTGTACCTCCTTAAAGCTTGGCGGGCGCAGTTGGAGCGAAGGTCTGCTCGAATGCGTCAGCGCACTGAAGAATAGTCTGCTCGTCGAAACGTCTGCCGATGACGGACATGCCCACGGGGAGACCCTCGGCGGTGTAGCCGCAGGTCGTGGAGATACCCGGCAGAGAGGCAATATTGACGGTAACGGTGCAGATATCCGCGAGGTACATCTTGACCGGGTCGTTGTCCTGGGCGCCTATCTTGTACGCCGGAGTCGGAGCGGTCGGGGTGAGGATAACGTCGGCAAGGTCGAATACCGCGTTGTATTCCTTGATTATCTGCTGCTTGAGGGCGAGCGCTTTCTTGTAGTAAGCGTCGTAGTAGCCGGAGGAAAGCGCGTAGTTTCCGAGCAGGATACGGCGCTTTACTTCCTCGCCGAAGCCCTTGCTGCGGCTGTCGCGGATAAGTTCCTCGAAGGTGCGGCCCTCGCCGCGGAAGCCGTACTTTATACCGTCGAATCTCGACAGGTTGGAGGCAGCCTCGGCGCAGGCGATGAGGTAGTACGCCGGGATAGCGTACTTCAGCCCGGGAATGGAGCATTCAACGAGCTTTGCGCCCTGGGCTTCGAGCGTCTTTGCGGCGTTCATTACGTGGGTCTTTACTTCGTCGTCGATGTCGTCGGAGTAGAACTCCTTGGGCATTGCGATCTTCATTCCACTGACGGTCTGACCGAGCTTCTCGGTGAAATCCGGAACCGGCTGGCGGGAGCTTGTCGCGTCGTGCGGGTCGTGCGCGCAGATGGCGTTGAGCATAACTGCGCAGTCGCGGGCGTCGGAGCAGATGGGGCCTATCTGGTCGAGGGAGCTTGCGAATGCCACCAGACCGTAGCGGGAAACTCTGCCGTAGGTGGGCTTGATTCCGGTCACGCCGCAGAAGGACGCGGGCTGTCTGATGGAACCGCCGGTGTCGCTTCCGAGCGCAGCGGGAGCGAAGGAAGCGGACACAGCCGCAGCGCTTCCGCCGGAGGAACCGCCGGGAACCCTCTCAAGGTCGTAGGGGTTCTTGGTCTTTGCAAACGCGGAGGTCTGAGTGGAGCCGCCCATCGCGAATTCGTCCATGCTGGTCTTGCCGAGGAGCACGTAGCCCTCTGCGTTGAGCTTCTCAATAACAGTCGCATTGTACGGCGGTATGAAATTCTCAAGCATCTTACTTGCACAGGTGGTCTTGATGCCGTCGGTGCAGATGTTGTCCTTGATGGCGAGCGGGATACCGGTCAGCGGGCTCACATCGCCGGAATCAATGCGCTTCTGTGCGTTTTCAGCCATCTCGAGCGCCTTTTCCTTGGTAACGGTGATGAAGGACTGTACCTTGCTGTCGCCGGCTTCTATATTTCTGAAATATTCTCCGCAGAGCTCTGCGGCGCTGATCTGCTTTGAATCCAGCGCCTTGCGGAGATCGCGTATCTTTGCGCGGGTGATATCCATAATTACCTCCTGTTTATTCAACTACCTTGGGTACGACGTAGCAGTTATCGCGGTTTTCCGCGTTGGAGAGCAGCTTCTCCGTCGGGAACGAGGGCTGCGGTACGTCCTCTCTTACCTCGCTCAGGGAAATGCTGTTATTGTCCTTGGTATCGTCGTAGGTGAGGTCGAAGGTCTTGATTGTATCCATCAGGTCGATGATGTCGCCCATCTCGCCCATGACCTTTTCAAGTCCGGCTTCGTCGTAGTTGAGCTTGGACAGCTCGCACAGGTGCTGGATCGTCTTGAGTTCTACTGCCATGATATAGCGTTCCTTTCTTTATAAAGATGATACTATAATTAATAATACTGTACTATTATACTCCATTTCAGCAGATTTTTCAAGTGTTATTTAAAAATTGTGCAGGAAATCGTTGAATTTTTGCATTTTGGCATATTCACCAGAAATTTTGAAATATGGAGTCTCCTATTCTTGCAAAAATAATATTCCAGGCTTCAAAACGCACCGTACAGCGGAGCTAAACGCAATAGATAGTCTGGACTAATCGGAAATATAAAGCAATAATGGAATCTAATATACAATAAAATGAAAGATTGCCGGAAAGAAACTTGCAAAAACCTCTTGACAAACCAGCGATATGGTGATATAATATGAACGTAAATTCAAGCGGACAAAACGAATTGTGCCGGAGAACAAAGCCGCAGGCAGCGTTGCCGCGGCAGTGAAGTATCTGCAACTTGACGATGGCAGAAATTTCACCTCAGCACATTCCACCGCGGATATAACGTATGATCAAACCGGCTCAGCGCTGCGCCGAATATCGCGGCGTCCGACGGATATTCTGCCGGATCCGGTTTTTTTCAGTACTTATTAAGGAGTGAGCTTATGTTAATGAAAGAGGGAGAAACAAGGATCCCTGCGGGCTGCGCGATCTCAGGCTTTATCAACAGGAGCGGCAGAAGGACAAACGGCAGCGTGATCGTGAATTCCATCGCCTGTATGCACGACCGCTCGAACGGTCTGGGCGGCGGCTACGCCGGATACGGCATTTATCCGGAGTACAAGGACCAGTACGCATTCCATGTTTTCTACGATTCCAACGAGGCGAGGATAAAGACCGAGGCGTTCATCGACCGCCATTTCGACGTCATCAACCTCTCGCGTATTCCCACCAGAAAGCACCCGAACATCACCGACGAGCCGCTTATCTGGCGCTACTTCGTTAACCCTCTTCCCACAAAGCTCCAGGAGAGCCAGCTCGACGAGCGCACCTACGTTGCCCGCTGCGTCATCAAGATAAACGACAAGATCGACGGCGCTTACGTTTTCTCCAGCGGCAAGAACATGGGCGTATTCAAGGCGGTCGGCTACCCTGAGGACGTCGGCGAATTCTACCGTCTCGACGAGTACGACGGCTGGGCGTGGACGGTACACGGCCGCTACCCGACGAACACCCCCGGCTGGTGGGGCGGCGCTCACCCCTTTGCCCTGCTCGACTACACGATAGTACATAACGGCGAGATCTCCTCCTATGACGCGAACAGACGTTTCATCGAAATGTTCGGCTACAAGTGCAACCTGCTGACCGATACCGAGGTCATCACCTACATCATCGACTACCTCCACCGCCGCCTCGGGATGCCCCTTGACGACGTTGCGAAGGTCATCGCGGCTCCGTTCTGGAGTGAGCTTGAATCCGGCAGGTTCAGCCCGGAGGAAACGGCGAAGATACGCCATTTCAGAAACGTTTATTCCAGCCTGCTCATAACAGGACCCTTTTCAATAATCCTCGGATTCAACAACGGAATCATGGCGCTCAACGACAGACTTAAGCTCCGTTCGATGGTCGCTGCTGAAAAGGGCGATACGGTCTATGTATCCAGCGAGGAATGCTCCATCAGAACGATGTCTCCGGACGTCGACAGGATCTGGAGCCCCCGCGGCGGCGAACCGATAATCGTAACACTTGACAAATAAGCGATAGAGCAGAATTGAAAGGAAGATCACAAGTGGCTATTAACTATATGAATCCTCTGTTTGAGGTGGTCCGCAACCCTGACCGCTGCATAAAGTGCCGCGTCTGTGAGCGCCAGTGCGCCAACGAGGTGCACCATTACGACCCCGACCTCGACAGAATGGTATCCGATGAAACGAACTGCGTTGACTGCCAGCGCTGTGTGACGCTCTGCCCGACAAGAGCGCTCAAGATAAGAAAGAACGAGAACGAGTTCCGCGAGAACGGCAACTGGAGCCAGCAGGTAATGGACGAGGTCTACAAACAGGCAGGCTCCGGCGGAGTGCTCCTCTCTGCGATGGGCAACCCCCGCGAGTACCCGGTTTACTGGGACAAGATACTGCTGAACGCTTCCCAGGTAACAAACCCGCCTATCGACCCGCTGCGTGAGCCGATGGAGACCAAGACCTTCCTCGGCAAGAAGGAGCAGGAGATCCACTACGACGAGAACGGCAGGGCTGAATTCAAGCACAATCCGTACCTCGAACTGGACGTTCCGGTGATGTTCTCCGCGATGTCCTTCGGCTCCATTTCGAAGAACGCGCATGAGTCTCTTGCGAGAGCGGCTCAGGAGCTGGGAACCTACTACAACACCGGCGAGGGCGGTCTGCACAAGGATTTCTACAAGTACGGCCCCAACACGATATGCCAGGTAGCTTCCGGACGTTTCGGCGTGTTCAAGGAGTACCTCGACACCGGCGCCGCTATCGAGATAAAGATGGGTCAGGGCGCTAAGCCGGGTATCGGCGGACACCTCCCGGGTATGAAGATAAACGAAGAAATATCCAGAACCCGTATGATACCCAAGGGCACGGACGCTATTTCCCCCGCTCCGCACCACGATATCTATTCCATCGAGGATCTCCGCCAGCTTGTTCTCTCGCTGAAGGAAGCCACCGACTGGAAGAAGCCGGTCATCGTAAAGATAGCGGCGGTACATAACGTTGCGGCTATCGCTTCCGGTATCGCGAGAAGCGGCGCAGACATCATCGCCATCGACGGCTACAGAGGCGGCACCGGCGCGGCTCCGACACGTATCCGCGATAACGTGGGCATTCCGATAGAGCTTGCGCTCGCAAGCGTTGACCAGAGGCTCCGCGACGAGGGTATCAGAAACAATGTTTCCATCGTTGTCGGCGGTTCGATCAGAAGCAGCGCGGACGTCGTGAAGGCTGTAGCGCTCGGCGCTGACGCGGTTTATATCGCAACGGCGGCTCTGCTGTCGATGGGCTGCCACCTTTGCAGGAGCTGCAACACCGGCAAGTGCAACTGGGGCATCGCAACTCAGCGCGCAGACCTCGTTAAGCGCCTCAATCCGGATATCGCGTACAAGCGCCTGGTGAACCTCGTACACGCGTGGGATCACGAGATCAAGGAAATGATGGGCGGTATGGGTATCAACTCGCTGGAGTCCCTCCGCGGCAACAGACTCATGCTCCGCGGCATAGGACTCAACCAGAAGGAACTTGATATACTCGGAATCATGCACGCAGGTGAATAAACCCTGACACTGCTCGAAAGGAATGGTCATAACAATGAAAAAGGTTTATGTGAACGAGGACTGGTGTCTTGGCTGCCATCTGTGTGAATTCACCTGTGCGGCGGCGAACAGCGGTGCTCCCGATATGATTAAGGCGTTCGCAGGCGGGAAGAAGCCCGTCGCGAGGATCCAGATAGAAGAAGGCGACAAGATAAACTTCGCGGTCCAGTGCCGCCACTGCGACGCTCACCCCTGTGTAAAGGGCTGCATCGCGGGCGCGCTCTCAGTGCAGGACGGCGTTATCGTCTGCGACGAGGAGAAGTGCGTAGGCTGCTACACCTGCGTTCTCTCATGTCCCTACGGCGCTATCGTCATCGACGAGGCGGGACACAAGATCCGCAAGTGCGACCTCTGCACGCGCAACAGCCACGGCGAGCCGGCATGCGTAAAGGCTTGCCCGAACAACGCTATAGTTTTCGAGGAAAGGTGAGGTGACGGATATGAACTACGTAATTATCGGCAACTCTGCTGCGGCAGTCGGAACGATCGAGGGTATCCGTCAGATAGACAAGACCGGAAAGATAACCGTTATCTCCGACGAAAAGTACCACACCTATTCCCGCCCGCTCATCTCCTACTGGCTGATGGGGAAAGTCACAGACAAGAACATATACTACCGCAGCGCGGACTTCTACGAGAAGAACGGCGTTGAGACCAGGTTCGATACCCGCGTGACTAAGATAGACCCGGCTGCGAAGAATGTCGTTCTTGCGGACGGAAGCACGGTCCCCTACGACAAGCTGATGGTGGCTACAGGCTCGAAGCCGTTCGTTCCCCCGATGAACGGAATGGAGAAGATAGCCTCCTGCCACACGTTCATGAGCTACGACAGCGTAAAGGCTATCAAGGCTGAGGTCAAGCCCGGAATGAAGGTACTGATAATCGGCGCGGGACTTATCGGTCTGAAGGCAGCCGAGGCGCTCAATGAGTACAAGGCGGACATAACCGTAGTCGATATGGCAGACCGTATCCTGCCGTCTATTCTGGACGTCCGTGCAGGCTCCATCATGAAGAAGCACATCGAGAGCAAGGGAACAAAGTTCATTCTCGGGACCTCCGTTGACGAGTTCAGCGAGCACTCCGCAAAGCTGAAGAACGGCGCTGCAGTTGATTTCGACATGGTTATAATCGCGGTGGGCGTACGCCCGAACACCGAGCTTGTCTCCGAAGCGGGCGGCAAGGTAGAGCGCGGCATAATCTGCGACCTGACCCAGAAAACCACCATCGACGACGTTTACGCCGCAGGCGACTGCACAGTCAGCCACGACGCTTCCTCCGACACCGACAGGATACTCGCGCTGCTGCCGAATGCGTACATGCAGGGCGAGGTAGCTGGAAGGAACATGGCGGGCGCCGAGACAAAGTACGAGAACGCGATCCCGATGAACGCGATAGGATTCTTCGGGCTGCACATCATCACCGCCGGAAGCTACGACGGCGAGGAATATGTTGAGGAACACGGCAATAATTATAAAAAGCTGGTATTCAAGGACGGACTGCTCAGGGGATTCATACTGATGGGCGACGTAAAGCGCGCGGGAATATACACCTCCATGATAAAGGAGCGCATAGACCTCTCCGACGTTGACATGGATATGCTTAAAGAGAGACCGCAGATGATGATGTTCAGCAAGGCGCGCAGGGAAGATAAGCTGGGAGGAATAAAGAGATGATCATTGACGCAAAGAATATGCCGTATGCAGAGCTGAATAAAATGATCAGGGACTCTGACGAGCAGAAATTCACGCTTGAGAACGTTCTCGGGCAGAGATACATCGGCGCGGGTCTTTCCGGCAAGGAAATACTCATAAAGGGAACCCCCGGAAACGCCCTCGGAGCGTACCTGAACGGCGCTAAGATAAGCGTACACGGCAATGCTCAGGACGCCACCGGCGACACAATGAACGACGGCGCGATAATCATTCACGGCAACAGCGGCGACACCACCGGCTACGCGATGCGCTCCGGCGAGATATACGTCCAGGGCAACGCCGGGTACCGCGTCGGTATCCACATGAAGAGCTATCAGGACATGTTCCCGACCATCGTTATCGGCGGCAAGGTCGGCGACTTCCTCGGCGAGTACCAGGCGGGCGGTATCATCATCGTGCTTGGTATCGGCGTTGAGGGCTGCCCGGTAGGTCACTTCTGCGGCACCGGAATGCACGGCGGCGAAATGTTCATCAGAAGCGACGTTATGCCGAAGGGACTCCCCGTTCAGGTTTGCTGCACAGTAGCCACCGCAGAGGAGAAGGAGTCCATTAGACACTACGTAGAGCGCTTCACGAAGCACTTCGGCAATGATACTGACACGCTGCTCAGCTCCAATTTCTTCAAGCTCACTCCGAATTCCGCAAGCCCTTACAAGCAGCTTTACGTCAACAATCTTTGATCGGCGGGAACGCCGCGGGAAGGGGGATCCTTGATGTCCAGGGTATTTATCAACGCCAAAACCGAGATGATCTGCGGCACGATATCGGCTGCGCTAGAGGACGCCGGCGCAGAAATCACCTGCTGCTTTGATGATGGGGAAGCGGCAGCGGAGGATCTTTCCGGCTATGATGTGGTGATAGTATCCACACCGCTTCGCAGCGAGTTCGGTCTGAACTACGTTGCTGAGATCCACGACCGCACCAGCGCGGTTATCATAGTGCTGGCAAAGACGGAGATCGCCGACGAGGTGCAGAACCGTATCAAGTTCACAGGCGCGTATGTGCTCCCGAGGCCGTTCACGAAGCAGGCGCTGGTGCAGACTATCCGAATGGCTCAGATGGCGAAGGAGAACATGCAGCGGCTGGAGCAGGAGCGCTCCAAGCTCTCGAAGCAGCTTGAGGACACGAAGATAATCGACCGCGCGAAATGCTGCCTGATACAGTACCTAAACCTCACGGAGAACCAGGCGCACAGGCATATTCAGAAGCTCGCGATGGATACGCGGAGAACGCAGCGGGAGATCGCGGATGATATTCTGAACACCTATAGCGGAATGACAAATGTGTAGAACAATAGAACGAATAAAGGAAGCAGCACGTGCTGCTTCCTTTGGGTTTGTCGATAAACTATAATTTAGCTGTGTAGTGTGCTTCCGAAACAGTCCACCGGACTGTTTCGGAGGAAAGGCTCAATAAAGACGATGTGTTGCTTGTGGGGGAAAACTCTTGTTTTCCCCCACACCCCTTTA
>ERZ837910.2971-NODE-2971-length-19566-cov-25.887961_pt1 | contig 19566 bp, 22 predicted proteins | sample MGYA00519940_ERZ837910 | MGnify/ENA primary metagenome ERZ837910 (study PRJEB31850, sample SAMEA3708825) | human gut metagenome | biome: human gut; feature: human-associated habitat; material: faeces | place: China | collected 2014 ... | reverse complement strand
ATCCAACATAGAAAAGCAGTACATTTCCCACCGTGTCAATGATGTCTGCAACGGGTCGCCCTCCCGGATTCGCAGGGTTCTGCGGATCTCCTTCGGAATGACGATTCTCCCCAGGTCGTCCACCCGGCGTACAATGCCTGTTGCTTTCATATTCTTTTCTCCTTTGAAGCGCAAAGCGCTGTTTACTCCGGTAGAAGTATTTGCAGGAAAAGGGGAATTATGTATGATGAGGGGCAAAGGATGATTGGTGCGTGGGCTGTTTTGTCGTGGACAATGCAATGGAACTAAGCGGGATTTCTTCTGGAATTCGTGAACTTCACCAATCACCTGAAACATTTTTCCGACGACTGGCGAAAAATTTATCCGGCGATTGGAAAAGCCTGGCTTTCCAGTCAAAAAGGAGTACACGCTCCCAAACGGACACGCCGCCCGGTGGTTCCTCTTGCGTACCGCCGGGCGGTGCTGTTTATCGTTTGTGAATTTTTGCAGTCTCGGCCCCATTCGTTGTCCCCATGTACAACGTCCATCCCTGTGTCTTGGCTGGTGCAGCATTTCCCGGGGCTTCAAAATACGCCATTTCGTCATGAACCCCCAGGAGCGGACGTTCCCTGGGGGGTCTGTTCTCTTATGCGTTCGTGCTTAGCGGTCTCCCCGGTCGAAGGCCGTCAGGTCTTTGACTACCTCACCGGCGATGATCATGCCGGCGGCGGCCACGGCGAAGGGCGTGGAGCCGGGGATGTCCCGGCGCTGGGTACACTTGCGGGCCGTGTCAGGAGGGCAGACGCAGTCCGCCCGGCAGGAAATTGCCATGTCTTCCAGGGGACGGATGGGCTTTTCTTCGGAGTAGACCACCTTCAGGTGGTCAATGCCGTTCTGGCGGCAGATCTTTCGCATGACCCGGGCCAGGGGGCACACGCTGGTCTTGTAGATATCCGCAACCTTAAAGGCCGAGGCCTCCACCTTATTGCCCGCGCCCATGGAGCTGATCACCGGAACGCCCGCCGCCCGGGCCCGAAGGATGATCTCCTTCTTGCCGGTAACGGTGTCGATGGCATCCACCACATAGTCATACTGGGAAAAATCGAACTGGTCGGCGGTGTCCGGCATGAAAAAGGTCTGGTAAGTTGTCACCTGGCAGTGGGGATTGATGTCCAGAATGCGGTCCCTGGCCACATCTACCTTGTATTTTGCAACGGTGCTGTGGGTGGCCAGAATCTGCCGGTTCAGGTTGGTAATGCAGACCTTGTCGTCATCTACAAGGTCCAGCGCCCCCACCCCGGACCGGGCCAGGGCCTCCACGGTATATCCCCCCACGCCGCCGATGCCAAACACGGCAACCCGGGCGTTTTTCAGCCGCTCCATGGCATCCTTGCCAAAGACCAGCTCCGATCTGGAAAATTGATTCAGCATAGTTCTCTCCTGTTGTTGGTTTGTGCCCTATTATACGATTGATTGCGTAGGTTTTCAATGCAGAATTCCTAACCTTCCCCTACAGGGAAGGGGGACCGCCGCCTATGGCGGTGGTGGAAGAGGGGTGCCGTGCGCGAGAGCAGGGTGTCACCTGTATGCGTTTTTGCCAGCCGCTCTCGCCTATTAGGCCCCTCTTCAGTCTCGCTAACGCGAGCCAGCTTCCCCGAAGGGGAAGCGGTTTTCTATTCTATACAGCCTTTTCCCGTTTTCGAAGGTAAGGGCCTGGGCCTCCTCTGGGCTTACGCTCCAGAGGCTGGCCAGAGCCTCGGTCATGCGATAGAGCCGGGTGGGGTCGTTGCGCTTGCCCCGGAAGGGCTCCGGGGACATATAGGGGCAGTCCGTCTCAATGACCACCCGGTCCCGGGGGACTGCTGCGGCGGCTTCCAGGGCACGGCGGGCGTTTTTGAAGGTCAGCACCCCCGTAAAGCCTACGTACCAGCCCCGGGCAACCAGCCATTTGGCCATTTCCGCAGACCCGGAGAAGCAGTGGAACACCCCCGTCACCTCCGGAAAGGCGGTGACGATGTCCATGCCGTCCTGGTGTGCCTCCCGCTCGTGAACGATGACGGGCTTTTTCAGCTCCCGGGCCAGCTCCATCTGAGCGGCGAAGGCCTTCTTCTGGATGTCCCTGGGAATATCCTCATAGTGATAGTCCAGGCCGATCTCTCCAACGGCCTTTATTTTTGGATTCTCCCGGCACAGCTTCCGGTAGCGGTCCAGCACGGCGTCGTTTACCTCGTCCGCCGCGTCCGGATGGGAGCCGACGGCGGCATAGATGTAGTCGTATTCCCGGGCCAGAGCTGCCGCCGCCTCAGAGGAGGCGGCGGAACAGCCGGGGTTCATCAGCAGTGCAATGCCCGCCTGGGGCAGGGAAGTGGTCAGAAGCTCTGCCCGGTCCGCATCAAAGGCCCGGTCATCCATATGGGCGTGGGTATCAAACAGCATTTTTCTATCCTTTCTCAACGATCATGGCCGCAAGGCATCCGTCCCATTCCCAGACCCGGGGGTCCCGGAGGGTAAAGTCCGTCCGATTTGGAAAGCCCAGCAGGCCCGTACCGTCGCACTTGACCCGGGCCTCCTTCAGCACCCAGAAGGTCAGAAATGCCCGGCGTTTGTCTGGGGCGGCTTCGAATTGGGCGTATTCCGCAGGGGAGAGCACCCTTCTGGCGGTTTCCAGCCGGATAGGGCGGTTCAGCTCCTCCAGGTCCAGGCCCACAGGGTACTTTCCCAGAACGCAGGCGGCATGGCGGCGGGTGTGGGAGATGGAGAAGTGATAGGGGCTGTCCGGAAAATAGGGCTTTCCCCGTTTGGTCAGCCGGACAGGGGGCAGGGGCTGACCGGTCTCCTCCAGATAGAGCTGCCGCAGGAGGGCCCAACCGGCCTCATGGCCGCCGCGCCCGTCCAGAGAGCAGCAGGCGTATCTCATTGGGCGTCGATGATGTTGCCGCCGTCGCCCAGGAGCTTTCCGGGCTTCAGACGGTCAATGGCCATGAGCACACCCACCGCAATGACCAGCAGGCCTACAATGACCCAAACCGCCCGGGAGGTGGTCATGGGCAGCAGGATCAGCAGCCCGCCGATGATGGCAGACAGCAGGGCATACTTCATGCCGCACTTCCAGCGGGCGGCGTTGATGATATCCTGTACGGCCCGCACCAGGATCAGCAGCCCGGCGACCCGGCCCAGAGCAGCCGCAAGACGCAGGGGATTGCGCACCAGCCACAGGCCCAGGGCAGCCGCCACCACCACAAACAGGATTCTGCTGGTGGTCAGCTCCTTCACGGCAATGGATTCCACCAGCAGGCCAATACCCACCACCAGCAGGACCCAGCCCAGGACCTTGCCCACAAGAGCCGAGGCAGAGTCCGGCCGTACCACCAGAACAATGCCCAGGATCACCATCAGCACCGGCGTCAGCATCAGCCGCACCATGGACTGCATGTCTTTCTTTTTCATAAAGACCACACCTTTCTTTTATTGAGAATATGATACCCCTTTTGGGCTGTGGTGTCAACATTCCCCTGGGACAAAACAGAGAGATTGGAGCCTAAGTACATTGTTTTGTTGCCCCGCGGTATGAAATAACATAAAACGATATGGTATTCAAAGGAATCCTTTGGTAGGCTATAGGAAACCAGAAGAAAAGAGAAATACATATGAAAAAGATTCGCAAATTTCTAAAAGAATTGGTATGCTGCCTGTGCTGCGCAATGGTCTTGGGGGGCATACTGCGGTTCATTCCCGTAGCGAGGCAGTGGCCAGAAGAAGAGATATGCATCGTGAATAATGCCTCACCGGTGGAGGAAGACGATAATACGTCAGGATACGATGAACCTCAGGAAAAGGAAGAGGACTTCAGCGTTTAAGACTTTTGAGATACAGAATTGAAATTGACTATTCCAGAACAAGATTATGAAGACGGAGAATGTCGTTTTTTATGTTCGTCAAGTCAGTGGTATTTCCGAAAGCTTTGTATGTGTAAAAAGCCTGCTTGTACAAATCTACGCTTTTCCCTTTTTCGCCCAGGAAAAAATAAGACTCTGCCAAAACAGCAAGGAGATCGGGCAACAATTGATAAGCACCGCATTGTACGGAGGTGATTTGACCATACTCGGCAATTCTGATTGCCTCCGCATACTGTGCGACACGCTTTAATTCCAATGCATAATTGAATGTAATTAATGGGATATGGGATTTTTCATAGGATAATTGGCCCAAATGAGACTGCGCATATTCAAGAAGCTGCTGCAGTATATGGACTGCCTCCGTATGCCGGTTAGCACGCATATAGCAGTTTGCCATATTGTTTATGAGTTTAATTTCCTGAGAGGTATACAACGATTGCCCAATGTGCTCTAAATCAAAATGGGGATTGGTCAGACGCATTGCTTCTGTCAAGAGCGACATACCCTTGTTCAAACCGTACGGACCGTTTTCGGTTCCCATAAGATACTTTGATCTTAGCAGAAATTGTTGAAGAAGACGATCTTCCGGCGAAATAAGTGTCCTCAGTGCCTGATGCTTTTGGAGCAGGTCCTCTCGGATAGCGCATCGCTGTTCCGTTTTGGAATGCTGCAAGAGCACATGGCAATTTGTGATTTCCTGCTGTAGGGCTTCAATTTCTATCTCCCGTTGACTTAATAAACCAAAAAAACGGTCATCCGGAAGCCCTAAGCGAAACAGAAGCGCCTTCACATGATTTCTGGAAGGAGTCTGACGGCCGTTCTCAAAGCGCGATATAGTCGTAGGCTCGCAAATGCCTTCACATAGCGCCTCCTGTGTAAGTCCAAGTTCTATTCGACGTCGACGGATAACCTCTCCGAGGAATATTTCTTTCATGGTAAATACCTCTATGCAATTTAATTAAGGAAATCATAACATAACGAAAACCAAAAGTCCAGAAAAGAACGCAGGAAAGTGTACTGAAAGCCAATACACTTTCCTGTATTTCGCTGCTTTGACAGTATTGCCATGGGAAGGCGAAGGACCGAAAAATCATACTGAATCCAACGTACGCACCTTCCCGTTTTCCAAAAGGAGAATCTGGTCATATTGGTCTATCAGGCCGTCACGGAGACGGTGTGTAATGGTGAGAAGGGTAAGTTCTTTCATAGAAAGAAGTTCTCGCTCGATTTCCTTGGCGGCTTCAACATCGATGGCAGAAACGCCTTCGTCCAGAATCAGCAGATGAACATTCCGAATCAGAGCACGGGCAATTGCGATACGCTGCTTCTGCCCACCGGAGAGTCTGGCACCGTTTTCACCGCAGGAAGCGTCCAAACCGCCTGGAATGGAGGGAAGAAATCGGGATACGCCGCTACGAACCAGCGCATCCTCCAGAATCTCCGGAGAAAAGGTCTGGCCAAGGGTGATATTGAACAGAATGGAATCGTTAAAAAGAAATGTGTTTTGGTGGATGACGGTGACAATGGAGGAAAGCTGGGATATATTCAGACTGTGAAGCTCCGTGCCATCATAAGCGATAAAACCGGTATAGTTTGGGTCACTGCCGCTGAGAAGCCGAATCAGAGTGGATTTTCCGCCGCCGCTGCTGCCAAGCAGCACCGTTTTCTCACCGTGGCGAAGGGTTAGTTTAACCCCTTTGAGGACCGTAACGTCGGGCGTATACCCAAAGTACAGTTCCCGGACATCCAGCTGTTCCTGAAAGGTTGGTTTTCTATCACCGACCCAGGCAGTGACAGGATGGTCCAACACGGCGGAGATTTTTTGAATTTCCGGCCGGATGCTGAGCAGTAACGGGACAGTCTGGGCGTAAAGGGTGACGCAGCCGCAGAATTCACCCAAAAGGGTGACAAACATCATGAGCGTACCTACGGAAATCTGCTGGTGGACGGCCATGCGTCCGGCGACAAGGAAGGTGACAAACCAGACAAATTTCTGTATTACGTAGGCGGCATTTTCCAGAAGGGCGGCCATTACTTCCAGACGGTAGGCCGCATCAGCCGCAGCACGGCTTGAAGAAAAGAAGCGGCAGAGGAATTGAGGTAAAGCTTGGAAAGCAGAAATTGTTTCGTGTCCCCCGAGGGTTTCTTTCAGCTGAAAGGTAAGATCTGCGTCCCGGGTCAGTTTGTCAGCGAGTTGAGTACTGAGCCGCCTGTTAAAGGAAAGTGGGGGCAGAATAGATATTGCTGCGCATGCAATGGCGAGTAGGGCCAACAGGGGGCTGTAATGGAACATGATAAGCAGAACAGCAGCTGCCATAGGGAAATATCCGACAAGGATAAAGACCGGGCGTGTCAGATTGGTGGAAACCACCGATGCTTCGTTTCGAATAAAGCTCATCTGCTGTGCGGTATCTGTCTGCTGAAACAGGCTGTGAGGTTGGGACATGGCCTTTTCAAAGAGATCGTTTCGAAGGGACTCTTCAAAACGGACCTGAAACTGTTTTTGGGTTCGGGCGCTCAGCCAATAGAGCAGTGCCGAAACCAAAACAAGCAGTCCAGAATAAAGCAGCTGATTGGAAAAACCCTGAAAATCTCTGGCAATGATATTGTCAACGAGACGCTGCTCAAGCATGGCGGCAACAGGTGTTGAGAGCTGGGTCAAAATACTTGTCAGTCCTGCGGCAACGGCAATGGGAAGATTGCGCTTGAAATAGCGAAGCATGAAGAACCTCTTGTGTGTTTTTTTGATTCCCTTAATTTTCTTTCTGGGAGATGTGGGTATACAGGTGTGTTTGTGCATATGTTACCAGAAGCGGTGCAGGCGCAAAACAGGAAACACAAGTCAACTTTTATACCAAGGCTATTTGCACATTGCCGCTTGATTTGATAGGGCCTTCAGAGATAAAAAAGTCAGATTCAGCAAGGGTATTCAAAAGCAGAAGCTCATTGGAATTCAAAGAGGCGGGGTGTATAGGCAGATGGTTGCGAAGTTTATTAACAATAGACAAGCCCTCTTCATCTAAACCGACAATGACGCCGCTTGACGGATTGCCAATGATGTCAACACCGCCAATATTCATCATTTTGCATTGCGGTGCAAGTACAGGAACTGAAAAATCCATAATGTTTCCTCCATCTGCTTACATGTTTATCTTACTAAGATTTTAAATGGAAAAAGTCTGTTTGTACATATCGTTTCATGTTATTAAAAAGGAAATAGGATAACGGTGAATTTGTGCGCTGCCTGGGAAATCCTGCGAGGCCGGTCACACCCCGGGCCATTCCCAGGGGAAACGTTCGGTTCTTACAGGCAGGAGCAGCGCATATACTGCTTCCAAAAGGGGGTGGCGGATTGGTTCAGGAGAGCCACAGCCTGCGGCTGACCGAGCGGAAGAGCCTCAGTGTTACGGGTGTCACGGAGGTGGTCCGGTTTGACGAGGACGCGGTGGTTTTGCAGACGGATATGGGGACGCTGACGGTCCAGGGGGAACAGCTGCAATTGAAAGAGCTGTCCGTGGAAGGGGGAAGGGTAACGGTGGAGGGCACGATCAGCGCATTGAGCTACGAGGCCCCCCGGCAGAGCGGCTCCTTCCTGCAAAGGCTGCTGGGCTAATGGGGACGATGCTTGGCGCGGCCTTTCTCTTAGGCGCGGCTCTGGGGCTGCTGTGGGGCTTCCTGCGGCCCCTGGGAAAGCGAGGGGACCCGCTGTTTGTGCTGATGACGGGAGCGGGGCTCTGCTGGCTGAATTTTGGCGTTTGCGGCGGAGACCTGCGGCTTGGCTGTGCCGCAGTGATGCTTCCCGGCTTTTGGGCCGCGGATAAAAGCCTGGGTGCGGTGCTGCAGCCGGTGTTTTATGGGTTTTGGTCTCTTCTGAAGGCCATGGCCGGTGTATTTTTGTCTGTCCCGAAAAAAATTTTTAAAATCGCAAAAAATGTGTTTGCATCTGCCGGAAAATGGGTTACAATAGGACGGAAGAATTCGCTGAACCGGGGAGGGAAGCCCAATGCAAGAGTCGTCCGTAAAAATCGGCAGCACCAGGATCGTCTGGAACCGCTCAACGCCGCTGTTGAAGATCCTGATCCTCAGTCTGGTGGTATTTTCCATGCTGGCCTTGGCGGCCCTGAGCTGGGTCAGGCTGAGCGTACAGTCCCAGATCGCGGACACCCGGACTCTGGCCGCTCAGACCGCAGGGCAGAATCGCCGCCTGCAGGAGCGCCTGACCGATATGGAGTCGGACGGGGCCATCCGGGCCATTGCCTCAGAGGAGCTGGGGCTTGTAGACCCCGACGCGGTCATCATCCAGCCCGGCAGCGGAAATTGAAAACCGGCAGCAGCACACCGCTGCGCCTGAAATAATTTTGGAGGAAACATAGCATCTATGGAGTTAACCGTCGGAGCCGTTTTAGAGGGAAAAGTCAAGTCCATCACCAATTTTGGCGCGTTCATCGCCCTGCCGGAGAATAAGACCGGTATGGTACATATCTCAGAGGTTGCCAATGCCTACGTCAGCGATATCCACCAGCACCTGACCGAGGGCCAGGATGTGAAGGTGATGGTCATTGGCCTGGACAATGGCAAAATCAACCTGTCCATCAAGCGCCTGGAGCCCAAGCCCCAGCGGGAGAATGCGCCCAGAGGCGAGTTCCGCGGCAACGGCGGACAGCGCCGGGAAGGTCAGAACAGCCGCCCCAACCGCGCCCCCGTGCAGCCCGCAGCCCCCAAGACGGCAGACCAGCTGTTTGAAGAGAAGCTGAAGGCCTTCATGTCCGAGTCCGACAGCAAGATCTCTTCCATCCGCCAGTATTCCGACCACCGGACCAAGAGCAGAAGAAGATAAATTTGGGGCTCCCCTTGCAGGGGAGCCTTCAAGGAGAATGTTATGTCAACAGTTGTGATCACCGGCGGGTCTCGGGGGATCGGCCGGGCGGCGGTGGAGCTGTTCGCGCAGAAGGGCCACCGGGTGTTCTTCCTCTATGAGAAGAACGACGCTGCCGCTACGGACGTTGCCGGAAAAACCGGCGCCACTCCCATCCGCTGCGATGTGGCCGACAGCACCGCCGTGAAGGCCGCCTTCCGGCAGATCGGCGATGTGGATATTCTCATCTGCAATGCGGGCATTTGCTTCTATGGGCTTATGCAGTCCATGCAGGAGGTGGACTGGGACCGGATCTTTGACGTGAATGTCAAGGGTATTTACAACTGCGTCAATGCCGCCCTGCCCAGCTTCCTGCAAAAGCAGCGCGGCAGCATCGTGACGGTTTCCAGCATGTGGGGCCGGGTTGGCTCCAGCTGCGAGGCGGCCTATTCCGCCACCAAGGGGGCCGTCATCGCCCTGACCAAGGCCCTGGCCAAGGAGCTGGGCCCCAGCGGCATTCGGGTGAACTGCGTGGCCCCCGGAGTGATCCTGACGGATATGTGCGCCCAGGTAGACCCGGAAACCCTGGAAGAGCTGGCCCAGGAGACGCCCCTGGGCCGGAACGGGACACCGGAGGACGTGGCAAAAGCCATGGCATTTCTGGCAGAGGCCGATTTTATCACCGGAAACGTGCTGAACGTAGATGGGGGATTTGCAATTTAAGGCAGCAGCGCACAAGACAAATCGTATTGTGCGGTGTTGCCTGAATTTATACAGGAGGAAAGAAATATGAAAATTGCCCTGGGCTGTGACCACGGCGCGTATCTTTTGAAAAATAAGGTTGCGGACCATCTCCGCAAAGCGGGCTACGAGGTGATGGACTTCGGCACCAACGGCCCCGAGAGCTGCGACTATCCGGATTTTGCCGCCGCCGCCCGGGCCGTGGCTTCCGGCGAATGCGAGAAGGGCATTGTGCTCTGCACCACCGGCATCGGCGTGTCCATCACCGCCAACAAGATCAAGGGCATCCGCTGCGCCCTGCTGTCCGACGTGTTGTCCGCCAAAATGACCCGGCTGCACAACGACACCAACATGATGGCCCTGGGTGCGGGCATCGTCGGCGAAAACCTTGCCCTGGAGATCGTAGACACCTGGGTCTCCACCCCCTTCTCCGGAGAGCCTCGGCACCAGAGACGGATCGATAAGGTCATGGCACTGGAGAAGGAATAAAGGCCTTCCAAGGATCTTATACACAAACAGCAAGGCATTCCGCCCCCCTGCAGGGAAACGGAACGCCTTGCTGTATATACACATAATTTTATCATAATTTTCTTTCCGTGTCCATCCAAAAAGATTCCGGGGCGGCGTTTGCCGCCCCGGGTCGTTTTACCGGTTATACAGCTTCTTATAGTACGCGCTGGAATAGGTATACAGCTCGTCGCCCGCGATGGCGGACTGCTCGGGGGTGCCCATGATCCAGCACATGACCCGGCCCTTGGCGCCGAAGCGGTCCACGAAATCCCGGGTCTGCTGGCGAATCCGGCTTTCCGTGGCATCGGGGGCGATGGGCATATCGAAGGCGAAGGTCATCCTGTCGCCATAGTGCTCCACCAGGAAGTCCGGCTCGTTGATGCCCACCTGAGGCGTCCACATATCAATGCCCAGCTCGATCATTTCCGGCACATACTGGATGTTCTTGCCGCAGGAATGGAGCTCGATGAACTTGCCCTGGGACTTGATATAGTCCATGATCCGCTTGGTGGCCGGCATGATCTGCTCCCGGAACATCTCGTTGGAGAAGAAGCCCCCCCGCTGGGTGCCCCAGTCGTCGTGATAGAGCACGCCATCCACCACGCCGTAGTTTTCAAAGACCTTTTGGCAGACCTCGATCTTGTAATCCGCCATTCTTTGGAAAAACTCCTCCAGCAGCTCCGGCTCCTCATAGAAGGCCAGCAGGCTCTCGTCAAAGGGCATCATCTCATGGAGCCGCTCAAACACGCCCTCGGTACACTCGAAGATATGGGGGCGGTCCGGGTCTAAGCGGGCCTGGAGCTTCTTGCCGTCCGAGGCAAAGTCCACGCAGCCCAGGTCCGGCCACTCCACCTCGTTTTTCCATTCGGCAAAATCGGAGATCACCCGGGTGCCGGGCTTTGTGATCATGCCGCCGATCCCCGGCTCCATGTACCAGTCCACGCCCCACCAGTCAAAGCCGTTCTTCTCGGGCACAGGGTGCTCCTCCACGGCATCGGGCCAGAGGATATTCTTTTCCAGAAAGTAATTGGGCATCCAGTAGGGCTGTTCCCCCCGGACGCAGCGGGCGTAATTCTCCCGGACGCTGATGGGCCGCCCGGTGATCGGCGGCAGGGCCTGTTGAAACAGCCAGGGGAAGCTCCCTTCCTCCGCCCAGAATTTGCTGTAATCCCGTTCTGCGGCCCGCTTCATGAATTGTCCAACTGCCATGTGAATAACTCCTTTCGCAAATGTGGTTCCCCCCACATTTTATAGCTTTATTGTAGCGGCTTTCCCATATTTGTGCTACGGTCCCGGAACCCAAAAAGCAGAGGGCAGGGGATGGGACTTTTTGTGATGTTGGAACATAACGAAGCTTTTCTTCACCTGTTTTCCTGACACACTGCTCGCTTTTCCCCGTGCAAATACAATCCCCAAAAAAATCTTCCCCCAATACCGGACTGCCCGGCATTGGGGGTTTCCCATGGTTTTCGATGTTATACGTCAAAGCGGTCGTAGGTCTGGTAGCAGTCCAGGCACAATTTCTTTCCACCGGAAAGCCTGATCCAATTTGCGCCTGTGCTCTCGCCGCAGCAATCACAGGTGTAGGAATCAAACAGCCGTGCTTTCTCCGGCAGCTGAATCACCGCCCTTTTTACATCAAACATATCTTCAGGCCGACAAGACTGGTAATAGTCAAAGGACTGTTCACGGGTCATTCCGTCCGGCTTCGGCTTCAGCACCAGGCGGACAGACTTTCCGTTCTTTCTGTTGTAGAAGGAAAATGCCTGCTTGCCCCGCATATGGAACAGCAGATTTCCCTTTCCTATAGAGCAGCCAAGCATGACCTGAATGGCATCCACACCGCAAGCGTCATTTTCAGCAATGCAGACGATCTGTTCATCTTCGGAAAACTCCATCTCCAACAGTTCCATTGCGTACAGCGCCGCCTTATAGCCGATTGTCAGGCCACCGCAGACATGGCCATGAAATGCGGCGCATTTTTTCCAGAGTTCCTTATTCTCATCGTAATTCTTCATGGTTAAAGCTTCCTCCAAAATCTCTGTCAACCAAAACAATGTTTTGGCTCTGAACATTGGTTACCTGGGCGTTCACCCGATAAACATCCTTCAGCGATTGCCGACCCAGAATCTCCCGGCTGCCGCTGCGGTATACCTGCCCGTTTTTCAGCAGTACAAAATAGTCACAGAATCGAAGTGCCAGATTCAAATCGTGGATAACCACAATGGCAGTCAGCCCATCCGCATCGCAGATATTCCGAACGATCTGCAAAACCTGGTATTGGTTCTGAATATCCAAAGAACTGGTTGGTTCATCGAGAAGCAGGATGCGAGGTCTCTGCGCCAGTGCCCGCGCCAGCATAACCTTCTGCCGCTCGCCGCCGGAGAGTTGGCTGAGATACCTGCCCTGCAAATGCGTAATGCTAAGCCGCTCCATGACTTCATCCACAATCTGCATATCTTCTGTGGAGAATCCCCATTTCATATAGGGCTTTCGACCCAGCATAACCATATCCCGAACCATCATTTGGGTATTGGGCACATTCTGCGCAACAAAGGAAATTCTCTTTGCAATCTCGCGCCCTGGCATTTTCAGCAGATCTTCGCCGTCCACCAGGACTCTGCCCCCATCCGGGGTCAGGATCTTATTGAAGCACTTCAGCATTGTGCTTTTGCCCACACCGTTGTTGCCGAGAATGGCCATAAATTGCCCATCCTTCACGGCAAAATCCACATCTTTCAAAACTTTCGGTCCATTTTTGTAATGGTAACACAGTTTCTCAACCTTTAGCATTCCTTCTTTCCTCCCTTGAACAGGAGATACAGGAACATGGGACCGCCGAGGAAGGATGTGATTGCTCCGATTGGCAGGACCACCGGGCTGATCACGACCCGGGAGAACAGGTCGCCCAGGAGCAAAATCAGCGCACCAGCCATGGCAGAGCCGGGAATCAAATAAGCGTGGTTGTTTCCGACCACTAGCCGGACAATATGCGGCGCAATCAAGCCTATGAAATTGATAAGTCCGACGTATGACACAATAACAGAGGAGATCAGGCAGCACAGCACCATATTAGACATTGTCAAGCGTTTGACATTGATTCCAAGGCTAACCGCTATCTCCTCGCCGCTGAGCAGAGCGTTGTAGTCCCAGCGATGAAGTACATAGTAGACAGATACCAGCAGCAGAATCACCGCCATAACGCCTACATCTCCCCAATCCGTACTGCTAAGGCTGCCGTAGGTCCAGAACACCAGTGTAGTCAATTCGATCTCGTTGGCAAAGTACTGCATCAAGGTCGTAGCACCGGAGAACATGGCACTGATTGCCGTTCCTGCAAGGACGATGCCCTGGGCATTGATCTGTCGGATGCGGCTCAGTGCCAGAATCACCAACGCCACACCCATACTGCCAACAAACGCGCAGACTGGTATTGCCATATTGCCCAAAGCCCCGACAGTGCCCATATTCAGAACAATAATGGCAAAGGCTGCGCCAAAGCTGGCGCCCTGGGACACGCCCAGCGTAGAAGACGACGCCAGAGGATTGTGCAGAATTGCCTGCATGACCGCGCCGGAAGTGCCCAGCCCCGCCCCTGCAAGCAGCGCCGTGCAGATTCTTGGCAGGCGGTTGTTGCGCACAATGATGTTGATCTTGTCATTCTCTGCCCTGCCAAACACGCCCTTGATGAGTTCTGCTACCGGCGTATTATAGGAGCCTGCCCGCAAGGAGAGCAGGGCTACACCAACCAGCAGTACAAACAGCACTGAAAGGAAGCTGACACATTTGATTTTGTTTTTTCGCAGATCTTCTTCCGCGCTGTTATTCACCGATGGTAACTGGTCTGAACGCATATCCGGCTTCCTTCTGATCGTTATAAGGATTGCTGCCCAGCAAGTGCTCATAGATCTCACCGATCTTCGCCTCCAGATCTACGTCGGCAAACTGCTCGGGGTACAAAATCGTCGCAGCGTAATAAGCATCTGCCAGAGCGGTGTCCAGATTGGAAGCACAATAACGGAAGGAAATCTGAGAATAAACCTTACCTTCCTTCACTGCGGTCAGGCTGTTGTAGAATGCGGAATTTGCGGCATAGTCGTCTTTAATCAAGCTCATGCCGTTGAAGTCCACAAAAATCACATCGGGGTCCCACGCCAGAACCTGCTCGGTATCGATGTCGAATGCGCCAGTCTGGCCGGTGGTATTCGCCAGATTGTTCGCGTGAATCAGCTCAAAGGGGCCGTAGTAGGCCTCCGTGCCCTCAAAACCATGGCTGCCTTTGAATGACACGCCGCAGACATAAACCGTTGGTTTGTCCGCCTCGGCTACACCGGCGGTACGGGAATCCAGGTCCTCTTCAACGCCTTTCAGATAAGCGGTCAGCTCTGCTGCACGGTCTTCCAGACTGTACAGCTCGCCCAGAATACGGATGGTCTCATAGGCCTTGTCGTCCAAAGTTGTATCGCTGCCAGGAACAACCACAACGGGAATGTTGGTTTTAGCCTCTAATTCATCGGCATCCACACTTGCATATGCGGACATGACGATCACCTGGGGATCTACTTTGATGATCTCCTCCTCAAAGGGAGTACCGTTGGTTCCGGTAACGGGCAGATCCCGAAACTTATCGAAGTTGACATAGTTATACAGGCGGAAAACACTGCCGGACTCGTCGGTCTCGTAGTCCTCCACGCCGACAACCAGATCTGCCCCGCCAACATAGCAGGTATAGCGCAAAGCTCCCACGCCGACACAGACAATGCTTTCCACGGTACTTGGGATCTCGACTTCACGGCCATTTCCGTCTACGATCGTGCGCGTCTGGGAAGCCTCCTGCTCAGCGGCTGTCGTTTCCGTAGACGGAGTGGCTTCTGTTGCAACTGTAGTTTCCACGGAAGTCGTAGTCTCTCCCGCATTTTTGGTCCCGCAGGCTGTCAGGCCAAATACCAGGACCATTGCCAGCAATGCTGCCAAGGTCTTTTTCATTTTCATTTTCTTTTCCTTTCTTTTTCAGTTCCCCGATGTATTTGTTCGAGATTTCGTTCTTATTATATCGATTCAGATACGGCTTTTGAAGCCCCCCAGGGGGATATTTTGTTCGGAAAAAAGCTGCGAACATTCTTACCACATTGTGATTTCATTCTCATACACTTGTTCGCGGAACATAAATTTTCTTTCCACAGGCCACGCACCGGTTTTTCACAGAAGTTATCCACATTCTCCACAGGTTTCTCCACAGGACAAGCTGTGGAAAAGCCTGTTATTTCCTGCATTTTTTGGGAAACTGTGAAAAAATCTCCACAGCATCCTTCACAGCTGTGGAGATTTTCGGTTGACAGAACACCCAGTTATCCACTTTTCCACAATTTGGACTGTCAAAAACACAGCCGTCCTTCCTGTGCCCCACAGGCGAACAGTAGGCCCGCAGAGCCCGCAAAAAGCAGTCGGCAAAGCCCTAACGGAGCTTTGCCGACAAATTTTACACATACAGCATTCTTGCGGAGAACACCCGGTGGTCCTCGCCGTTTTCTGTGCGGTGAGCATCCACCTGGACAGTGCCCCCCTCCATGATTTCGTAGTGCATATCCAGGGTCTGTCCCTCCCGACACTCCGCCAGATAGCATACGGTGAACTCCTTGAGCTTGTGTTCCCGGTGGAAGCGGCTGGGGAACAGGTCCTCCACCCACTCCATATAGCGGGTATTGTTCATGTGGCCGTTCCGGTCCAGGTCCGTGAAGCACACCCTTCTGGGACTGGAATTGACCATATCCCGGGGGACAATGCCCTTGGGGGAGGCAAGCTCCAGGCCCCGGTCCGTGCCCACGACCTCAATGCCGCTCTGGCCCGGCTGGATCATAGCCCGGGTATCCATGTTCATCAGCACCCAAAGGGTAATGGAGCGGAAGAGCTCCTGGCCCTTTTCGTCATAGGCCACAACGCTTCTGGGGTAGGCGACCCGGGTGGTGGGCATGGCCCAAGTCTCCACACGGATGGTCTCACCGGACTTAGGAAGCCGCGTGATCTGCACCCGGTGCCGGGTCACGGCCCAGAACAGCCGGTGGCTTGCCAGCACATCATAGCTCAGCGAAAGCTCCTGGCAGTGCCGGGTGCCCATATCCTGGGCGATGAAGAGAATCTGGCCCGGACGAAGATTGCCAAAGCAGTCCACCATATTGTCCTTGATCTCATAATTTTGGGTATACACCGGTTCCATTTTCATAATACCTCTTTTACAATTGTTGGTTTCGATCCACGTTTTTCTTTCACGGGGCCGATGTTCTCATCGGTCCGCAGCCCGTGGGCAGGCCGCATCAATGCTTTTCCGTCAGCGCCACCGTCACATCTCCCTGGCGGCCGTTTCTGTATACGGAAAGGCGCATACTGTCCCCGGGGGCGTGGGTATAGAGCTGGGCATTCAGGGCATCCATATCCGTCACGGAGCCGCCGTCGGCGGTGAGAATAATATCCCCGATGCGCAGGCCTGCGGCCTCAGCAGGGCTGCCCACCTGGACATCCGTCACATACAGTCCCTTGGGGATCCGGTAAAACCGCTGGTAGAAGGTGGAGAAGCTCTCTCCCTCGATCCCCAGCCAGGGGCGGCCGGACACATAGCCCTGGCTCAGCAGCTGGTTGACGATCTCCTGCACAGTGGCGCTGGGGATGGCGAAGCCCAGGCCCTCCACCCCGGAGCTGTCCGCAAAGGTGCCGATCTTCATGGTGTTGATGCCGATGACCTGGCCGAAGCGGTTGATGAGGGGACCGCCGGAATTTCCGGAGTTCAGGGCGGCATTGGTCTGAATCAGATTCATGACCCGGCCGTCCACCTGCACGTCCCGGCTGATGGCGGAGACAATGCCGTCGGTCATGGTGCCCCGGAGCTCCACGCCCAGAGGGTCGCCAATGGCTACCACGCTGTCGCCCACCCGCACGCCGTCGGAATCCCCGAATTGGGCGGGGGTCAGGTCCTCCGCATCCACCCGGAGCACCGCCAGATCGGACACCGGGTCTTCTCCCACCAGGGTAGCCCGCAGCTCCCGCTCGTCCGTCAACGTCACATTGATGGCCAGAGCCTGGCGAATCACATGGTAATTGGTCAACAGATATCCGTTGGCAGAGAGGACAACCCCGGTGCCCGTGGAGCTGCCGGAACCGGTAGAGGCAGAAATGGAAACCACCGCCGGAATGTTGGTCTCATAGATCTCTTGGAGGCTCATTTCCCCCTCCCGCGAGTCCCCATCTGGGGTCTGCTGCAAATCCACGGTGGTCTTTTCTCTGGGATAGGTCTCGGCCAAGGTGGGGGCCACCTCCGCCTCGGCCTCGGCCTCGGTCTGGCTCTGGACGGCGTAGGCCACCGTCAGAGCGTCCTCCCTCTGATGGAGCTCATGAAACAGGCGGATATTGAGAATGCTCAGGGCCGTGGCAATGCCTCCGAGGAAAATGATGATCACCAGCAGCAGTGCCAGCAGCGCTCTGTGGCTTTTGGGCGGCTGGGTAGACCCGGTGCCGTAGACCCCGTCGTCCCATCCGCTGTCAAAGGGAAACCCTCTGTCGTTCATATACGCTGCTCCTTTCCGGAAATTTTGAAGCCTTCCCTTGGCGGAAGGTAGCCCGCCGACCAATCCCCTAACCTTCCCCATCGGGGAAGGGGGACCGCCGCAGCGGTGGAAGAGGGGCCTTACGTGCGAGAGAAGTGCGTATTTTTGCCGCTCTCGCCCATTACACCCCTCCTCAGTCTCGCTTACGCGAGCCAGCTCCCCCGAAGGGGAAGCTTTTTTTAATTCACCAGCGGCATGGTGAAGGTGAACTCTGTCTTGCCGTCCCGGCTGGTGACGCTGATGTTTTCACCGTGGGCGCAGACGATGGTTTTCACAATGTACAGCCCCAGGCCCCAGCCGTCCCGATTCTTGGAGCGGCTCTTATCCAGCTTGTGGAACCGGTCGAAGACCAATGGCAGCTCCTCCGGAGGGATGGTGTCGCCATCGTTGGAGACGGAGACATAGGCCTTGGCCCCGCCCTCCTTGATTTTCAGCCCCAGGGTACCGCCGTCCGGGCAGAACTTCACGGCATTGTCGATCAGATTGTAGATGACCTGGGTGATATAGTCCTCGTTGGCGAAGGTGAACACCGGATGGTCCGGCATATCCACCTCCACGTTGATGTGCTTGTCGTCGATCTTCTTTTCAAAGGTCAGCAGCACCTGGCTGGAGGCATCCTCCAGGTCAAACTGGACCTTCTTCTCCTCCGGAATGCCCTCCTGGGTCTGGAGCTGAGAGATATCCAGCATACTGCGGACCAATCGGGACAGGCGCTTGGTCTCGTCGGAGACGATCTGCAAATAATGGGGCCACTTTTCCGCCGGAATGGTCTTGTCCAACATTCCGTCCACATAGCCGGAAATGGTGGTCATGGGGGTTTTCAGCTCGTGGGACACATTGGCCACGAACTCCTGGCGGCGGTACTCGCTCTTTTGCAGGCTGGAGGCCATATTGTTAAAGGCCAGGGCCAGCTCCTCCACCTCTTCGGAGTAGCTCTCCTCGATTTTGACCCGGGCCTCCAGATTGCCGTGGCCAAAGGCATTGGCAACCTTGGCCATCTCCTGCAGGGGCTTGCTCTCCCGCCGGGCGAAGACAGACACCGCTGCCACGGAAGCCAGCACCACAAAGGCCGCAATGGTCAGAAAGATATTGGATATCTTGGTCAGCACCGCATTGACCCCAGCCAGGGGAGAGGAGACAATGAGAATGCCCAGATTTTGTCCATCCTCGTTGGTAATAGGGCTGGATACCAGAAAGCGTTCGTCCTCGTAGAGCCCCCTGATGATCCCGGTTGCCCGGTCTCCGCCCTGCTCGATGACCTTATTCAGGTAATCCCTGTTTACATAAAGTCCCTTATGACCGCAATCCGCAGTTCCATCGGAGCAGATGACCACCTTTCCCTTGGCATTGCAGATCACCGCATCGGACCCGGATACCTTAGCGGCCACATCCAGATTCATGAGAAATTCCCGGCTGCTCATGCTGTTCTCGTCCAGGCAGGCCGCAAGATTCTGAATGATCGCCGCGTCCTGCTCCAGTCTTGTGAAAGAGGTCTCCGTCAGATAGTTCTGCACCATCATCTGAAAGGACCCGCCCAGCACCGTCAGGGCCACCAGCAAAATTCCAGCAAACACGGAAAAGCTCCGGCCGAAGGAGGATTTCATAGGCATTTTCCTCTCTTTCCCGCCGGAGAAAAAATGAGCGGATATTCCACCCCGCTCACGCTCCGGCTGCTCTTTTTCCTGGTAAAATTATAGCACCCAATATAGGCTTCTTCAAGCAAAGCACAAAAAGTTTACAACTTTCAGCCAAAAAAGGTGCTGACACCAAACACGATTGTAATGCCAAACCCCGCCGGATTGACCGGCGGGGCCACTATTTACTGCTGCAAAACCTCAAACTTGTAGCCAACGCCCCAGACCGTTTTCAAATTCCACTGGTCGGAGACACCCTCCAGCTTTTCTCTCAGGCGCTTGACGTGGACGTCCACCGTCCGGGAGTCGCCGAAGTAGTCGAAGCCCCATACCTCGTCCAGCAGCTGGTTGCGGGT
>ERZ837910.2961-NODE-2961-length-19600-cov-24.148324_pt1 | contig 19600 bp, 9 predicted proteins | sample MGYA00519940_ERZ837910 | MGnify/ENA primary metagenome ERZ837910 (study PRJEB31850, sample SAMEA3708825) | human gut metagenome | biome: human gut; feature: human-associated habitat; material: faeces | place: China | collected 2014 ... | reverse complement strand
CTGAAAGGTATTCCCAACCGTTGGCGTTGCTTTCTTCCGTGAAGTATTCCAAAGTTTGGGTGCTCTCCATATCATCCCGACAAGCACGGAAAAAGCTGTCGAGACATCTGCTCATAAGGTCATCAAACGTGACATTTTCGGTGGGGGATTTCAAGAACTTATAAATCGGATCAAGAATGCAGTCATCTATGTAGTAGCCCGTAAGGGGACAACAGGTATCTACAAATATCCTGCTTTTTCGTCCTTTCATCCCTTTCCAAAAATATTTTGGCGTGTATAGGTCGTTCCAATGGTTGTTCATCAGATAGGCCACCAACCGCCAACCGCTCAGACTGTCTATATAATCTTCCTGCCTGCTGCGGTAGTCATAGCTGTAATTACATGCGTCATATCTCCAATTACGGCACACAATGCCGAAGCGTTCACAAAAGGCATCAAGGGTTTGGCGGTTCTCGTGCGTCCAACCGTAAAAGTATCCATTACATAACCACTGGTTATACGCTTTTTCTTTGGCTTCCTCGGATAACTCGGTTATCCGGTAGAGGGTGTATGTTCTTGTTTCTGTTCTCATTGTTATATATGTTTATAAGTTCTTTGATAGGCTGGCGGATTGCTCCGCCCTGCCGTTCATGCTGTCATACACGGATGCATGTGGCGAGTGCTTCCCTTACTTTCTGCTCCTGCTTCTTGGAATATATCCACCCTGCACGTCTTTCGCCCTTATAGGTGAGGTTCGCACGGAACAAACCGTTCAAGTTTTTCAGAACATCCTTTATCGGCTTGGTGTCACCGAATACGGCAATCGCCTTCTCGCTGTATTCCACGATTTCAAGACTGAGGGTTGAAAGGTCTGCGGTTGCTGTGGATTGTTCTGCCGTATCGCTGTTTCTCTGCGGTGCTTTCATGCAAAGGTTGGCTTCATCCCCTGCGGTGTGCGCATACCGTTCTATGAACTTTTCAAGGTCACAGATAGGCTCTTTCTCAACCGTCCAACCGCTGTACTTGTTCCTGCCCAAATACATACCGTCTCCCATGCTATAATTCTCACGGTGTTCGTAATCTGCGTTATATTCCACCAAATAGGTCGTTCCCTCAAAATTGGCGGCATGCTTGCGCATTTCCGAAAAGAGGTTGCGTGTATGTTTGGAAAAGCCTAAGATGACGGTTCTTGCTATACTGTAGTCGTAATAGTCCGTATAGCTGTCGCACTCGTTTACCCGTAACGTGCCGATAATGACCGCCTTTGCATCCGTCGGGACAAGGGGGCGCAAACGTTCCGCACCGATTTTGGCGATACGACTGTATTCCTCCCGTTCTTCTTCCGCTTTCCGTTCCGCTTCGGCTTTCTTCTCTTTTGCCTTGGTGAGTAAAGCGGCTGTTTCCAACGGATCCAAAAACCTGGGGTTCGCATCATCGTAATAGATGCCTATCCCGAATTTCTCCGATAATGGCCGGATAAGGTCGGAAGTGTGAAACTCGTGTGTCCGCAAATTGATAAGATGATAGGTTATTCCCCACTTGTCACGGGTTACTTCATACACCACATAGCTGTCATAGCTGTAGCCTTCCAATACTACCACTTGATTGACTGAAACGGTCTGAACGCTTCTGTCGTAACTTCTGTTAGCTCCCAATAAATGTACTTTAGTCATAATGATTTGATTTTAAAATGATTCATATTCTGTCATAGTATCACGCAAAGAATAAGGATGAAAAGAGTGAGCACGCAAAGGGAAAGGAAAGCGGAAAGGATGCGCCACACGGAATGGATGAGGAAAACCACAACCGCCAAAACTGCCAACATGGGCAATACACCGCCCAAAAAGGCCGCCACACCACCGACAAAGGCACACACGAAACGCACCGCCACGTACACCACGAAGCCGACCAACAACCACTTCACCCAAAATTTTATGCCGGTTGGAGCGGAACCGAAGCCTCGTTTCAAATCTTGCTGTATTTCAGTTCTCTTTTTCATAACATTGACTTTTTTTTTATGCCTTGTCGGTGGCTTCACCTTGCTCGTTTCAGGGGGCAGATACGGACGGGGAGAAAATATGCAAGGCTTTTGGTGAAAAATTTTCAACCGCCCCGCTGGACGGATTGAAAAATTTTCGCCAAAACCCGTAGGGCGCGAAGCGGGCTTGCAGATTTTTAGGGGACCCGGACGTAGCTTCGCACCCTGAACCACGCAAGGTGAAGTTACTGACGGGATAATAAAAATGGGAAAATCGTTATAAGGGAAAAAGAGAACTGAAATATGGCAGGATTCGTAGTCTGTTTAAACAAGCATAACTATCGTATTTATCACAGCTCAATATAATTTTTGGAAAATACATTTATTGTCAGAGTAAAACATATTAATAATTCTATGTTATAAGTTTAACAGATATGGCTTTGGTAATAAATTGTTAAATAAAGCCATCGCAATACGCTATAGTATTATTTTTTTAGACTAAATAATGTGTGAACATATACTGTATGAATATTAAAATAATTCATATAAAGGAGATAAATTCTTTTGTATTTTAGTTACTTTTGCGTAAAAACTTTCAAATATGGAGTTTTTGATTGATATGTTAAGCTATGAAAAGTATAGTTGTATTTTGGTGTTTTTGCATCGTTGGCATATGTTATGTTTATGCTATAGACAGTAACCGAGTCGATTCTTTATTGCTGAAATTAGATCAGTCGATAAAGAAACGTCCTATATATATGGAACAAAAAGAGTTGAGACTGGCAAAACTGAGAAGGCAGTTGTTACAGTTAATATCGGAGGAAGAGCATTTTGCCATTCTTGGTGCATTATTGGATGAATATCGTTCATTCAATACGGATTCAGCATTTTATGTGGCTGAGGAGAGGGAACAGATAGCTATGCGTCTTGGAAACCGAGAATATATAGATAATGCCCGTATGAATAAAGCTGATGTCTTGGGAATGACAGGCATGTATAAGGAAGCAATGGATTTGATGCGAAATATTCATGCAGAACGGTTGTCGAAAAACCTCCGTCCCTATTATTATCATATCTATCGCACAATCTATGGACTTATGGCTGACTATGCAGTTACAAAGTATGAAAGGAAACTTTATACGGAACTTACGGACAAATATCGTGATTCATTGCTACTAGTCAATAAGGATAACCTTTTGATACATACCTTGATTCAGTCCGACCAGTATAATGTACGCAATGAATACGATAAAGCCATTTGCTTACTGACAGATTATTTAGCCCAGCAGAAGGAATATGAACATGATGTTGCAATTTGTGCCTATACTTTATCAGAGTCCTATCGTCTGAAAGGGGATAAAGAAAAAGAAAAAGAATTTCTGATTGTTTCTGCCATAGCAGATATGACAACCGCTGTCCGGGAATACATTTCTTTGCGTAAGCTAGCCATATTGCTTTATCAAGAGGGGGATATCGAGCGTGCCTATTCTTATGTAAAGATATGTATGGAAGATGCCGCAACTTGTAATGCTCGGTTGCGCAAATTGGAGATTTTGGAGATATTTCCCATCATTAACGATGCTTACCAACAAAAGACAGAGAAACAGCAGGAACAAATGAAATGGACATTGGCATCTATCAGCATGCTTTCATTTTTTCTATTGCTTGCCATATTTTATGTATATAAACAGATGAAGAGGTTGGCTGTCGCTCGCAAAGAAGTGATTGACACCAACAAGCGGTTAAAAGAACTGAATGAAGAACTTCACCTTTCGATGCACAAGCTTAAGGAGGCTAACCACAGTATTGCAGAGAATTCTTATCTGAAAGAGGAGTATATTGGTCGATATATGGATCAGTGTTCGGTATATTTGGAGAAGATGGACAATTACCGCCGGTCATTAGGTAAGATTGCTGCTACTGGGAATGTGGAAGAACTCTACAAGAACATCAAGTCTTCCAAATTTATAGAGGGGGAATTGAAGGAATTCTATGCGAATTTTGACAATACTTTCCTGCAAATGTTCCCTACTTTTGTGGAGGATTTCAATGCCTTGCTTACCAATGATGAGCAAATATCCTTGAAAACCGGTGAACGGATGAATACAGAGTTACGCATCTTTGCATTGATACGCTTGGGTATTAGTGATAGCGTGAAGATTGCTCAGTTTCTACGCTATTCTGTAACCACCATTTATAATTACCGCACGAAAGTTCGAAATAAGGCCGCTGGTGACCGTAACCTACTAGAACAAGAGGTAATGAAAATTGGAAAGTCAAAAGACTAATAGAAGTTTACGATTCAGAATATTCTTATTTTACACTTATATTTTTACTACTTTTTTAGTTTTACTACACGTTTTTATATTACTAATATACAGTAGATTATACATTTTCCATTGATATAAATCACTACTTTTTCACTCTTTGATTCATAATTAGTATTTCTTATCTGATATTTTTGCGTTGTCTCTTTTCCCAAGAAAGAGATAGTTTGTAATTTATACTTTTTTATCAACTTTAAAATCTTATATTATGTATGCAAAAGAACAATCTAACTAGAAAACAAAGGGTAATAATTCGAATAGCCAACAAGTATCCAGACCCGCGATATGTCGTTCTGCTTAATAGGCTGTTATATTGTAATCAATGACGTTAATCTTTTAATTTAAAAAACTATGAAAGTAAAAACTACTATTCTGGCGCCACTATTTTTGTGGATAGGATTCTTTCCAGTTTATGCTGACGAGTCTATGGCAGAAAGTATTATTGTCCAACAGCAAGTAAAAGGTATCCGAATTAGTGGAACCGTACTTGATAAAGAGAAATCTCCACTTCCAGGTGTTAATGTGACAGTCAAAAATGAGCCAGGAGGGGCTATAACTGATGTGGATGGTCACTTCTATATTGAGGTACCGAATAAACAGAGTGTATTAAATATAACTTACATAGGTTTCAAGTCTAAAGAAATCGTGGTTGGAAATGAAATCAACTTCAATATTATACTAGAAGAAGATGTAGAAGCTTTGGATGAGGTTGTGGTAGTAGGTTATGGTAATCAAAAGAAACTTTCAGTTATTGGTTCGGTACAGACTATAGAGCCTACCAAGTTGCAAGTCGGGTCCTCCCGTTCACTCAGTAACAATTTAGCCGGACAGTTAGCGGGTGTGATTGCAGTACAGCCATCTGGCGAACCCGGATATGATAACTCAAATTTCTGGATTCGAGGCATTGCTTCTTTCAGTGGAAATACTTCTCCATTAGTATTGGTAGATGGTGTAGAACGTAGCTTAAATGATCTTGATCCTGCTGAAATTGAATCTTTTTCTGTTTTGAAAGATGCTTCAGCCAGTGCTATGTATGGCGTACGTGGAGCGAATGGAGTCATTATTATCAATACAAAACGCGGAACGATAGCCGCTCCTTCTGTTAATGTACGTGTAGAGCAGTCCATTCAGGCTCCCACCAAACTTCCTGAGTTTATTGGAGCTGCTGAATATATGAGTTTACTTAATTCTCTGGAAAGTGATCCCAATAAACGTATGTTTACAAAGGAGCAGATACTTAAAACTTATTATGGCTACGACAAAGATTTATATCCGAATGTAGACTGGATAGACGCCATTACCAAAGATTATGCAACTTCCACTCGTGCTAATCTTACAGTAAGTGGTGGAACAGAAATACTCCGTTATTCTCTTACAGCATCTCTTTATCATGAAAATGGAATTATGGCTTCCGATAAGAGTTTGCCTTATGATACCCAAAGCAAGTTGAACCGTTACAACATACGGGCAAATGTAGATCTAGACTTGACAAAAACTACCCTAGTTCGTTTTAATGTAGGTGGTTACTTACAGAATCTACATAAAAGTCGCAGTGGTACGGATGAAGTTTTCAGTGCTGCTTTTGAAACGCCTCCTTTTGTACACCCCGCTGTTTATTCAGATGGGACTATTCCTATTGCCAGTAGCAACCGTCCTAATCCTTGGGCTATCAGTACACAGAACGGTTACTACCGTAGCGGACGAAGCAAACTAGAATCTTTGTTTGCTGTTGAGCAGAACCTTAAAATGATAACTCCGGGACTAAAAGCTAAGCTCACTTTTGCATTTGATACATATAATGAGAACTTTGTGACACGTGGTAAGGAGCCGGACTATTATAGCGTAGCAAAATTACGCAATGATGAAGGTGAACTAGTACATAGCATCTTGAAATACGGAAGTGAGTTTCTTGACCATTCCAGTAATGCAAATTACGGTAACCAGAGCGTTTATTTGGAAGCGGCACTCAGTTATAATCAGACGTTTAATAACAGACATATGGTAGATGCACTTCTTTTGTATAATCAACGCAGCTATGATTGGGGCGATATACAGCCGAACCGGACACAAGGTATTGCAGGACGTTTTTCATATACATTTGACCGCCGCTATATTTCTGAATTCAACTTTGGATATAATGGTTCGGAAAACTTTGCGAAAGGCAAGCGTTTTGGCTTTTTCCCTTCCATCGCCTTGGGGTGGCTCGTTAGTGAGGAGCAATTCATGGAACCTATACGCAATGTGATAAGTAAACTGAAACTCCGTGCCTCTGTGGGAACGGTAGGAAATGACAATATCGGTGGACGCCGTTTCGCCTATATCACAACCATCAATTCAAAAGCTAATGGTTACAATTGGGGATATACAGGAGATACTTATCGTGACGGTGTGCAGGAAGGAGAAGTCGGTGTAGGAAACCTGACCTGGGAGAAAGCGCTTAAAACGAATATAGGTATAGAAATAGGTCTTTGGAATGAACTCGATTTTCAACTCGATCTATTTAAAGAACGCAGGACCAGCATTTTCATGCAACGTGCCACCATTCCTACCCAAACCGGGTTTATCAACAATCCATATGCCAACTATGGCAAGGTGGACAACAAAGGTATCGATCTGTCACTGAATTACAATAAGCGAATCAATAAGGATTGTAATATCAGCGTAAGAGGAACTTTTACTTATGCTAAGAATACAATCATCGAACGAGACGAACCAGAATCAGTCAAAGGAACTTATCGTTCTATTACCGGGCATTCAATCAATACGCTGTGGGGGCTGCAAGCCTTAGGACTTTATACCGATGATGATTTCGTAGATGGAAAGCTGAAAGAAGGAATTCCTGTTCCACAACTGGGCGGTGAAGTGCGTCCGGGCGATATCAAATATCGTGACATGAATAACGATGGCTATATAACTAGTGCTGACGAAGGCTATATTGGTAGTACTACTGACCCGAGAATCGTTTATGGGTTTGGCGGAAATATCAATTTCCGTAATTGGGATATGAGTTTCTTCTTCCAAGGAAGTGGTGACACTTACCGTATTATCGGTGGGTCGGATTATTTCATTCCCGGTAGCGGAGCCGGTGTATTAGGTAATGTCTATACCAACTATACAGACTGCTGGACTGAAGAAAATCCTTCTCAGGACGTTTTTTGGCCACGTCTTTCTCAGAGTACTAATACGAACAATAACCGTGCCTCGACTTTCTGGAAGAAAAATATGAGTTTCCTCCGTTTGAAAACACTTGAAATAGGCTACAGCCTACCTAAGAATGTCGTTAATAAAATTAGCGCGAAGAGTATCCGATTCTTTGCCAGTGGGAATAACTTGTTCTACATTTCCAAGTTCAAATTATGGGACCCGGAACTGGCCACCTCTGATGGTTTAAAATATCCGTCCATGCGTTCTTTGATGTTGGGGGTAGAAGTAAATTTTTAATGTAGAATGAACTAAAGAAAAAGAACAATGAAATTTATAAAAAATATTCTTATAGGATTTATAGTCACAGCTTCATTGATGTCTTGTGTTGACTATCTTGACAAAGAAACTGATACAGAATTAACTCTTCCTTTGGTCTTTGAAGACAAAACCCGTATTGAGGGTTGGCTTGCCAATGTCTACTCGGCTATACCCGATCCTTATTGGGGTTATACTAACACATTGGGTTGGGAAGTCCTAGCTGACGATCTGACTCCGTCCGAACGTTGGCGGCAGTGGGGTTGGAAAGTCATTCCTTATATATTGGGTGAATGGACACCTAACAGTGATTGGGAAGGAAATTACTGGAAGCTTCTTCCGCAATGTATTCGGGAGGCTAATATTTTCCTTGAGAACATACACCCACTACCAGCACAGGGTATAAGTGCAAAAGAAGTAGAGTATATGAAAACGGAGTGCAAATTCATGAAAGCCTATTATTATTACTTGCTTGCCAATACTTATGGAGCTGTTCCGTTTGATCCTGATTATATTGCTCCAACAGATTTTGTACTGTCGGACTTGATGAAAGGACAGGCTCCTTATTACACTGTGATAGATTGGGCTGACAAGGAAATGCTTGAGGCTTCTATGATACTACCTCCTAAATATACTGAAGCGCGAAAGTATGGGCGTGTTACCAGTATTATGTGTTTGGCAGTGCGTGCACGTATGTTACTTTTTGCTGCCAGTCCATTGGTAAATGGGAATACGGATTATGCGGATTTCAAAAATGAGAAGGGTGAAAATCTTTTCAGTACCGTTTATGACCCGACACGTTGGAAAAATGCAGTAGAAGCGTGTAAACTATTGATTGATGAGGCTGATAAAGCCGGATATAAGCTTTATGTTGAAGAAAATGCAAATGGAGAGATTGATCCGTTTATGTCTTATCAGAACTTGTTTTTGAAGCGTTTTGATGAAGGGAACACCGAAATTCTGTTTGCGCGTCCAAGCTCTGATTATGGTTCATACGAAAAACATGCAACACCGGCTGCCAGTGGCGGTAGCGGCGGGTTAGGGGTAACTCAATCTTTGGTCGATGCTTTCTTTATGCAAGACGGACTTCCTTATGACGGTTCGAATGAAGAGGGATTTTCCGAATCGGACGTAAAACTTGATAATACAATCTGGGACGAAGAAGTAAATGGAGGAGCTGTTACTTATGCAGGTACATATAATATGTATTGTAATCGTGAACCGCGCTTCTATGTATCCGTAGCTTTTAATAACTCTTATTTCCCTACCGAGAAACGTAAATTTGAGTTTTTTAACGGGCAGAAAGACAATCCGCATACGCACGATGCGCCTCAAAATGGTTATCTTATCCGTAAACGGGTGTCTCCTAAGACGAATGTTAAAGAGAACAATTACCAGTATCGTCCCGGTATTGTTTACCGCTTGGGAGAAGCATTTTTGAATTATGCCGAGGCATTGAATGAGTATAAAGATGAACGTACAGTTCGCGAGGAAGCTTTGAACTATGTGAATAAAATTCGTACACGTGCTGGTATTCGTACTTATACGTTTGGTAATAGTGATGCCCAGAATATCCATGTGGACGATAATCAAGAGACTGTGCGTAAGATTATTCGTGCCGAACGCCGTGTCGAGCTTTGTGGAGAAGGGGTGCGTTATGACGATTTGCGCCGTTGGAAAGAAGCTGAAAAAAAGCTGAATGGAGATATGTACGGAATGAATTATAGCGGAAAAGACGCTGAGGCTTTTTATGTACGTACACCTTATCAGAAACGTGTGTATAATCCTGCTTATTATTGGTTCCCTATCCATCAAAGTGAAATGGATAAAAACGAGAATCTGCGACAACTTCCATTTTGGAGATAATTCCCATAAAATCAAGCAAAATGAAAAATAAAATCTTTTTTTTACTTGCCATGCTTTCTTGTTTGATAGTAGGCTGTAAGGATGAAGATATACGTTATAGTATTGAGCGTCCCGATGATACCATGCACTTGCAAGTATCGAATGAATATGTAGAATTGAATCAGAAATTTGGAAAGGAGGAGGCTGTTACTTTTTCATGGAATGAGGTAACCAATGCCCCTTTGGACTCTAAAGTGACTTACTATTTTAAGTTGGACATTGCTGACAATGATTTCGGCACTTCTATTGACAAAATGAGAATTCCGGCCGGCGAGCACAGTGTAAGCTTTACCCATAAAAAAATGAACGCATTATTGACGAAATGGAAAATAGAACCCGGTGAAAGAGTAACATTGGAAGCTGAAATTATCGCAGAAATAGAAGAGACCGACTGCTATGTGAAACCGGAACTATCAACTGTACGTTTTGACGCAGTGGGGTATGAAATACAGCCATACGACATCTATGTCATGGGAACAGCACTTGAAGGAGCTACTGACCCGGCCAATGCGCTTAAAATGACAGAAGAGATATCGGAAGAGGTATATACCTGGTACGGGGTGATGAAAGAAGGTGACTACAAGTTTATTTTGAATACCACCGGACAGTCACCTTCGTATACACAGGGTACCGACGGCAGTGTGGTCTTTAATGAGCATGAAACCGGTAATGAAACCCCCTTTACCATTAATAAAGCAGGATTTTATGTGTTGAAATTGAACATTGAAGCCGGAACATTGAATGCAGATTACCCGACTACCGACTATAATGATGTTTGGATGGTAGGAGAAGCAACTCCTGCAGGTTGGAACATCATGAGTTCCACAAAACTGACGAAAGATCCAGTCAACCAAGTGGCTTTCTATTATGAAGGTCTCCTGAAAACCGGAGATATGAAATTTCCATTGGAACTGAAAGAAGACTGGAATGTAGCATGGCTGATGCCAATAGAAAACGGAACGCATGAATTTGGAGATAATCGTATGGAACACATCGAGGCTGGTATACAGGGACATGACTACAAATGGAACATTACCAAAGAAGGCAACTACCGGGTGACACTGAACATGTACACCATGACTATTGACTTCAAGCTGTTACAGAGCATTCCTGATGATCTGCCCTGCAAAGAGATATGGATGTTAGGTGATGCAACTCCTGCCGGTTGGGAGCAAGGGAAGGAAGCTTTCGTTTATGATTTCAATGTTGATAAAGGAACATTCTATTGGGAAGGAGAATTAAAAGCTGGTAGCTTTAAATGTCCGATAAATGTAGATGGAAGTTGGGCGATCACTTGTTATATGCCCAAGCAGGCGGGAGAAGACGGAAAAGCTTCTCTTAACATGACTGATGTGCAGTTGGTTCAACCGAATGGTAATGACTACCAGTGGAAAGTGGAAGAAAGTGAAGCCGGTCAGTATCGTGTAGAACTGAATGTATTGACTAATAAGATTAAATTTGAAAAGAAAAATTAGTAATCCTACGAGTGCGGACAATTTAATTCCGCACTCGCTTAGAAATGAAAAAGTAGTATGGAATATAAGAAAATAACATTGTTTTGCTTGTTGATGATAGGAATATTTACTTCCACAAGCTGTAAGGACGAAGGAACAGGGTGGACTCCGGATATGATTCCCGATGATGAAGTGGAAGTGCCGGATTATGACGAAGAGGTGGATATTAGCAATATCCATAAATTCAAAGCCCCACTCTATTGGAGTGTATATGAGTTTTGTATGGAAATGGCTGATAATGGTATTCCTGAATATCAAATGGATATGAATGCAGAAGAGTGGGACAAAGCTATTGACTGGGTTGCCGAGAATCTGAAACCTTATGGTTATGATATGCTTTGTACGGATGGATTTATTCCTATGCTTTGTGAAAAGAATGAATACGGCTACATGGACAAATATGGTAGCATGTATTTGAAAGATCTTGTAGCTAAATGTAAGGCAAAAGGGTTGAAACTAGGTGTGTATGATAACCCGTTGTGGTTACACGGAAAAGATGAAACTCCCATTCAGAATACCAATAACATTACATTGGGACAATTGAAGTATGATGCCGAGAGTGATGTTGTAGCGCATCCGGACGAGCCGGATAAGTTCTTTACTTATGTGGTTGCTACCCATAAAGGAGCAAAAGAATATATTGACGGCTTTTTCAAACATTATAAGGAATTAGGAGTAGAATATATTCGTATGGATTTTCTCAGTTGGTATGAAGATGGATTTGACCGTGGCATGGAAGCCAATTGGGGAAATGGACTTGTGGGCAGAGGCTATGGAAGAGAATGTTATGAAAAGGCATTGGAGTATATCTGTATTTCGGCCACTCGCTATGGTATTTTTACTTCATTGGTTATGCCACATCTTAAAAATAATGCCGAGTTGGAAAGGAAATATGGTAATATGGTGCGTATTGTAGCAGATACAGGTCAAGGTGGATGGAACCATTTTTCTGACGATAGCCGAGGCAAAGTGTATGAAGGCTGGCCCAACAGCATGAATATGTTTGATGGATTTATATATTGGTCGAAAGTAACAGGACGTAATCAAGTAATTCCTGATGGCGATTTTATCCGTCTTAATACCTTTAATACTGATGCGGAAAAAGAGTCGGTTATTTCTTTGCAGTTGATAGCAGGAGGGCCGGTAACGGTAGCTGACCGACATAATACCGTAGGAGATAACCTGAAATTTTATCAGAATGAGGAAATGTTGGCACTGAATGCCGACAGATTCGTAGGAAAGCCTCTTTCGGGTGACGTGACCGACACTGAAAAGAACCAGATTTGGTACGGACAGATGTCTAACGGTGATTATATAGTAGGACTTTTCAACCGCGACAATGAACAGAAAACATATGAACTACATCTTTCGGAGATTGGTATAGAAGGAGAAGTAAGCGTACGCGACTTGTGGAAACACAAAGACGAAGGCAAAGTATCTAAATTGAGTGTTGAATTAGGGCCGCGGGCTTGCAAGGTTTTGAAACTGACCAAATAATTTAATAACAGTACATTTATATGAATAAAAAAAGAATAATGAAGTGGATAGGATTGGCGGTGATGCTAAGCATGGCACCATTTGTTCGAGCTACAGTTGACAATAATAATCCGATAGCAAATTCCAAGGCAGTGGTTATATGTGGCAATGCACGCTTCACAGTACTGACTCCAGAAATGATTCGTATAGAATATAGTGAAAAAGGCATGTTCGAAGACCGTCCTACATTTACAGTTGTCAACCGTAATCTTGAATTGGTAGATTTCAAGAAAAAAGAAGATGACCGATTCTTGTATATCCAGACTGATAAAGTAAAACTCAAATACCGAAAAGGAACCAATCCGAAAACAAGTCCGGCATCTCCGGAAAACCTCACTATTACCATTGAAAACCATGGCTGTGAAACACTTTGGTATCCAGGGAAAAAAGATCCGCTAAACCTTAAAGGGACTTGTCGGACTCTTGACGGTAGCAATGGAGACAATAAACGGAGTGAATTGGAAAACGGATTAATATCCCGATCCGGTTGGGCTGTAATAGATGATTCATGGGAAGCAACACGTGCTGACGGGAGTCACTCATTTGCACTTGAGCCAAATCCGGAGGTTGGATATGACTGGTGGGCATATCGTAATGACCCTCAGGCTATTGACCTGTATTTTATGGGCTATGGCAATGAATATAAGAAAGCTATCGGAGATTTTACCAAAATAGCCGGTAAAATTCCTTTACCACCGGCATACGTTTTCGGCTATTGGTATAGCCGTTACTATTCATATTCAGCCGATGACTATCGGGAGATTATGCGAGAAATTAAGAAGAACGATATCCCTACCGACGTAATGATTCTTGATATGGATTGGCATTGGAATGGCAAGGCATCAAGTGAGTCGGAGAATATCGGAGGTTGGACCGGCTGGTCTTGGAATACCAACTTAATACCTGAACCGACTAAACTTCTTCAGGAAATCCATGACAACGGTTACAAAATCGCTTTAAATCTCCATCCGGCAGATGGCATTGACAGTATCGAATCTCCATCCTATTACAAAGCAATGAGTAGGGAACTTGGCGGTAAATATGGTAGTAACGGCAAAATTGCCTGGTATCTTGATTATCCGGATTTTACAAAGTCATTCTTTGACAACGTAATCCGTGACCATGAATCTGAAGGTGTGGATTTCTGGTGGCTCGACTGGCAACAACATCTTACGAGTCCATATACTCCCGGTCTTGGACAGACATTCTGGTGCAATCATGTGTTTTACAATGATATGGTTAAAAACAGGCCTGACCGCCGACCTGTAATCTTTCATCGTTGGGGAGGATTAGGGAGCCATCGTTACCAAATTGGTTTTTCGGGAGATGCCCTTATAAATTTCCCGACTCTCGCATTTGAGCCGTACTTTACTTCCACCGCATCAAATGTAGGATACGCTTTCTGGGGACATGACCTTGGAGGCCATGCGTTTACCGATGAAAAAATTGTAAATGACCCGGAACTAATGCTTCGCTGGATTCAGTTTGGAGTGTTTACCCCTATATTCCGCAGTCATGCCACTGATGACAGCCGGATAGAACGGCGTATATGGAAATTTCCCAATTTTCCTAAGTTACGCGATGCCGTAAAACTTCGTTACGCACTCTTCCCTTATATATATACAATGGCTCGTGAGACATTTGATACAGGTATAGGTATGTGCCGTCCACTTTACTATGAATACCCTGAAAGTGAAGAGGCATATAAATATGAAGGTGAATATTTCTTTGGAAACGACATTTTAGTAGCTCCGATAACAGAACCGGCTTTGGAAGATGGTATCAGTTCAAAAGAAATCTGGTTTCCTGAGGGGAAATGGTGGAGTGTGGCTACAGATGAATTGATTGAAGGACCGTGCAGAAAAACAATGTGTTTTACGCAGGAGCAAATTCCGTATTTTTTTAAACAAGGTGCAATTATTCCTTATAATCCTCCTACTGTAATGAATGTGACAGAACGTCCCGGACATCTGATTTTAAACTTCGTGTCAGGTTGCAAGGGTGAGGGGGTATTGTATGAAGATGATGGTGATAATAATGATTATAGTACCGTTTTTGCAACAACAATCTTAAGACAATCATTCAAAAATAATAAAGGAGAATATGTCATTACTCCTCGTCAGGGAATTTATACGAACGGTGTCAATGCTCGTTCATATACTTTTCGCATCTATAATACGACGCAACCTGTAGCGGTAAAAGTGAATGGAGTGGAAACTTCTAATTATTCTTATGACGTAAAAAGAAAATGTACGAACATTGATATACCTTGCACTGACTGTACAACCGAAGTAAAGGTCCGTGTCGTTTATTCCAAATAAATGAATTTATAAAAAGAAAGATAGTTATGAAAATAATAATAGCAGCCTTTCTGCTTTTATCGTGCTTTATGGCAAAAGCAGAAAGCATCTCTTCTCCGTCGGGCAATATTACACTTGAGTTTTCAATAAATGAGAGAGGAATCCCGACTTATCAGGTAACTTATAAGGGCATTCCTGTGATAAAGCCTAGTACACTAGGGATTGAATTGAACGAAGAAAATTCATTAATGGATTCTTTCCGGATAAATAATACATCTACATCGACTTTTGATGAGACTTGGGAACCTGTATGGGGAGAAAACAGTCATATCCGTAACCGCTATAATGAACTTTTTGTGGAATTGGAGAAACCATCGAACGGACGCTTCATGAATCTCCGTTTTCGTGTGTATGATGACGGCGTGGGATTCCGCTATGAGTTCCCTTCGCAACAATATTTGCCCTACTTCGTTGTAAAAAAAGAACATACTCAATTTGCCATGACCGGTGATCATACAGCTTGGTGGATTCCGGGAGATTATGATACACAAGAATATGACTATACCGAGTCGAAACTGTCAGAAATTCGTAGTTTGCTGAGTGGTGCTGTTGACGGGAACCTGTCGCAAAGTATTTTTTCATCCACAGGCGTACAGACTTCCTTGCAGATGAAGACAGCCGAAGGTCTTTACATCAACCTGCATGAGGCTGCTTTGGTGGATTATTCTTGCATGCATTTAGTCCTAGATGACAAGAATTTTGTATTTACTTCGCAACTTACTCCTGATGCACAAGGAAATATGGCTTATATGCAGACTCCTTGCCGTACTCCCTGGCGTACTGTCATGGTGAGTGATGATGCACGCGATATTCTTGCTTCAAACCTTATCTTGAATTTGAATGAACCTTGTAAATACAAAGATACCTCCTGGATTAAACCGGTGAAATATATCGGTGTATGGTGGGAAATGATTGCCGGTGGAAAGCCTTGGGCATATACCTGGGATGTACCTTCTGTGAGATTAGGAGAAACGGATTATAACAAGGTCAAGCCCAACGGACAACACCCGGCTAATAATGAGAACGTAAAAAAATACATAGACTTTGCTGCTAAGCATGGATTCGACCAAGTGTTGGTGGAAGGATGGAATATCGGGTGGGAAGACTGGTTTGGCCATTCCAAAGATTACGTGTTTGACTTTGTGACTCCTTACCCGGATTTTGATATCAAGATGCTGAACGAGTATGCCCAGTCTAAAGGGGTGAAACTAATGATGCATCATGAAACATCGGCTTCTATCCGTAACTATGAACGTCATATGGAAGCTGCTTATCAATTGATGAACGATTATGGATATAATGCTGTAAAGAGTGGATATGTGGGCAATATGATTCCGCGTGGCGAACATCATTATGGACAATGGTTGAATAACCATTATCTATATGCCGTAACCGAGGCTGCCAAACACCATATCATGGTAAACGCACATGAGGCCGTACGTCCTACCGGGTTGTGCCGTACATATCCTAACTTGATTGGCAACGAATCTGCTCGTGGTACGGAATATGAGGCATTCAGCGGAAACAAGCCGTTTCATACTACCGTCTTACCGTTTACCCGCCTGCAAGGTGGTCCTATGGATTACACTCCGGGAATCTTTGAAATGGATATGAGTAAACTCAATCCAAATAGTAAATCACACGTGAACTCCACACTTGCCCGCCAACTCGCGCTTTATGTCACCATGTATAGTCCGCTCCAAATGGCAGCCGATATACCAGAAAACTACGAACGGTTCATGGATGCTTTCCAGTTTATCAAGGATGTGCCCGTGGATTGGGATGAGAGTAAATATCTGGAAGCCGAACCAGGACGCTATATTGTAGCGGCACGTAAAGCAAAAGGTTCAAATAATTGGTTCATAGGTTGTACCAGTGGTGAAGAAGGACATTTATCCACGCTGAAACTTGATTTTCTTGACAATGACAAGAAATACATTGCAACTGTTTATGAAGATGGTAAAGATGCGCATTATCGGAACAATCCGCAATCTTATGGCATTCGTAAAGGTATTGTTACTGCCAAATCGGCTTTAAAGATGAAAGCTGTGGCAGGTGGTGGCTACGCCATCAGTATTATTGAAATAACTGATAAAACTGTTCTGAGAGACCTGAAGAACTTGAAATAATCTATTAAATATTTTTCAAATAATCCTTACATAAGTTGCACTAAAACCTAGGTAGGGATTATTTTTTATATGTATATTATTGGCACGGGCTAATAATTGATTTATAGGTTCGGATGATTCATAATCATGTGGTTAAAGTTAAAAATATTTCTGGGTTATGCCATTTTGGTCCTGCTGTCGGCCTTCATTGTCTATCAGTTCCGTCAGGAGCAGATGTTAAGACATACGTTGCGCAAGGAGGAAAAGGAGCTGGTGGCGATACACCGTCTGACGGAAAATAGCTACATCGGCCTACTGGACCTCTCCACCCATGCGGAGACTGCCGTCACATGGGATGATGACGACCTGAGAGAATACAGCCGCAAATGCCATAGGGTCTGTGACAATCTGCAATTTCTGAAAGAATATGTCCATACTCCGTTACTGAAAAAACATATCGACTCGTTGTGTCTTCTTCTTTGGAATAAGGAACTACTTCTTTCCAAGGCGATGCATACTTTCAAGGAACTGCAGGGTATAGGTGATATTGTGCAGGAAAGTATCCCGTCCATTGTCTCAACAGCTCGGAAACAAACTGTGCAGCAAAAGGAAAATGTGATGATTCCGAGTACTGGAGCGGAAGATTCCCCCAAAAAGAAAGGAAATATTTGGAATATCTTCCGTAGAAAAGAGAACAAATCCGCTTACCTGCAACAGCGGGAAGAGGCAGAACGTAAACGGCAGTCTCTGTCCGCCACTTCTCCAACTGGGATAACAACACGCATGCTCCATTCCCTGAATGAAAGGATCATTCTGGAACAGACTGAAAGACAGGAACGGCTACTGGTACAGATGGACAGCTTATACATCGGCAGCGTGGAACTAAACGAAAGAATGAACAGCATGGTCTCTGAATTCGAGCGGGAGAACAACGAGCGTTTTACTGAACGCTACCGGGCCTTCATCCTTGAGCGGGACAACTCCTACTATATGGTAGCCGGCCTTGCCTTGTTCGTCTCCCTGCTGGCAATCATGCTGTACACCGTCGTACATCGAGACCTGAACCACCGTATCCGATACGAGAGGAAGCTTGAACAGTCCGACAAGCGGAATAGGGAACTGCTCCGCTCACGCAAGGAGCTGATGGCTTCGGTGGCCCATGACCTGCGTACCCCACTGGTGGCCATTAGGGGCTGTGCGGAATTGATGCCCTCGGAAAACGATGTCAGCCGTAGGACCGACTATCTGGACAACATCCTGCACTCGTCCGATTACATGCTCGGCCTGGTAAACACACTGATGGAATACCACCAGCTGGATGAAAGCGGGGTCCGTTCCAATAACACGGTCTTCAACCTTGAAGCCCTATTCGAGGAAATAGCGGACAGCCACCGTCTTGCCGCCCTGCAGAAGGATCTGGCATTCACCGCGTCCTTCTCCGGTTTAGACGTCATTGTCTGCTGTGACAGCTCGCATATCCGGCAGATAGCCGGCAACCTGCTGTCCAACGCTCTGAAGTTCACGTTCCACGGGGAGGTGCGTCTTGAGGCGGAATACCGGCCGGGAAATCTCCGCATTGTTGTCCGGGATACCGGTGTGGGAATAAACGCAAAAGAAAGAGAACGGATATTCGGAGCGTTCGAAAGGCTGGATAGCGCACGTAACATTCCCGGATTCGGGCTGGGACTGGCGATCACGGTCCGGCTCGTATCTGAAATGCAGGGCCGTGTGGAAGTGGAGAGCGTCCCCAGTGAAGGCAGCCGCTTCTCCGTTTTCCTTCCCGTGCCACCGGCCGAACAGTGCGCCCATCCAGAAGAGAAGATGCTTACCCCCAGAGAACTGCCCGTTGGCATTCACGTGCTGGTCATTGACGACAACCGCATCCAGCTGGAGATTACCCGGGAGATGCTTTCTCGCAACCGGATTCACTGTGACTGCTGCACGGATGTCCGGAATCTAGCGGACTGCCTGAAAAGACAGGAGTACGACTTCCTGCTGACCGACATACAGATGCCCGGTGCTGATGGCTTCTCAGTCCTTGAACTGCTGAGGACCTCGAACATTCCCCGGATATGGAAAATTCCTGTCATAGCCATCACGGCACGTTCCGACAACAAGGAAGAGTATCTTGCCGCAGGTTTTGCCGACTGTCTGTACAAGCCTTTCTCTGAGGAAGAATTGCTGGCAGCAGTCTCACAAACGGGCAGACCGAATTTTGCTGCTATCATGGAAGGTGAGGAAAACGGGGAAGAGATGCTCGATCTGTTCATAGAGGATACCACAGAGGAACTTTCCGGAATGCGGGACGCTTTTTCCACGGGAGATTATAAGAAGTTGGGGAGTATCATACACAAAGCCGCACCGCTTTGGAAAATGATCCGCATAAACATTCCCCAAAGTGAACTGAGGGAAATGGCTTCCATGCCTTCCGAAA